>VOFK01000226.1_pt1 | contig 18001 bp, 27 predicted proteins | sample 5384121 | NCBI WGS metagenome assembly VOFK01 (sample SAMN12384730, study PRJNA508395) | human gut metagenome | isolation source: healthy gut J | host: Homo sapiens
TGATGCATCTGGTACGGTGTCGGTAGAAAACTTTAACGGATTATTGACAGCGTTGAAAAACGCAGGTATAATGGCAAAATAAAGAAAGGAGGACTAATATATGATGCTAACTATTCATACATTGTTTAATGACCCGAACATTGTAAATGCAGTGATTCAGCGTGTCCTCAAGACAAGAAAGGACACAATTTATTGGCAGCAGTATTTGGGCTTCCGTAGGACTACTACTCGTGTATTTAAAGACCACATCGGTCAGGTTACTGGCGTGATGGCTGGTTCCATCAACTCCCGTTATGGCGAAAAGCCTATCCGTGAACGCAGGAATATCGGTTCGGATATGGTGAGATTGCCTATTTGGGTGACCGCTATCAAATCTCAATCGACCGTTTGTCTGACTTGCAGGACTTGATAGATAAGTATAATGCCGCCAAACCGGAAGACCAGAAAGCAGCCATGCGTGACATCGTGGACTTCATCTATGACGATTACCGTCAGGTATTGCTGGCACCGCACAAGCGTATGGACATTATCGTAGGCTCTCTGTTGATGACTGGAGCAGCAAGCGTGAAGAACAAGGACGACAATGCCGGAGGAATTGACTTATTGAACATCGACTTGCCGTTTAAGTTTATCAAGCCGGACACAGAGGATAAAGACTATTTCGTCACTTACTTGCAGCAGAAACTGAATGAGCTGAAATCTATTTATGGCACATTCCCCAAGATGATTATGAGCCGTGGCACATTCATCAAGAATATTATCGGTTCAAGTGAATTTGGAGATAAGTTCAAAATGCAGCTTACAGGCAATGAAATGTATATGTCTACCGGGCTTATCACCTCGCAACTGGCTTCTACCATTTTTACAGGTATCGGACTTCCGGCTATTGAAATCAAGGAAGATTATGTGGTAGACCAAACAGGTAAGAATATCCCCATTTATGCAGATGGTCGTATTTCCCTGCTTCCGCAGGATAAAATCGGTTATATGCGCTTCCACACTCCTTATGAAGCTGTGGATGGTGTACCGGGACGTAATTACACTCAGGCAGATGGCGATATGCTGATTTCAGGTTACAAGGACGGCAATGGTCGCTATCTGGAATACACAGCCGAATGGATTCCGCAGATTGCGAACCCGAACCTGATTGTGAACTTCGATTTGAGTGAGATGAACGCATGACAGTAAACGATTATATATTACAGAAGTTTCAGACCTTCGGCGTTAACTTGTCGGAGGCTGACCTTTTCGATATATGTCTGAACGCAAAGATAAGCGGAGGGGGTGAGATGAACGAGGATTGCCAAACACGGGTGTCGGTGGCAATTGCGAAGTTCATCCCTCTATTGCTTCGTGCCACTTCCATCAGCGAAAGCGGTTTTTCTATGTCTTGGAACATTCAAGGCATTAAGGATTACTATTCATTTCTGTGCAAGCGGTACGGTTTGAAAGACGAATTGAGTGATAAGCCTAAAGTGACTTTCTTATGATATTCGCCCCACACATATTGCAGGTAAAAGTTATCACCCCAATGGATAAGGATGAGTTTGGCAGACCTATTCCCGGAACAGGTGGTGAAAGCTGGCAGGAGGTGTGCAAATGCCGTTGTGATGATAACACTACCAAAGAGTTTTCATCTGATAACGGCTCTGTGTATCGTCCGAATTATCATGTGGTATGCGAGAAGAGAATTACTGTCAAGGCTGGTGATGAAGTACGTTGCATGGATGGTGATAGCGTAAGAGGTCAAGGCGAAGTTTATACAGTGAAGAGTACAAACTACTTTAACTACTCGGAATTATGGATGTAGATTTCGATTTCTCAGATGTCGACTCCTTTTTCGATGAAGGAGAATGGGAGGTCGAAAAGAAGATGATTGATGTAGGCGATGAAGCCGTGAAGTACGCAGAGGAACATGGGGATTATCAAGACCATACACTCACTTTGAGAACGTCCAATGATTACGATGTCAATAAAGACGGTTTGACATTGAAAAACGAAGCGGAATACGCATCATTCGTAGAATCTAAAGGGTATGATGTTTTGAAGTAGTGCTGCTTTATTTGCGGAGAAACGATTAAAAAGAAGAATTTGAAAAATGAAAAAGTACATTGGAACAAAACAGATTGAAGCAGAACCTATGACAATGGGCGAGGCTTATGAAAGAGGTTTATTACAAGTTGGCAGAGTGCCTGATGCAGAGTATGCAAAGCGCATGGGTTATCACGTTAAATATGCTGACGGGTACGAGAGTTGGTCGCCAGCGGAACCGTTTGAGGAGGCGTATAAACTCGCCGATACATCACTTGACCGTATGCAGATAGAAGCCGAAGAAGTCAATGGAAGATATGTAAAGTTAGCCGCTTTCATAGATTCAGGGAAAATGGATGAAGTCGTTAATGATATGTACAACAAGTGTTTACTGGAAATGCAGTGTTGTACAATGTTCGACTATATACGGCTTCTTGATACTCGCATACAGCGTATGCAAGGTTCTGATGGTGCAAAAGTAATAAAGATGAATTTTGGTATGGCTATTATGGCTCTCAAAGCAGGTTTTCCAATTCGTAGAAGCGGTTGGAACGGAAAAGGATTAATGGTGTTCAAACAGGTTCCAGCACATATTGATAGTGATATTATCCCCAAGATGCAATCTATTCCGCAATCAGCAAAAGACCTTATTCTGAAAGGCAAGGGCTTTATTGACTACACAAGCCAGTGTCTTATTTACAATGAGAATACCGGACGCGCTGATTCATGGGTTCCGTCTATCAGTGATGTATTTGCAGAAGATTGGGAGATTGTGGAATGATAGTAACTACCGACATAGGAAACATCCTCTACCGGGACTGCAAGGCTTTCGGAATAGATCTAGTGCCTGATGGTGAAACGCTGACGGGTGAATTGAAGTCCGAAAGGATTGTCATCCACACGAAGAAACAACAGCCGGGAAAGTATTGGAAGAAATCTTTCGCAGAAGTGAATCTATGTGTACCCAATTTAAGCGAGAATGAAGCGAACACAATCCGGCTTAACGAACTTGAAAGAAAGGCTGGCAAGCTGTTTGATGATGTAGTAAGCACCTATGACGGTACAACCTATCGTTATTCTATCGAATCAATTGGCACGGAAGCGGATACAGCTTTGAAATGCCATTACGTGAATGTGAGAATTTTATTTGAAGTAATAAATGTAAAACTATAAGATTATGATTTCAGCAGTAGGAATAAAAAGAATCTTGTTTGCCGACATTGATAAGGTAACGGCAGACTTACCCCCGAAATCGCAAAGACTTTGATTCAAGCCGCTATCAAAGCGAAAGATGAGGTTTTGAATGTACACGGGGAAACGTGGCAGATTGAGGAAACGGAAGCCTCTGTCACCGGGTACAAGAACCAATTAACGGGAAAGAATTACCGTTACGATGATGTGCCGGGAGAAGTATCGCCCGCTTTCTCTATCGGACAATATGACTGGAAGACCAAAGCGTTCATGGGTGGCGATGTTATTCAGGCAACATCTAAAAGATGTAGTTGGAAGCGTGCTTTGGATAAAGTTATTATCAACAAAGCATTGTTCTGTCTGACCGATGATGATGTCTGGTTCATCTTCCCAAAATGCCGTATTGTTTCCGTGAAGCCAATACGGATAAGGCAATTGCAATCGCTGTAAAAGGCTTGGTGCAGGAACCGGGAATTGAAGGCGTTTCTTCTGAGTATAACTACGAAGAGGGGCAGATTAAAGCTTTGCAGGCATGAACTACAGTAACCATTGTACCTACTCCTTCCGATGCGACCGTAAAGCTGGACGGTGTAACGGTCAAGTCAAAGCAGGTGAATGCTGGGGCTACCGTTCACTATGAAGTGTCGAAAGTGGGGTACGTCACTCAGTCAGGAGATATTAAAACCACTCCTTCTGAAGTTGATACCACTCTTAAAAAAGAGATAACATTGGTAAAAAGCACAAGAGTGATAACCGGGGGATGGATATATACCATTCCCCCTTTTAGTTTAAGAATATGAATCAAGCAGCAAAAACGGTTTCTGATGCTTTGTTAGGGCTGGATTTCATGAATGTGGAGATAGGAGGGATGGTTTATACCATTAAACCTCCTACAATTAAAATTATCTGTCGTGCCATTCATCATTTTTCCAATATCGGCATGACTGGAGATAATGTCATGGAAGCTATTAAAGAGCTTCCTGAAGCTACTGAAGATATGCTGAAAGGTATTTCATGCTTCATCTGCGGGAATGATAGTTTGGTCAAAGAATTGGAGAACGGCACTTTTGAAGAAGTCAAAGATGCCTTGGAAGTCTGTTTCTCTATGATGGATATTTCGGCTTTTCAGTGTGTCAGCTCGATGAGGAACGTGTCGATGCTGGCAGCAAGACCGAAACAGTAGGAAACACAACGTTCTTCGGGCAGATAGCCCATTTGATTGACACGCTGCATCTGAGTTATACAGAAGTGTTTGAGATTATCCCTTATCGGAATTTGCTGATGATGCAACGGGATAAATTACACGCAGTATATGGTGGTCAGAAGGTGAATAGAATCAGTGGTAAGGAATTGGCTAATCGTAGGAAAAAGAAATAGATATGTCAAAATTATATTTTAAGATAGGTAGTGACTGGGAAGAAGTTGTAAGACTTCGTAATGAAATTGCAAAATTAAAGCAGGAGTTAATGAGCATGGATGGCACGCAGTCTCCTGCTGCTTTCAAGGCTTTAAATGTTCAACTTGCTGCATCCAATCAAAGGTTGGATGAGTTGGTGACTAATGCCGCCAAAGCTGGAGCGGAGATGGAAACGGGATTCAAAAGGAAAATCTTCGATGCTTCCCAGGCCGTGAATGGATTCACAGAGAAGATTCTTGCTCAAAAAGCGGTAGTTAAGGATATTGAAGCGGATGTAAAACGACTTGGGGATGCTTATCGTATAGCATTGAAAAGGAATCCGTTATCAGCAAATAGCAAGTTAGAAGAATACAATGCTGCCCGCAAAGCTCTTGATGAAGAAAAGGCAGCTTTATTTGGATTAACCCAGCAACAGGCAGAAGCACGTCTGTCAGTAAAAAAACTACGTGATGAATACGCCCTTTACAATGATAATGCTAAGGAAATCGTAGAGAGTAACAACGGTATCGCTATTTCTTGGAAGAAAGCATTGGCGGTTATTGGTGGTGCTGGAGTATTAAAGGCATTAGGTTCTGAAATGATTCGTGTTCGTGGAGAATTTCAATCCATGCAGACCGCTATTGAGACTATGGTTGGAAAGGATATGGCAGGACAACTGATTCCGCAAATCAAGGAGCTGGCTAAGATTTCTCCACTTACTATGTCAGATATGGTTGGAGCAGAAAAGATGATGCTTGGATTTAACATACAAGCAGAAGACACTATCAAATACTTGAAAGCCATTAGTGATATTTCTATGGGGGAATCCAGTAAGTTCAATTCGCTAACTTTGGCATTTTCACAGATGTCAGCAGCGGGTAAACTTATGGGGCAGGATTTGAATCAAATGATAAACGCTGGATTCAACCCGTTACAGATTATCTCCGAAAAGACCGAAAAATCTATCGCAACTTTGAAAGATGAAATGTCCAAAGGTGCTGTTTCCGCTGAAATGGTTCAACAGGCATTCATTGATGCAACTTCCGCAGGTGGTAAGTTCTATAATATGTCTGAGAATGCCTCAAAGACTATCAATGGTCAGTTGTCTATGATGCAGGATGCTTTGGATTCCGTGTTTAACGAATTGGGAACAAAGTCGGAAAGTGTTATCATGGACGGTATTCAAATGACAACTTCGTTGATTCAGAATTATGAAACAGTAGGTAGAATCTTGGCTGGATTAGTGGTTACTTATGGTACATACCGGACCGCAGTGATGCTTGTTACTGCTGCCGAAAGTAAACATACTCTTGTGGAGATTGGACTTACCAATGCCCGTTTATTGGCACGAAAAGCGCAGTTAGCTTTAAACGCTGCAATGCTTACCAATCCTTATGTGTTATTGGCAACGGCGGTTGTAGGTCTCGGAGCTACCATGTGGGCATTATCCGATAGCACGACATCTGCTGAACGTGCTTTGGACTCGTACAACAAGAAAATAGAAAAACTCAACACGGACGAAGAAGATCGGAAACGTACTTTGGAAGGTCTTGTTAGCACCATTAATAGCGAGGTGGAAGCCGAGACCACTAAACTTAAAGCCTTAAAAGACATTGAGAAACTATATCCTGTACTTTTTAAGAAGTATGTCGATGAGAAAGGTCATATACATGACTTGACTGGGTTTTGGAAGGCATATAATGAAGAGGTTTCAAAATCCAGAACACAGTCAAAACAGGCTATAGTCGAATCTTTGGAACAACAGATAAAAAGTGCGGAATGGGCTTATAATTTAGCTAAGAAGGAGAACAACCGTTCCGAAATGAAGGTTCAGGCACAGCGTATCGAAGACCTGAAAAATGAATTGGCAAACGCAAGAAAGGATGTCTTGTCGGAAATCAATGCCCAATTGGAAGTTGAGAACAGACAGGAAACAAAAGAAACTACATATCAGGAGGATTTGGCAAATGCTAAAGCCGAATGGGAAAAAGCGAAAAAAGGGTATGAGACCTTAATCAAAGATCAGACGGCTACATCGAAACAGGTGAAAGAAGCCAAAGATAAGATGGAGGCATCCGAAAAGACATACAAGGAGCTGGGCGGAGTAACCGGAAGCGAATTAACCAGACAGGAAAATCTAGCAAAAAAGCAAAAAAAAGAACAAAAAAAGACAGCCGAAGAACTCTTGTCTCTCCGCCGTCAGAACCAACAGGATGAAATCAACCTGATGAGAGAAGGCACGGAAAAGAAGTTGAAACAGATTGACCTTGATTATCAGAAACAGATTGATGCGATAAGAAAACAGGAGGAAGAATGGAGCAAAGCCGGTAACGGTAAGCTGACCGACAAGCAGGCACAGAAAATTTCAGAAGCTTATACCAATGCCGAAAGTATGAGAGATAAAGATATTTCCGATGTAACTGAAGGACAGCTGAAAGCCGAACAACAGGCTTTGAACGACTACTTGAAAGAATATGGCACGTTCCAGCAGCAGAAATTGGCTATCGCCCAAGAGTATGCGGAAAAAATAAGGAAAGCACAGGAAGAAAACGGTGTTAATAGTGCACAAGTAAAGTTACTGGAGAAACAACGTGATGTTGCCATACAGAACAAGGAAACAGAAGCCATAAAAGCCAATATAGATTGGGTTACTGTGTTCGGTGAGTTTGGTTCCATGTTTTCCGACATGATAAAGCCCGCCTTGGACGAAGCGAAAAAATATGTACGGACTGACAAGTTCAAGAACTCCGATCAGGCAAGCCAGAAATCATTGATTGACGCCATCAGCCAGATGGAAAAGTCTTTGGGTGGTACAAGTGGAGTCAACTTCAAGAAACTTGGAGAGGATGTAAAAGCCTATCAAATAGCAGAACAGAATCGTATCAGTGCCATAGGGATTGAAACAGCTGCTTTGGAAAGACTAAAGAAATCACAGGATGATTACACCAAAGCGCAGAAGGGCGGAACGGAAAGTGAGAAACAAGCCGCAGCAAACGCTCTTGAAACAGCACGGCAGAATGCTGACATTGCATCCGCCAATGTGAAGACGCAGACTGATATCGCCAATCAGGCCCAGCGTAATGTGACTGATACCGCCACCATACTGAAAGCAAGCATGGAAAATTTATTGGGAGGCTTGCAGCAGATTTCATCCGGTGGATTGTATAACGCATATAGCGGAATTATCAAAACCGTGAACGGATTCAAGGATGTCATAGGAAAAACGTCAGAATCTCTTAAGGAGGTCCCCATTGTCGGATGGATTCTGTCCATCATTGACGTACTCAAAGACGGATTAAGTGATCTTGTCGGTGGTCTGCTTGATGCTGTTCTGAACGCTGTCAGTGGAATTATCGGTGATGTCTTGTCAGGGGATTTGTTTGTCACAATCGGCAAGTCATTGAGGAACGGCATAGGAAACATCCTGAACGCAATCTCATTCGGAGGCTTCAACTCCTTGTTTGGAATAGGTGGAAACGCCAAGGAAGTACAGGAAACGATAGACAGGCTGACGGACAGGAATGGAACTTTGCAAACGGCCATCGAGGATCTGACTGACGAGATGAAGGCAAGCAAGGGAATGAAATCGGTTGAATCTTTTTACAGGGAAGCTGTAAAGTATCAGGAGGAAGTCAATAAAAACTATCTGCAAATAGCAAAGCGAGCAAGCCGGATATCATAAGAGCCACGGCAGCTGGCAGCATTATCTGAAATGGACGGATGAAATGCTGGAACACGCAAGAAAAGCTACCGGCATGCAGGATTTCTCCGGCACCGATTCCTTGTGGAATCTGACCCCCGAACAGATGAAGGCTCTACGGTCGGACGTATGGTTATGGGATTATCATGAAATCTTCCGGTAAGGGAGGTTACGGTGAGCGTGTTACCGACAAGCTGGATGATTATATAGAGCAGGCAGGAAAACTGGAGGAACTGACCGACAGTCTTTATGAGGGCCTGATCGGAATGTCATTCGATTCCATGTATGACAGTTTTATAAGCAGTCTGATGGATATGGAGAAGAGTGCGGAGGATTTTGCTGATGACATATCCAAATATTTCATGCAGGCGATGCTGTCAAATGCCATCGGTGAACAGTTTAGTGACAAACTGAGGACATGGTATGATAAATTCGGTGAAGCCATGAAGGATGATGGTACGCTTGATAATAATGAGCGTAAGGAGCTGATGGATGAATACATGGGTTTGTGGACGAAGCCATGAAGCTCCGTGACGAGCTTTGCCGCAGCAACCGGATATGACAAGATTTCACAGGAAGCAGCTTCCCAGTCTGCAAGCAGCAAAGGTTTCCAAACCATGTCTCAAGATACCGGCGAAGAGTTGAACGGGCGGTTTACAGCATTGCAGATTGCAGGAGAAGAGATAAAGAATCAGAATATTATTCAATCTCAATCACTTAATCTACTGACAGTAAAAAGCAGATGCTCTACTTTCCATAAATACGGAAACAAAGGAATATCGCTGATGATACGCGAGATTTGATAGCACAATCTTATCTTGAATTGGTACAGATTTCAGAAAATACAGGGGCAATCGTCAAACCTATTCAACAGATGCAAAGAGATATAGCAGAAGTTAAAAAGAATACAGCAAAATTATAGTCTATGGATGAATTATTAATTAATGGCGAAAACGCTTATACAACATGGGGTGTGAGAATGGGAGAGGGGTTTCTTGATGTTATTGGGGCATCCGCTTCCATGAAGGATTTTATTGAGAACAAAAGCCGACTTGAACATGGGAAACGGGTAATAATCAATAATCCTAAAGTCGATGAGAGGGAAATAACTCTTTCGTTCACTATCGAGAGTAATTCTCAGTCTGATTATCAAGCAAAGAAGAAAGCTTTCTTTTTTGATGAGCTGTATAAAGGTGTGGTTGATATTCAGATTCCTGCTAATAGTAGCGAGGTTTACCATCTTATTTATACTGGCAAGAGTGTCACTTACGCACAGAGTTTAGACCGAACTTTCGGAAAAATTTCAGCCAAGTTTAACGAGCCAAACCGAGCCCAGAAGGGCGAAAGTAGATGATAGGGTGGATAACACACCCTATTTAGTTTATTCTACTTTTTACGTTTATGTTCTTTCCACAATGGGGACAAGTAAAGGGAGAGACTGTCTTTCTTTGGTTGCTCAAATAATTCAGAAATATCACACTCAATAGCACTTGCAATACGCTCCAACACTTCTATTGATGGATTACCATTTATGTGCTGAGACAACCCGGTCGGAGTGATATTCATTCTTTTGGCAACTTCTCGGACTTCTAACCCATGTTCTTTAATCGCTTTCTTAATATTCAAACCCATAGCTTTGATTTTTAAATTTAATACAAAGTTACTGTATTCTTTATAATTAAAGTTATCGCTTTGATTAAATATGGTTAAAATAAAGTTTTTGCTTTGATTTTACTTTGATTAATTAAAGTTATCGCTTATATTTGCAACGTCAAATCAAAGTGATAAGAGTATTAACACATAACATATAAGAGTATGAGCACAAAATTTAGAAGTCAGATGAAAGAAGTAATGCAAATGGCATGGTCTTTTGTTCGCAAGAACGGTCATTCAATGAGTGAAGCGTTAAAATGCGCATGGGCTAATTTTAAGCTGAAAGCGGCTTTGAAAGTGAAGATAGTAGAGTTTTACTTCAAAAAGACAGACGGTACGCTACGTCAAGCCTTTGGCACTCTCTTGGAAAACAGAGTACCCGAAACAAAAGGTACAAAGAAAACGGCTGATAATTGCCAGGTGTACTTTGACACTGAAAAAGAAGAATGGCGTTGTTTCAAGAAATGCAACCTTGTTAAAATCGCATAATAACAGTGGTAAACGAAATTAAGTATAAACACATAAATATAACGAATATGAAAACAGAAGAATTAGTAATTGACATGAATAACCTTTATGTACAGGGATTAATAAAAGTGATTAACGACTTTATGCTTGAAGAGGCAAGCGGTTGTATGTCAACTGAGTGTCGTTTGAAAAATAAAATAGAGAAGCTGAAAGACGTATTTCCAGAAGAACGCAAACGGATGGTAATAGCCGGGCGTGCACCAATGTTCTCGTCACCGACTTCGGGCTTGTATAAGCTGATATTTAAAAACTAACCATACACCATTGTACAAAGGTAGCCTTCGCACGACATAAAGACTGCCTTTATTATTCACTTTAAAATCAATGATTATGAAAAAGAATTTAATTGGTCAGAAATTTGGACGGTTAACTGTGATTTCAGAATACGGTAGATACAAGAAAAAGCAGGTACAGTGGCTATGTAAATGCGAATGTGGAAATACTGTGATTGCTACTACTGGTTCTTTAAATAGCGGAAATACAACAAGCTGTGGATGTTACAATAGAAGCCTTTTGGCTAAAGACCTAACTAATAAAGTATTCGGAAAGTTAACAGCTATAAAGGTTGTAGGAAGAAACAAGCATAAATCACTTATATGGGAATGTCTTTGCGAATGTGGAAATAAATGCTATCCTACATCTAATTCTTTACTATCTGGAAATACTAAAAGTTGTGGCTGTGTGCGAAGAAAAAGAAAAACTCTGAAAAAATGAAAAAGGCAAATTTTACTCATGGCAAAACCTATACAAGACTATATAATATATGGTGTGCTATGAAGGGTAGATGTTACAGGCATACGAACGACCATTATTCATCGTATGGAGAAAGAGGAATTGAAGTGTGCAACGAGTGGAAAAACGATTTTCAAAGTTTTTATGACTGGGCTATAAACAATGGGTATAATGAAAATTTAACCATTGATAGAATAGATAACAATAAAAGGATATTCGCCCGAAAATTGCCAGTGGCTATCATTTTCTGAAAATACAATAAAACAAAGGCGTACGGTTTTTATTTCTGTTGATGGCAAGTGTTGCTCTGTTTCAGGATGGGCTAAAATAATAGGCGTGGGGAATTGTACCGTAAGGTTATTCTATAACAGGTTCGGTGAGGAAATGACACAGAAAGCAATTCATGATTTTTTCAAAACGAAAGACAAAACTTTATTGTACGTGCGGAATAAAAGGAAATAACCCGGCAAACAGAAGCTAATTCACGACATTGGTTTTATTGTCGTGTATGTGAGTGCTCAAAATTGGGCACTCTTTTTTATCCCCGAACTTTGAAGACATGGAACAAATCGACATCAAAAGACATATCCGGTGCTATCCTGCTTACAACTTTGATCAATGAAGGCTGCAAGCGTAAGTTCACTCTGATGAAGGAGGACTACATCATGTTAAAGTTCTCCTTAGAGAATCCCATATATTTCAAACTTGGCTCATACGTGGAATGTAACTTCGGATTGTTCGAGGTGTGCGACTTGCAGAAGCCCGCATTCAACACCAATACCGCCGGCTACGATTACGAATTAAGACTTGACGCCTACTACTGGAAATGGAGAAAACAAAATCTTCAAATATACCCCGGAGACGGCCGGACAGGAGGCGTCCTGGAACCTGACCGCCCCGCTTGACGTACAAGCCGGTATAGTCCTTAGAAATTTGAAAGCTCTTGGTTACACATACAAAGGACAGGATTTTGTTTTTCTCCATTGATTCCACAGTCGAAAACAAGTCCCAGTTGATGAGTTACGACAACATCAACATCCTTGACGCTTGTTTTGAGATGGCGAAGAAATGGGATTGCGAATGTTGGGTGACTGAAAACATCATCCATTTCGGGCGTTGTGAGTTCGGTGATCCTGTTAATTGGGAGATCGGTGTAAATGTAGAGGAAATGTCCCGTTCGGATTCACAATCGACTTACGCAACGAGAATCTATGCTTTCGGTTCTACAAGGAACATTCCTTCAAATTACCGCCCCGTTGATGAAACGGTGGTGGTGAATGGTGTGGTTCAGAAAAGATTAATGCTGCCCGAGGGTATTCCCTACATTGATGCATACCCTAATATGACTACCGAGGAAGCCGTCGAGCAGGTGGTTATCTTCGATGAAGTCTATCCTCGAAGAACAGGCATCATGTCGGATGTCACCACTATCGAAGTGACGGACAAGGTGGAGAATGAGGACGGCACAACCACCGAGGAAAAATGGAATGCCTACCGCTTTAGGGACACGGGTGTTAACTTTTCCGAGAAATATATCCTCCCCGGTCAGGAGCTGAGGATACGTTTCGCATCCGGGCTTCTCAACGGTTTGGAGTTTGCCGTGAAGTTCAATCCTGAGGGAAAGCCGGAGAAATTGGAGGATGGCGGATGGAACCCTGAGGCACAGCTTTGGGAGATAGTCAGGAATGAGGACTATGGCAGACCGCTTCCCGGTGATGTGCTCTTTTCCCCAGGATGGAGATGAATATGTGCTTTCCGGCTGGGACAGTACGAAAGTAACCGAGCTGGGGCTTGTGGGTGCCGCCGAGCAGGAGTTGAAGGAAAAGACTGAAAAGTACGCTGCCAAATCCAAGATAGACCCGAGTACCTATGGCTGCACGATGATGTCAAATGACGCATACCGTGAGGATGGCGTTCATAATTTCTATAGCATCGGTCAAAAGGTCAACCTTATCAACAAGGCTTATTTCGAGAACGGAAGACAGTCAAGGGTTATCGGATTTGAATTCAATCTTGATTATTCCTTTGACTCACCTGTTTATACTGTCGGGGAAACCGCCGCCTATTCTCGTATCGGGGAGCTGGAGGAAAAGGTTGAGAGCCTTACCCTAAAGGGACAGACCTATACGGGTGATGGTGACAGCGGTGTGTATGTGATAAGAAGGAATGACTCTACACCGGCCACGGATAGTAACGTGTATTCCGCATTGCGCTCCTTAGTAATGTTCCTTCGTAAGGATCAAGCGGACGGAACAAATTTCTTATTGAAGTTCGGCAAGTTCATCGACTCCATGATTGCCGGTAAAGGTGCCGGTATCTATCCTGACGGGCGCGGTCAGTTCGAGCGTCTTGAGGTACGCGGCTCCGCAGTGTTCAAGGAAATCATCTATAACCGTCTGAACGCACAGGAAGGCGACACCTCATATTCCGAGAACGGAGTCATTGAGTCCGTGGCTTTAGAGAGCGACGGAACTTATACCCTGAAATTGCGCAAGCGCTGGGAGAATGACTTCACCGCATTCCAGGAGGGTGATATAGTGTACGGGATTGTAAACAACCTCTTTTCAACGGGGGAGTATTACGCCTCGTGGATGCGCGTGCTGTCCAAGAATGTCCCGGCCAACTCCATCTCGGTGTTGTCATACCCGGACAGTGAGGTGCCGGGCGGTAAAAACTATCCTCCCACAGAGTTGACGATCATTACCAGAAGAGGAAACGCCTTCAATGAGGACAGGCAAAGCTACTGGTATTTGTCCGCCACCACGGATAAATGTCTTGTCTGGCTGGAAGGAGTAACGAAGCCTGTCTTGGAACAGAACAACTATTACATGATATTGGGGCGTTTGCCCAATTTGGATTTGTTTGACAATCTCCCCGTCAACTATAAGCACTCGTACATATTCGCCCGTGCCGGCATCTTCGGTGAACTTTACCGGGTGGACTGGCAGGGACTGCCCGTACAGGAACTGGTGGACCGTGGCTTTTGGTCGGCCGAAGTCGCGTCCTCTGACAATCCTTACACCAATACGCAGGAGCGGGCGGACACGGTTTGGCACTACGGCTGCAAATGGAAGTGCCTGATGACGGGAACAGCCGACGAACCGCAATATGCGGCGGCCGGATGGGCGATGCTGGAAGGGAACCCGGAATTTACGATAGAGATCGGCAGCACAAAGGGGTGGTATTTTGATATCGAGACTTTTTCCACAACGTTATATATTACCGGCAAGCTGTACAACCGTGACGTGACAGATCATATACTTGACGCTGATGTGAGCTGGACGCGTGATACCGGGAATGTATCAGAAGATAACGCATGGGCGGTGAAGCGTGCCGGCGCCGGGAAAAATCTTCCTCTGACGATAGATGATCTCGGACCGAATTATACCAACATGCGGGTGTGTACGTTTAAAGCACAGGCGTTATTGCGTGACGGGCAGCAGTTTGAAGTGGCGGAGAATTTTGTAACATTTTAAAATGGTTTTATACAATGGCAACAAAGCAACGAAAAATAGAAATCAACTACCGGCTGTTACAAACCAGTTGTAACATCGAGGTGGTGGGCAGCGTGCCGGACATGCAGGTCTACCAGGCTGACAAAGCTGAATACACTCCGGACTATACGCTGACACCGCTGGTCCTGTTTCCGCGGTGCAACGCCACCGATCCGGAAGCGGTGACTAAAATCGGGGCGGTCAACTCCAGGCTGACCAACATGAAGTGGTACGAGCGCATCGGAACCACACGCACACTTATCACATCGACAAACACAGGCTACAGCATTACGGAGTCCGGTGACAGCAAGGGACAGATCACAATGAAAAAAAATGTCACCGTCCTAAAACCCGTCACGCTGGAGTTTTACGCGGAATATGCCGACACACGTACCGGACAGCTGTTTACTTTTCAGATGAGCTGTCTTGTCCGCGCGGTTGACGGTACGGATGCGATCCCCGTATTGACGATAGACAGCCCGTCCACGCTGGACTGGAACCCGGTGCGTGACATCACCGCACAGACCATCACGGCTAAACTGATGGTAGGCGACACGGACGTGACGGCTACGGGCAAATGCAAGTTCTTCTGGTACCGTCTGTTGTCTACGGGAGCGCTGGAGGCGATAACCACAGGAGCGGGTGACAACGACTGGGAGTTTGTATCACTGAACAAGAATGTATATAAGATTGACCGCAATTATATAGGTGATGACATCACGATTGTCTGCAAGGCCACCTATGCGGCTTCCGGGACTCCGGCATCAACCCCGGGCACATCGGACCCGGCAGTCTCTACGGTGATACGCCGCAGGATTCCGAAGATTGAAGCCGACTGGGAGGGCGTACCTACGGGTGTTCCGGATGGGACTTACGCCATCTTTCCCAGACCCGTCATTCGGGATACCATGGGGTTATCCCGAATCCATCCGCCATGTTTAACTGCCACTGGTACGTCAAGAAGAGCGGAGATGCCGGATATGCCAAGGTTGCCGACGGATACTCTCCCAGGATACCTTTCAGCAACGGCATGATGTTAAAGCTGGAGGTGGAGGACAGAGGCCCTTACGTGGCGCTGACACAAGGCGGCAAGGTGCTCACACAGGGGGGCAAGGCGGTAGTAGTAAGAAAATTTGGATAACATTAAAAACAATAGTAGTATGGCATTTTACATTAAAGTAACGAAGGAGGTTGCCGACCGGTTGCATCTGACCGATATCCGCAACAGGACAGCGGATGGCAATGTATTATTGTGGCAGGCGGACGTGGCACGTTTCCCCGGCGACACGGTATTTGACAGGGCCAAGGAAGCGGGCGGCATCTGCCTGACCCCGCAGGCAGCGAAAGAAGAGATAGACGGTACGGACCATCCCGTCGAAGTATTCACACCTGCCTCTTGGGGGAGGACAACACCGAAAGCTCCGAAGGCACGGATAGTACGGGAACGACCGGGGAAGGAGGAGCGTCATGAGTTTGGCCAGCGCGACCGGACAGGTCATATTTTCGCAAAAGGGCGGCGTATACATGCCTGCCATCCAGTGTAACCAGGGAGATCTGTATCAGGAGTATATGGGCGAAGCGTCCGCGCCGACGAACATCGCACCGGATTTCGCTTCGCTCAAGCCCGTCTTGTCCTTCATTCTCACCTCTTCGCGGGTGGCGGAAGGGCTGGTGGTCCCTTCCTCCATGAAATGGTATTTCAATGATGTCGAGATCAAGTTCTCGGGCAATGTTTCCACCAACACGTTTGGCGGTGAGACGGGACATTTCAAGTTTATCCCTTACCAGCCCGGTACGACGGATTACTACGGATTGCAGATCGTCAAGAATCTGGTCAAGGCGAGCGGAGCGGCCTCTTGTACCATCAAGGGGGAAGCTACCGTGACGATAGGGGAATACCAGCGACACCGTCCAGTTCGTCTATAGCATCCCCATCACCAAGGGGGTCGGAAACCAAAAGCATGTGACGATCATTGCCGGTGACAACAAGTATTTTACCCTTCGGGACAAAGGGCAGAGCTGCATTCTGAAAGCCGTAGCGCGCATGGGCAGTGACGAGATCACTACCGGACTGGCGTACAAGTGGTACAACCAGGTCAACGGTGCGTGGAGCGTGCTGAGCGGAAAGACCACACAGACATTGACCGTCACCAACGATATGGTTGACACGACAGGTGTGTTCAAGGCGGAGGTGTACCAGGGCGGCAAGCTCATCGGTCAGGACACGCAGTCCGTAATGGATGCGTCCGATCCGTTTGATTTGATCCTGAATCCCACGCCCGAGGACGAGACCATCCGGGAAAGTGGTGACACGGTGGTCTATAAGCCCATTCTGGTCAAGCGTGGAAGTACCACCAAGTACAAGGACATGACTTTCTATTTCGTGTTCATGGACAGTGCAGGAGTAGTCCTTAACCCGTCTACTTCCGGTACAGCAGCCACTTCCGGCACGTGTACTTGGGACATGTGCCAGCAGGCAGGAGGCAACGTGGCATGGACCATCACAACCAAGGAATAAGGAGGTGATATGCCGTTGGTGACTAGAACCGGACAGGTCAGTTTTGCTCCAAAAGGTGACAAGGGAGATAAGGGAGCGCGCATGCGTATGCGTGTATGGGGGGCGTCTGTGTCTTACCTGGAGGGCAAGCAAGGGCAGCAGTTTTACGACATTGTACTTTATGACAACCTGCTGTACCTGTGCATCCGTTCGCATACGTCGGTTTCGACGGAAACCCCCAAACAGAATGTGGCTTCGGGAAAAATAAAATACTGGGAAGTAGCACAGAGCTGGACTTTTATCGCCACCAAGCTGTTGTTGACCGAGAAGATCAAGGCGTCCATGATTGATGCGGACGGTATCAGGGCGGTCAATGTGGACATCAGCGGAAAAATCACGGCGGATAGCGGACGTATCGGTCCGTTTTCCATAGATTCCGGCATGTTGTCCTCAAAAACTCTTTATGAGGGGACGGATTCCCATGTCGGTTTCAACCTGTCTGCCGGACAGATAGAGTTTTATAACGAAAGGACATTTGCACGTGTAAAAATCGGAGGGAACACGAAATTTGTCACAATCGAAGGGATATCGTATGATGCCGGAATTGACATACAGAGTCCGAATGCCATGATCGGGATGCACATCAAGACCCTGAGCATTCCTCTGTTCGTGGAGGGGGTAACATTTTCCTTCATCCGAACAATGACAGTTATGTGTCTCTTCATGGCATAGTGGGGAACTGGAGGAACATATCCGTCAGCACTTCCCTGAATAACAAT
>VOFK01000356.1_pt1 | contig 18001 bp, 22 predicted proteins | sample 5384121 | NCBI WGS metagenome assembly VOFK01 (sample SAMN12384730, study PRJNA508395) | human gut metagenome | isolation source: healthy gut J | host: Homo sapiens
ATATGTAGTTGCATCAATATAACGTTTTTGGGCCTCTTTTTGAAGATTACGTAATTGCTTAGCCATCAAAGATATTTCTTTTTTTTCAAGATATGAACGATATTTATATTTTATTTCTTGACGGAATTTTTCTATTCTATTTAATACTTCTGACATATTACCAGCTTCATCACCATCTTCATCTAAAAATAATTCTGTTATTTTGGCAATTAATCTTTTATATTTGGCTTTAACTTTTTTACTAACCATGGCTTTTATAAGTTCATTATCTACTACTTTTATGTCTTTTATTCTCTCACTATTAATAATAAAATATTGTTTCTTAGATGGCATTAAAAAGCCATCTAAATTGACAAAATCTACTTTATTGATTATTTTCTTTGAAGCTTTATTGTTTGTTTTTACCTTATACATATAGCACCTACTTTTCTAGCAAATCTGGTCTTCTTATTTTAGTTCTTTTAATGCTTTCTTCTAACCTGTATGCATCTATTTTTTGTGATCACCTGAAAGTAAAACTTCGGGTACTTCCATGCCATTATATATTCTTGGCTTTGTATATTCTGGGTAGTCAAGTAAATTGTTGTTGAATGATTCTTTTAAATGTGATTCTTCTTCAATAACTCCAGGAATTAGACGAATTATTGAATCAGCTATTAACATACTTGGGATTTCTCCACCAGTTAAAATGAAATCACCAACACTAAGTTCTAAATCACATAATGATCTAATTCTTTCATCAAATCCTTCATAGTGACCACATATTAAAATGATATGTTTTTTTGTAGATAACTCATACGCTAATGACTGATTATATGTTTTTCCGTCTGGAGTAAGGAGTATAACAGTGCTTTCTTCTGTTTTAATAGCGTTAACACAGTCAAAGATTGGTTGGCACATTAAGACCATTCCTCTACCACCACCATATGGAGTATCATCGACCTTGTTATGTTTATCGGCTGTATAGTCTCTGAAATTGTGTAAATGTATTTCAACTAGACCGTTCTCTTGGGCTCTTTTAATTATTGATTCTTCAAAAACGCCCTTAAACATTTCTGGAAATAATGTTAAAATATCTATCTTCATAAAATCATCCCATCTATAACCTTAATATATATCATTTGATTTAATTTATCAATATTAGTAATAAATTCTTTTTGGTAAGGAACTAGTATTTCTTTATTATTTATATTGATTCTTAATACTTTATTAGTAGGACTTGCAAAAAATATTTCTTTGATAAATCCTATATCATTATTTATTATTACCTTATACTTTAATAATTCTTCATCGAGCACTTCATCGTTTCCTAGATTAAGTTCTTCTTCTTTAATATATACTTTTTGTTTTAGCAAAAACTGAACTTCGTTGATATCTTTATAGTCATTTAATGTTACCATATCAAAATCTTTATGTCTACGATAACTTTTTATGGTATAATCCACATTATTTATTGTAAGATGATTCCCTACTCTAAAGGCTTGAATCTTATATTCAAAATTAGAGCGGATTTTTAATTCCCCTTTGATACCATGAGTTGATGTGATCTTTCCTAAATATATTAATTTCATTTTAACGACCTAATTCATAAAGTAGAATGCTTGTTGCTACCCAACATTAAGACTTTCGACATCGCTATTCATTTTAATATATAAGTTCTTATCACATTTATCGCTTATTTCTTTATGAACTCCATTTCCTTCATTTCCAACAATAAGAGCAAACTTTTTTCTTATCTTTTCTCGTTTAATGTACGAACATCTTCCCCGTGTTCTACTAAAGTTCCATAAACTGGTACATCAATATCATCTAGGTATTTCATAACCTCAAGTAAATCTTTTTTGATAACATTTATATGAAAAAACATTCCTTGTGTTGCCCTAATAGTTTTTGGATTATATAAATCAACGGTATTTTTGCTTAGAATAACGGTATCTATATTAAAAGCAACAGCGCTTCTGATAATTGTGCCTAAATTACCTGGGTCTTGAACATCATCAACCATTAGTATATGGTCTCCCAAAGACTCGTTTTCTTCTTTCTTACTGCATAGTGCCATTACGGTTTGTGGAGTTTCTACTGTACTCACTTTATTGATTATATCCATTGGTAGATAAACTATATCTTTTATATCTAAAGGAAATACAGCTTCTTTTTCTAAAATTAATTCTTTAATTAAACCAGCCTTATATGCCTCTAATACTAAATGTGAACCTTCTACAATAAATTCTCCAGTTTGATCACGATATTTTTTTTCTTTTAATTTTATGTATTTTTTTACTCTTTCATTATCTAAACTTGTTATTAACATAATACACCTCGTTTTTTATTATAACATGAATATCGGTTTACAGAAAGTAGGAATAAAACAATAAATTCTAATATTTTTTACCTATAAAAAAATAAGTAAGTTGCCCTACTTATCTTTTTTTATAAATGCATAGTATATGCTACTCCACTTTCTTCTACTGGATATGATGCCATACTTTCAACTAACATGTCTGCTAAAGCTTCATTTGATAAGCTTTGCATACTATCTGTATTTGGATCTGGTAAGGCAGTATCTGGAGTTACAGCATCGCTTTCCATTTGTTGTTTTCATTAGTATAGCTATCATTTAGAGTACCATCTGTTGAGACATTATCATCATAATCTATAACGGTATCATTAGATGTTATTTGATCATCTGATGAAATAAAGTCATCTAGAGATAGTGAATCGTCATCTTCTATGCCAGGATTTGTATTATCTTCACTATTATTGTCATTATCATCAACTATTATTTGATCAGCTGCATTATCATCTGCTTTTTCTTGATCCTCGGATGTGATTATTTGATCAGTTGCATTATCATCTGCTGGAACTCTATCTTCCTCTGGAATAGTTTCAGTACTGTCGGAGTTTTCGTCACTATTAGTATTTTCATCATCCTCAACTACAACACTATGTGGTTCATAAGACTCTTCTGGATAATCAACATTAGTGTAAGTATTATTGTTAGAATTGTTACTGTAGTTATCATTTGTATTTACAACAGTTTCTTCTGTAACTTCATCAATATTTTTTAGATTTCCTGTACCATTAATATGTTCTTTATAACTATCATAATTTCTAACATTACGAAGTTCTTCGCCTTTATATTCATTGCTACTATCAGCTAATTCTTCTGTAAGCATATCACCAAATTCTTCGATGTTAGGCAAATTATCAACTTCTCCAAATTCTGGATCAACATAGGCTCTAGCGTTTTGAGTTGTAGTAATACCACTAAGCTTATTATTGATAATTACTTCTTGTAGGCTAGCCATATATTTTTTGTTCTGTTTCGTTTAATTCATTACCCGCAGTAATATTCATATGTTGCATAGCAGGAAGGAATTCTTTGATACATAATTTATAAGATTCAATACCATTATAATTGTTATTTTCCATTCCTTTAAAATCTTCACGAAGCATTGAATAAAATTCTTTTACATATTTTTGTTTTTCTACTTTTTCTTCACTATTATTCATTTTTGTAAACAATTCATTGTATTTGTTATAGAAATCTTTTCCCTCTTGTGTTGTAAACATATCGGACTTATCTATGTTTGATGTTTGAATATTATGAGCTAAAGCATCTTGTTTAACACTCTTTTTAAAGGTATCGATAAGAGTGTCTCTGTCAAGAAACGTATCACCTAAAATATCATGAAGTTCAGAGACAGAAATATCATTATAAGTAAGATATTCAATAGCCATTTCTTCAAAAGTATGTGAGATTTTAGTATCCTTATCTTCCTCTAGGAAGTTATTAGCTTCATTAATATTATAATTTAGTAGTGTCTTAGAAACATTATTTAAGAAGTTATAACGACTCTCATTTTTATTTTGAAGAATATTTAAAATATCGAAAGTAGTATTATATTCTATAGTATTTTCACTTTCGTTATCTGTTTTTATAGTGTTATTTTTGTTGGAACTGTCTTGCATTACTTTAGTAGTTTGTGGAATATCTTTTACTTTATTTTTGTTAGAGTTTTTCCCTAGGATAGATGCTCCTGTAATTACAGTAACAGCGGCAACTGCTAGAGCGATTACTTTTTTAACATTTTTCTTTATTTTTTGACCAATTTTCTTAAAGAAATTAGTAACCTTTCCTAGAGCTGTTGGTTTTTCAAATGGAATTCCTTTTTGAGCACTTCTTACATATTTTCCAAAATTTTGTTTTAATTCTTCACCGCTAGTGGTAACTATAACCCCAGCATCTAGCAAATCTTGATAATCTTCTTCTTTAATACCATATTCATCGGCTATACTAACAGCTGATAATATACCTTCTTTTCTGTTTACTACTCTTGTTGCACCATTATTATACATTAGCACGGCTTTAATTCTATCTCTATTGTTTTTATCTTTAAATTTATAGAAAACTACTTTTGTTAACTCAGTTGGAGCATTAGTTTTTTGCTTGTATTAGCTGGAGTTTCTTTACTCTCATTATAATTCTCTGCATAATCTTCTGAATCTTCTTTGTCACTTACATGTCTATTATAAATGATATTAAACTCTTTTTTCAGTTAAATCTCTTTGTTCATTTTTTATTCTTTCATAATAATTAAGAATCTTATCTTTTGTATCTTCTAATTTATAACTATAAAGCATACTATTAGCATCTTCTATTGAAGTTTCTTTCATATGTTGATTACCATTTTCATCAATATATGTAACTTCTGCATAGTCTTCGTCTAAACTTTTTCCTACTATAAAATTAATATTTAAGATTGTATTTTCATTTGTATCTTGTCCTTCAGATCCAATTACTTTGACTTTACCTTTTTTAACTAGACGTTCGTAATTATCAACTTTGTTATATAATACATCTTCAACATCATCTTTATCACAGGTAAAGCTATCTTCCTCACCTTTTTTATCAATAATGGTTATTATTGCCATATTGGAATCATCAAGGTATGAAACTTCAATACCTTTAGCTTTTATAATATCTTCAGTGGTATTTACTATATCAGTATCAACATATCTTAAATCAACTTCGTCAATTATGTAATTACGGTAAGAAATCCATTTATCAGTATCGTGAATTAACATATTATAATTATTAATTTTTTTTGCTAAAACTTTTCCTAATTCTTCTGGAACTTTATCATCTGTTGCTTTACAAGTAGTAGTAAATGTTTCTTCTGTTCCATCTTCATATATAATTTTTGTTGCCGCTATTTTAATTTTTTGGTCTTCTTTTGTTTTAGTATTATAAAAAGTACTTATAATTCTATTTGCATTTTTCATTTAAATCAACTCCCCTTAATTATATGTCCTTGTTCTAGTACTTGAATAGCATGCTGTGGCGTAAACTTTATCTTCCTTGGTATAGGTTTCTTGTTGTTTATATACTTGGTATGTAGTTACTGCTTTGTTTGAAGTATCACTACAATCACTGGTATATGATGTTACTCTTTCCATTTGATAATTATATTTATAAGAATCATAGTAAAATAATGTATCTGCTTTTGAATCTGCTCCAACATATTTGTAATATTCATTTGCTCCAAATCTTGGTGATGACTTAATACTTATTTGGCCATTATATGTCCAGTTTGCGGTTGTTTGCTTATTAAGATTTAGGATTTCACCATAGTTTCCTTTTGTTCTAAAAGATTATATTATTTATTACTAAATAGTTATATGAACTACAAACGTTTTTAGTAGTTGTATTAACTGTTCTTAAAGCTGTGTGTTCTGTTTTATAATTTGTTAATTTAGTACCAACTATTTCAGTTCTTTTATACAATTTCACTTCTTTCAAACAAGTTGTATCATTTATATCGCAAGTTATAGCTTGTGTATCACATGATGTTTTAGCATAGTTTTCCCATTTACTAAATTGGCTTAAGGTTGGTGTTTTCTGTTTAGTTTCATCTTCTTTGATAGTACTATCTTTTTGCTCATCTTTTGGTGTATCATTTTTCTTTTTCTTCTTTGTTCTTATTTTCAAGGATAGTTTCATTTTTTTCACATAATAAACTATTAGTACAATAACTATATTCTCCTACATTTAAAAGTTTATAGTCTGTAGTTTTACCACAAGTTAATGATGTTTTTAATAGGTAGGCATCATTTGTCTTTGTTAATTTTACATATGATTTTTTTACGTCGCAAGTTTTACCATTGTTTTTGATTTCTTGAACTAATTTATTTTCTATTAATTCATTCAAAGTGATTTTTTTACCTTCACTTGAAGAAATATTTTCTTTATTAAAATACTTTAACCCAGCACTCTCTAATTTTTGCATATTATTAGATTCAATCTTTACCGTTTCAGTTGTGTTTTTACTTTTTGACAGTCTTACTTGCTGCATCCTTGTTTGTAAAAAATTTAGGTACTAACCACGCAACAAGGATTATAATAGCAATTATAAGTGCTAATCTAAGAAGTATCTTACGAAGTGGAAATATGGGCTTATCATATTCGTTTTCTTCTTTCATCCTAAATCCCCCTCTCATAATGCCCTATATATTACCACAAAAGCCCTATTTTGTCAAGAATTTATAGGATATCGTATACAAATAAAAAGAAAAGTCTCATTTGAGAAAACTTTTTTCTATATAGAAAAAAATTTTTTACTTCTTTTTATGAGTATAATTTAAAACATCTAGAAAATCCTGATTTATTTCTGCTTTAGAGGGTAATGCATTCTGATCAAGTGAATTTAAATATAATTTGAAACTATTTAATATTTTTAGTTTAATTAATCTTTGGGTATTGTTATCAAAAATGACATTTTGGTCTTTATAATTTATGTTATTATAAACAAACCACTTCATCCCTATGCTTTCGAGTAAATTTATTCTTTCTGGACTGAGATTTGCTTTTTATATAATTGTTTTTGGTTTTGAATCCATATTCTAAATTGATTCCATTTTCATCATATTCATAACCATTCAAGGTTTTAAATTTTACTGGTATTTCTAAATTCCCGTGATGTTCATAGTAATTCTGGACTAAGGCATAATTTTTCATTCCAGTCATTATAATTTACTGTTTCAAGGCGCATTCCTAATTTTTTTTTTAATAAATTTATTCTTTCTGGACTGAGCTTTGCTTTTTTATATGACTGTCTTTGATTTTGAATCCACATTCCTAAATTGATTCCATTTTCATCATATTCATAACCATTCAAGGTTTTAAATTTTACTGGTATTTCTAAATTTCCGTTGTGTTCATAGTAGTTTTGGACTAAGGCATAATTTTCATTCCAGTCATTATAATTTACTGTTTCAAGGCGCATTCCTAATTTTTTTAATAAATTTATTCTTTCTGGACTGAGCTTTGCTTTTTTATATGACTGTCTTTGGGTAGCGAGCCATGCTCCTAAACTGATTCCATTTTCATCATATTCATAACCATTCAAGGTTTTAAATCTTGCTGGTATTTCTAAATTTCCGTTGTGTTCATAGTAGTTTTTGACTAAGGCATAATTTTCATTCCAGTCATTATAATTTACTGTTTCAAGGCGCATTCCTAATTTTTTTAATAAATTTATTCTTTCTGGACTGAGCTTTGCTTTTTTTATATGACTGTCTTTGGGTAGCGAGCCATGTTCTAAACTGATTCCATTTTCATCATATTCATAACCATTCAAGGTTTTAAATTTTACTGGTATTTTTAGATTTCCATGGTGTTCATAGTAATTTTGGACTAAGGCATAATTTTTATTCCATTCGTTATTATTATCTCTTGTTTCAAAGCACATCCCTAATTTTTTTAATAAATTTATTTTTTCTGGACTGAGCTTTGCTTTTTTATATAATTGTTTTTGGTTTTGAATCCATATTCCTAAATTGATTCCATTTTCATCATATTCATAACCATTCAAGGTTTTAAATTTTACTGGTATTTCTAAATTCCCATGATGTTCATAGTAATTCTGGACTAAGGCATAATTTTCATTCCAGTCATTATAATTTACTGTTTCAAGGCGCATTCCTATAGCCTTTAATAAATTTATTCTCTCTGGACTGAGTTTTGCTTTTTTATATAATTGTTTTTGGTTTTGAATCCACATTCCTAAATTGATTCCATTTTCATCATATTCATAACCATTCAAGGTTTTAAATTTTTCTGGTATTTCTAAATTTCCATTGTGTTCATAATATGCTGATGCAATATTATATTTAATAATCCATATTTCTTCAAATTTATTTTTCATTTTGTTTACATATGCCCCCTGTATTTGTTTTGGTATAGTACCACATTTTATTAATAATTGCAAGATGCATGGTGATTATTATTACTTTAAGAAGTAAATGCAATTTTTATTTTTTTGTATTTTTTAAAGTTGCATTTAGTCTAATAATGCATTTTAATATATCTCAATCAATTGTTTTGTTTAGAGAGCTAAGGAGGTTATACTATGAAAAAAGACTAACAATTGAAGATAGAATATTAATTGAGAATTTATTAAAATTAAACTATAAACTAAAAGATATATCAAATATAGTAGAAATGGATACTGTTATTGGAAAACAAAAAGATAAAAAATGTATTATGACTTTGTATTTCAGAAACAGTAAATTAATGCTTATGTTTTTAATAGATAAATATAAAACAAAGGCGGTTTCGGATATATTTAAAAGGTTAAGAAAACAACTAGGATATGATTTATTTAAAAAAATGTTTGAGATTGTTTTAACTGATAATGGTTGGGAATTTTCTAAACCGAATGATATTGAATTTGATTATAATACTGGGGAAAAACTAATAAATATATTTTATTGTAATCCATATTCTTCTTGGGAAAAAGGTGGAATAGAAAGAAACCATGAATTTATTAGATATATTATTCCAAAAGGAATCACATTTGATCAACAAACAAAAAAGAATGTTATTTATATGATGAACAATATTAATAATGTTAAAAGAAAAAGTATGGAATATAAAACACCATACGAATTATTCAAAAATATTTATGGAGAAGAGTGCAAAAAAACTTCATCTAACCCACATAAAACAAGATGAAGTTGATTTGAGCTATAAGCTCTTAATAAAATAAGTTCTCAAAAAAAGAAAAACAATTGATTAAATATACTATTACAAAAAGTTGCATTTAATTTGAAAATAAAAATGTAAACTCGTTTTCATAGTGCAATAAATTTCCTTTTTCACTATTTATTATACATATTTTCATAAAAAAATAAAGGTATAAATTGCATTATACCCTTAAATATCAATAATTTAATACAAATTGCATTTAACTAACCATTTATAGGATATCGTATACAAATAAAATGATTCTCATTATATATAAAGGAAGATTAAAATTATACAAAAAAGATTCAGAATTTTTTCTAAATCTTTGTTTTACCTTGACCTTCCTTTTGTTTCATTAGTCATTTGATAATTATATAGTCTTTCAAGTTGTTCGTTGTCTATATAAATCACTTTACCACCTTTGGGATTAATTTTTTCACCACCAAAAACTATCCATATTGCATCAAGTGGCATATCTGGCATTGAATCTTTACCATCAGTAAAAATTATTTTATTTTCAACTCGTCTTGAGAAAGCACCTACAGCAACGACAAAGTTAGTACCTCCTCCACCTTCAAGTCGCATCTTTTCTATATCTTCTTCTGTTCTAATCTCATGAAATCCATAAAATTCTGTATCAAAACATCCAACTTTTAATTTAGTATGTTGTAATATATTTTTACATTCTCTTAAAAAGTTCTTTAAGAATACTTCATTTATTGAGCCACTTGTATCAAGAACAATTTCAGTTTCTGGCATTGGCTGTTCTTCTAAATTAGCACTAACTACACCATCTTCTAATGTTGCATTTTTATAAGACCAATCAACATCATACTTAATTGCCTCCCTTAAAACATAACGCCAATCAATTATTGGTTTAGCAGTACCTATATCATTAACTGTTCTAATATCTCTATTCGTTGATGTGCCTGCTTGTGATGCTTGTTTTGAAATTACCTCTTTTAATTCTTCTAGCTGTTTCTTCTTATCTTCAAGGTTCTTTTTAAAAGCATCTTTTTCTCCCATACTTTCAAGTTCTTCTTGTTTCTTTTCAAGTTCAGTTTTCTCTTTATCTTTTCCTAATAATTTGTCTAATAAACTCTCTTTTTTATCAGTTTTTTCTCGTTGTTCTTTATGTTTTTTTACTGCTTGTTCCCACATACTGTGAGTATCATGCCCAACATCTTGTTTTGATTTATCTTCTTTTTGTGAATCTTCCCCAGATTCACCACCACTCTGTTCTTGTGATTGCTTTTTCTTGCCCTTGTGAACCTCCACTACCTAAATTACCTTGTTGTTGTGATTGAGGTTGTTGTTGATTATTTTCACCTTGACTACCACCACTACTTTGTTGGTGATTTTGTTGACTATTGCCTTGTCCACTTTGTTGTTGTCTTTGTTGTTTTTCTTGTAATAATTTTTCATATAATTGTTCAGCGTCATAATTAATAGCTTCTGCCATATCAACAACACCGGGTGCCATTTTTAAACCATCTCGTTTTAAAAATTGATTAATAACACCATCAGTAGCAATATGCCATAATTCAGGATTCTTACCTTCACTTCTTAATATATGATTGAATGCAATATGACATACTTCATGGGCAAATATAAAAGTTTGTTCCTCAACACTTAATCCCTCTAAATATTCCGGATTATAATATATTGTTTCTCCATCTGTACCTACGGTTTGTATATCTTTATTTTTCTTTATAACCTACACTTGCTACTACACTCCACAAAAAAAGGATATTTAACAAGCATTTTTCTTTTTAATGCTGCTATATCATATTTCATAACTTACACCTCAAATTCGTGCAACTAATGAAAATATTTCTTCACTTATTTTATCTTTATTTATTTCATTTGCAGTAACAATTATTATACAACTTTTAGGTAATTCAAATGTAGATATTTTCCTATGTTCTAATAATTCACAAAACTTTAATTGTTCTTCTTTAGAAATCGAATCAATTTTATCAATTACTAATATTTTACTGGCATTTGTACTTAATATTTCGTTAAGCCATTTAGGAGGCATAAAATCTGCTCCATCATAATGACCATTTAACTCTTTAATATCAACATTGGCAGGTACTACAACTGCACCATTCAAATCCTTACCAGATATAAAATCAACTAATATTGGTGCAACATTTGCTTTAATATATGATAATAATATTTCTTTCTTGTTTTCCATTATCTTCTTATACCTCCTCCCGGCATTTCAGCAAGTTTTGCTTCTGCAAGTCTTTCTAATTTACTTTCATCGCCATGTGTCCATAAAGCATCAAAAATTGCTCCAAACTCTGCTCCTAAGCCTGTAACGAATCCTCTAACTTTTTCTAAATTATTATCATCTACCCGTGTTAATCCCATAGTTGTTGCATATCTTTCAGCAGTATTTAATGACTGTATATCTCTATCGGTATAATTTCCATTTATTACATCATCTAATGTTATTACTTGTTGATTACAAAACTCAACAAATTCTCTTGTTATATCTTCACCTACTAATGCCCTTAACATTTCTGGATATCCTGTTGCATAAAGCATTTTAGAAGCCATTTCCCACTTTCTAGGATCAGCATTAGGTTTCTTGCCATCATACTTGCGTCGGAGTGTTTCACCCTTCTTATAAGCAAATATAAGAATAAATTGCTGGATGTATATTATGTTCACTTGCCCACTTTAACCAACCTTCGGTTGTTGTTTTAATATATACATGAGCAAATCTATTGAATAATGGTTCTGCTAACTGATTTGCAGCTAATGAATCTTTCATATCATTTCCTGCTGCTACAATTCTAGCATTTTCTGGTAATTTCAAATACCATTTACTTCTCTATCTAAAACTATATTAAACGCTATACCTTGAATACTTGGTAGTGCATTTGTTATTTCATCAAAAATACTACATGAAGTCTATCTGGTTCCTTTTCACACTTTTCTTGTAATTTCTTAAGCCATGTTGGTGGAATATCCATCATTTCTCCTGTTGATCCATTATATACACTTTTACCATTTAAACTTTCTGGTGTCGCATTACGAAGATATATTATTTCGCAAGTAGGATCAATTTGTTTTACTCTTGCAGATTTACCCTCTGATGAAGGGCCATGCAAGAATACCGCTACACCACTTTCTATTGCTCCTCTTATGATTTCTTCTTCACTTACTGGTCCAAATTTTTAAACCATAAGGGTTTCTTCTTCTTTCAGCTTGTTTTTTTGTTCTTCTTCAAATTGAGCTTTTTCTTCTGGTGTCATATCTTGAACACGAGTAAATGTTACAGTTTGAGTTAAATCTCGAAGCATATATCTATCAAGATATTCTTTCATTTCTGTTCTATCAAAATCACCTTTATAATTAGTATTTTTTATCAAGAAACCTTATACCAGAAACCAATCCTTTTTTTTGAAATTAAAATTCCTGTTCTATCATCTATCAACCATTTAACCGGTGATACTTCTACCCAAACGTAATCACCATTTCTATATTTAACACCATTTGAAAGCAGGAATCTCTTGCCACCAAAAACAGAGTTAGCTTTTATACGAATATATTCCTTTCCTTGATATTCGTATTCTTCATAGGTTACAGGTTTAAAGCCTGTATTATAGTCATCATATTTTACAGAATCAAAAAGTGTAACTTCTTCCTGTTTTATTCATTCCTCTATTATATTCTGCCTTTAGTATATATTCTGCCTCTAGTATACTTTGCATTCTTGAATTAGCAGCATTTTGAGGATATTCTCCATATTCTACTTCTTCTGTTTCATTGTATCCCCTCACTCTGTTCGGGGAGATTTGGGAAAAGATTACAGAAGAGCACAAAACTGGGCGAACAGCACCATGGCGTTTATACCTACACTTGATGTGCCTAATACCATCCTCCTCGGCCGTGCGGACATCATTATTGCCATCATCAGATCTAGTCCAAAACCAACTAGTTCTACCAGTTAAAGATTTATCTTCATCTATATTATAATCAATATCTTCACATAAATAACTACCTGTTAAAACACATAAATCTGTAATTGCAGCTTTTTTTGTTCCATATTTTCTAATTACTTCTAATTGGGATTCACTATCGTTTCCCCAAATTTGTCCTTCTGACAATAAAGTTAAATCTTGACTATTCATTTTAATCATCTCCGTAATTATATTTTACCGTATAATAATTTGATTTTTTTTCTTGGTGTTTATCAAATTTTAATAAAATTCAAACATTCATCAATCCCTTGTATTATAAGGCTTTTTAACTTATTTATATACTTTGGGTATATCCTTTATTATCCCCTCTGTATTTGTTTTGATATAATAACACATTTTATTAATAAGCGCAAGATGCGCTGTTATTACTATTTTATATAAAAAAGTTAAACTTTCATAGTTTAACTTTTAATTGAGATCTAAATCAACTACCGTACACCCTGTATTTATTACGTCGACATGAAACTCTTTTACTAAATGGTTATTTTTTAAGTATTTATGAACGGCATTTTTTAAGATGCCATTTCCTATGCCATGAATTATAACGATAGTATGTTTTTGTAATTTATAGTTGTCATTTATAAAATCTTTTACTAAATAAACAGCATAATCCCTATCACAACCATGTAAATCTATTGTAGGATAACTAGATAATATCATTGACGCCTCCATATTTAAGTATTTTTGTTAGAGGAAAATTAAAATCTTTGTTGCCGAGCCTTGTAGTTGCTAAAGCACCACAGATATTTGAAAGTTTGATAGAATCTTCTAGAGAATAGTTCATTAGCATAAAATATAACAAGGCTCCATGAAAAATATCGCCAGCCCCAGATGAATCAACAGTATTTACTTTCATACTGGGAATTAATTTATATTCGTTACCTATTTTTGTGAATGAACCATATTCCTCTAGGGTAATAATTACTATATTTTTAAATTCATTCTCTAATTTTCGATGAATGTTTTTTAATTGTTCCATGTTTGATGGGTCAATCTTTTCTTGAGAGAATTTTTCAGCAAACTCTTTACTGCAGGCTACAACATTTACTTTATGAGCTAATGATATAACTTCGCTGTTATACTTTCCGGCATCAATAATAGATAAGGCGGTTTTATTATTTTTTAAGACTTGTTGGGATGTTTGATACTCTTCTCCATCAATTAGAATACCATCAAAATTTTCAGAAATTTTTATCAGTGGATGTTCTTTAGGCTTTACGGAAGTAACAATTGTCCTTGTACCATTTGTAGCAGCAAGAATAACTGCTTGATCAGTTGGAATGTCATTTCTTTTTACAATATATTTAGTACCAATTCCTAGATGTTTAAGTTCATTAATTATTTGCTCACCTTGATAATCGTTGCCTATCATCCCACATAATTCAACGTTTGAATGCCAGAAAGCTAGAGGAAGAGCTGCATTACGCATTGGGCCTCCTCCGCATTCTACATGGTGTGTAGTTCTAATTTTGGTATTTTCTTCTGGAACTCTTGAAACAGGAAAAGTAATGTCATAAGCAATGTGTCCAATACAAATTACTTTCATATATACCTCGATTCTAAATGTATTATAACAGATAAGAACAAGAAAAAAAAGATAAATTACTTATCTCTTAATTCGCAATTTAATTTAGTTGTCACCTCTAAGATAATTTTATTAAATACTTCCATTACCTCTTCATCGGTAAGAGTCCTTTCAGGGTTAATAAAATTAAGTGTAAAGGCTATTGATTTCTTGTCTGATGCAATATTTTCACCTGTATAAACATCAAATACACTTACACTGTCAAGCAATCTTCCTCCAGCTCTTTTTATAATAGCCATAACTTCTCCGGCAGTTGTGTTTTTATCTAAGATAAATGCCATATCCTTAGAAATTCCTGGATATTTAGGTGATGGTTTATATTTTAATGGTTTAATTTTACTCATTAATGCATTCAAAGACATTTCAAATACATAGACTTCTGTCTTTACAAATATTTGGATGAACTCTACCAATGATACCAATCTTTTTTTTTCTATCAAGGAAGATATCGGCACTTATTCCTGGATGAAGAGAAGTACAAGTACTAACCTCAAAACTATATCTATTTTTAAATCCCATGTACTCTAAAACGTTTTCTACTATACCCTTTACAATATAGAAATCATATTTAACTGGTTTTGTCCAACCATTACTTAGATAATTACCAGAACATAGTCCCGCAATTAGACTTGCCTCATTATAATCTTTATCATATGTTTTAGCTATTTCATATAAGCTAATGTCTTTTACTTTACGTTTTTTATTATATTCATATACATTTAATAGAGATGGAATTAATGTGGTTCTAACAACGCTTTTATCAACACTCATTGGATTTGGAAGAGTCTTGTTTTCTGCATCTCTATATCTAAATATTTTGGCCATTTCTGGTGATACTAAAGTATATGTTTTGGTTTCATTTAGTCCTAAAGTTCTAAGTCTTTTAGAAACTAATTTTCTATATTTTACATCTCCAACATATTCTCCACGTTTAATTGGGACTTTGGGAATAGTAGATACTAGATTTTGATAACCATATAATCTTACTATTTCTTCGGCAATATCATTAACGTTAGAATCTATATCTAGTCTTCTATTTGGAATAGTCACAATAAATTTATTGTCTACTAATTTATAGTCAAATCCTAATCTTTTAAGTTCTACTTTCATGTCATCAACAGTAATGGTAATACCTAAAAAGTTTATTAACATCTTCTGGAACAAATTCAACTACTTTAGGTGTTTTATCGATAACATCATGTCTTATACATCCGGAAAGAATTGTTGCACCAGCATATTTTTCTAAAAAGGTGGCAAGCTCTTTTTAAGGCCATTTCTGTATATTCATAACTAAGTCCTTTACCATATCTGATTGATGCTTCACTTCTAAGATCTAGGTTTGCTGCTGTATAACGGATAGAAACAGGATCAAATATAGCAGCTTCAATTAAAATATCAGTTGTGTCTTGTTCTACTTCTGTGTTTTCACCACCCATGACGCCGGCTATACAAACTGGTCTATTACCATCTGTAATTACGATATCATTACTACTTAAAATTCTTCTTTTTCCATCAAGAGTAATTACTTCTTCCTTTATCTTTAGCATCTCTTACTAGAATATGATTTCCTAATCTATTCTTATCGAAAAAATGTAGTGGCTGACCAAATTCAAGCATTACATAGTTTGAAATATCAACAACATTATTAATAGGTCTCATACCAGCTGCAAGAAGACGTTTTTTGATGAATTCTGGACTCTCTCCTATCTTCGCATTCTTAACCATCTTAGCTAAATAAAATGGACATTTTTCTGTTTCTACATCTAGAGTAAAATAGTTTTCTACATTATTTTGGTCTTCTTTGAAACTAAGGTCTGGTAGAGTAACTGGTCTATTTAGGATAGCACCTATTTCATAAGCAAAACCAATGTGGTAGTAACAATCATTGTTTCTGTGTTTATGAATATCTAGTTCATATAAGGTATCATCTAGTCCTAAATATTTAAGTGGATCTTCTCCAACTGGGGCATCAGCTCCTAGTTCCTCAATACCTTTCGCATATGTTTCGTCATTTTTTTCTTCTAAACCTAGTTCATATAAAGCACAAAGCATTCCGTTAGATTCTACACCACGAATTTTACTTTTCTTAATTTCAAAATCTCCTGGAAGAACTGCTCCTGGTAGTGCTACTATTACTTTTTAAGCCTTCACGAACGTTAGGCGCACCACAAACTATTTGTTCAGTGATATTACCAACGTTTACTTTACAGACATGAAGATGATCACTATCAGGATGTGCAACACACTCTAATACTTCACCTATTACTAGGTTATTGATATGATTGGTTATAACTTTTTCAACATTAATACCTGATTGGGTAATTTTTACAGCTAATTCTTCCAAGTCTTGGTCACTAATATCAATATAGTCTTTAACCCATTCTAAACTAATCATATTATTCGCTCTCCTTTCTATCAAAAGTTTTTGTTTCTCTTAAGTCAGTGTTATAAAATACTCTACAGTCGTTAATATTATATTTTAGCATGGCAAGACGTTCTGCTCCAAAGCCGAAGGCAAAACCACTCCCATACTTTAGGATCATATCCTGCCATTCTAAGAACATTAGGATGAACTAGTCCTGCTCCAGCTACTGTTATCCAACCAGTGCTTTTTACAGATATTACAACCATGTCCTTTGCAATTAAAACAACTAATATCAACTTCTACAGATGGCTCTGTAAATTGATAATAACTAGGATGGAACCTTGTTTCTACATCATTTCCAAATAAATTTTTACAAATAATGTCTAGTGTACCTTTTAAATCACTTAAACTAATATCTTTATCAACAAGTAGCCCTTCAATTTGCATAAATTGGTGAGAATGAGTAGCATCATCATCGTCTCTTCGATAAGTCTTACCTGGACAAATCATTCTAATTGGCGTTTTACCTTCTCCCTTTAACATTGTTCTAACCTGAACTGGTGAAGTTTGACTACGAAGTAAAATTTCTTCTCCTTCGAGATAGAAGGTATCTTGAGCATCACGTGCTGGGTGTCCCTTTGGAATATTTAACATTTCAAAGTTATATTTATCCTCTTCTATTTCTGGGCCATCGACAACATCATATCCCATAGACATGAATACCTCTTCTACATCCTCTACAAGTTTTTCTAAGATATTTGGAGCACCAGTTACAATATTATAACTAGGTAAACTAATGTCAATTGCTTCACTCTTTAATTTTTCGTTTAAAATAGCTGTTTCAAATTCACTTTTTTTCTCTTCATAAAAATTAGTAAAATTATTTCGTACTTCATTTACTTTTTGTCCAAATTCTTTTTTTTCTTCATTTGGAATGTTTTTTATTTCTTGATTAAGTTCTGTAATCATACCTTTTTTACCAAGATATTTCACTTTTAGTTCATTTAAACTATTCAAATCAGTTA
>VOFK01002361.1_pt1 | contig 18001 bp, 23 predicted proteins | sample 5384121 | NCBI WGS metagenome assembly VOFK01 (sample SAMN12384730, study PRJNA508395) | human gut metagenome | isolation source: healthy gut J | host: Homo sapiens
ATCAGTACTTCGTTCCAGTACGGCCGGCCTTGCTCTGCGTCATCAAGGCAGCCGACGGGACGGAGAACTTCACCTATATGGTGCTGCCCGTGAGGTTACATGCGTAGGTTGGAAAAAAAAAAATGGAAAAATAGCTATAGATACGGAATTTATAAAGCTGGATTCGCTGCTTAAATTCGCGGCGGCAGTTACCGGCGGCGAAGCAAAGTTCGTCATAAACAGGGACTTGTGTTCGTAAACGGTGAGGTCTGCACCAGCGCGAAAAAAGCTGCATCCCGGCGACAAGGTAGATTTTCAGGGGATGAGCTTTGAAGTGGTCAAGGAATGATAATCAGGAAGATCGCGCTCAACGGCTTTCGCAGTACGAGTTTGAGACCGTTGAGTTTGCGCCGGGGACGAGCAGTGATATCCGGCCAGAACGCGCAGGGGCAAGACCAATCTGCTGCTGTATATGCTCTCCTGCGGCAGGAGCTTCCGCACGCGCCACCGCGAGCCGTAGCGCGCTTCGGGGTATTCGGGCGCGGATATATTGGCGGACGTTTACAGCCATGAGCGGGGAGCAGACGATAAACAACAGCTGCGCTGGTCAGGAAAAAAAGATACTTCGTAAACGGCGTGAAAACAGCGGGCGAGAAACTTGCCGACACGGTGAACACGGTGCTGTTCTGTCCGGACGACCTGAACCTCGCCAAAGGGACGGCGCGGCGTGCGGCGGCTTCCTCGACAACGCGATAAGTCGATACGCCCAAGGTACGCGGAGTATCTTGCTGAATTCAACCGACTGTATGAGCACAAAGACGCGCATACTCAAGGACTGGCGCGATAAGCCCTCGCTGCTCGAAACGCTGGATAGGTTTTCCGACGGGATGTGCCGCGCGTCGGCACAGCTCATACGCTATAAGAGCGGCTTTTTCCGCGAGGCTCGATCGGGCCGCGGCTGATATACAAAAGATTTCTCGAACTCCCTTGAGGAGCTGGAGATAAAAAGACAAGACCAAGTGAGCATCCGTCAGCAAGCGCCGATATCTGATCGGGGCAGGAATCCAAGCAAGCGGAGGCGCGCAGTGCCTCACCGGCGCGCATAAGGACGGCGAGATATTCATAAACGGCACTGCCGCAAGGAGCTTTGCCTCTCAGGGCAGACGAGGACGGCGCGCTGTCGATAAAAAGCTTGCCGAGCGCGAAATATTCTTAGCGGAGACCGGAGAGTACCGGTGCTGCTGCTCGACGATGTGCTCTCCGAGCTTGGACACAAAGCGGCAGGAGTTCGTGCTCAACCGCATAGGCGGCGGGCAGACGCTTAAGCTGCTGCGAGGACGAGGGCATATCCAAGCGCACAGGCGGCAGAGTGCTGTTTATAAGCGAGGGGAACCATCAAGTGACAAGAGCACATACGCCTGCGACTCAAAAACCAAAAATCACATAAAAATCCATCACTGTCAGGTGCGCAGCAGTTTTGCCGGAGCAGAAAAGCGTTCTGGCAATGAAAAGCCCGCAGGCAATACTTCACTTTGTGTATTGGCAAGGGATTTGAAGGCATGGGCGTTTTTCTGCCCGTCAAAAACCGTGTGTGTCCTTGTCAATTGATGGTAGGATAAGCTAATGTACCTGCATCTCGGAAAAGGTAAGATCGTGAGCACTGAGGATATCGTCGGGATATTCGACCTGGACATTACAAGCCAGTCGCACCTGACAAGAAAGTATCTGACGATGGCGAAAAGGCCGGTGAGGTCGTGAACGCCAGCGAGACCAAAGTCCTTTGTCGTGTGCCGGTCGGGAAACAAGAAGATACTTTATCTGAGCCAGATGGCTTCGGCGACGCTGCTGAAGCGCGCGGAGTCAGGGCTGTTGTAATAGTAAACGGCGGGGGCTGCCCCGCACGGAATGGAGAAACGTATGTCTGATAACATCAAAAATCAAGCGTCAGGAAATATGATGCTTCGCAGATCCAGGTCCTTGAGGGACTTGAGGCCGTAAGCGCCCTGGTATGTATATAGGCTCGACATCGCTGTCGGGTCTGCATCACCTTGTGTATGAGATCGTCGACAACTCCATCGACGAGGCTCTGGCGGGCTTCTGCACCGGCATCACCGTGACGATAGAAGAGGGCGACATTATCTGCGTGTGCGATAATGGCCGCGGTATCCCTGTCGACATTCAGGAGCAGACCGGCAAAGCGCGCTTGAGGTCGTGTTCACAGTACTGCACGCGGGCGGCAAGTTCGGCGGCGGGGGATATAAGGTCTCCGGCGGTCTGCACGGTGTCGGCGCGTCGGTCGTCAACGCTTTCTGTCCCGAGTGGCTCGAAGTGCAGGTACACAGGGACGGCAAAAATATATCAGATGAAGTTCTCCCGCGGCGGCATCACCGGAGCATAAACGTCGTCGGTACGACGGACAGAACCAGCGGGCACCACCGTGCGCTTTAAGCCCGACCCCGAAATGTTCGACGACACGGTCTATGACTATGAAACGCTGCACACATGGCTGCGCGAGCAGGCATTCTTGAACGGCGGCCTCACCATCGCGATGGAGGATAAGCGCGAGGGCAAGGAGCAGGCGGAGATAATGTGCTACGACGGCGGCATAAAGGAATTTGTCGCATGGCTCAACCAGCACAAGACACCGATACATCAGGACGTTATCTATCTCACCGGCAAAAAGGGCGACGCGATAGCCGAGATAGCTTTGCAGTATAACGACGGCTACAGCGAAAACCTCGTCTCCTTCGCAAACAACATACACACCCCCGAGGGCGGCATGCACGAGACCGGCTTCAAGACCGCGCTCACGAGAGTTATAAACGCCTACGGGCAGAAGAACAACATCATCAAGGGAGACGACAAGGTCTCCGGTGACGATGTGCGCGAGGGCATTGCGGCGGTCATATCCGTGAAGCTGCCTGAGGCGCAATTCGAGGGACAGACCAAGCAGAAGCTCGGCAACGCCTATATAAGGACGCTTGTCGACTCGGTCGTGAACGACCAGCTGACGGTATATTTTGAAGAGCACCCCGCGGCGGCTAAGGCCATACTCGAAAAGGCGATGATGGCAAACCGCGCGCGCGAGGCCGCGAGAAAGGCCAAAGAGTCCGTCCGCCGCAAGACCGGACTTGAGAGCGGGCAGATGCCCGATAAGCTCCAGGACTGCAACGAGCGCGACCCGTCGCTGTGCGAGATATACATCGTCGAGGGCGACAGCGCCGCAGGCTCCGCTATTCAGGGGCGCGACTCGCGCTTCCAGGCGATACTCGCCATGTGGGGCAAGATGCTCAACGTCGAGAAGGCGAGAGCTGATAAGATATACGGAAACGACAAGCTCTATCCGCTCATCGTCGCGCTCGGCGCGGGGATCGGCGACGAGTTCAATATCGAAAAGCTCAGATATCACAAGATCATCATCATGGCCGATGCCGATGTTGACGGCTCACATATCCGCACTCTGCTGCTGACATTCTTCTTCCGCTATATGCGTCCGCTTATCGAGCACGGCTATGTCTATTCCGCAGTGCCGCCGCTCTATAAGCTCTCGCGAGGCAAGACCCAGCGCGTGGCATACTCCGACGAGCAGCGCGACAAGATAAGCGCCGAGATGCGCGAGGATAACCCGAACGCCAAGGTCGACATCAGCCGCTTCAAGGGTCTCGGCGAAATGGACCCGCACGAGCTGTGGGGAGACGACGATGGACGCAGACGCGCTCACTGCGCCGCATCACACTCAACGATGCGATACACGCAGATCAGGTCTTTACCGTGCTCATGGGCGAGGACGTCGAGCCGCGCCGCGAGTGGATCGAGCAGAACGCAAAAGTATGTCGTGAACCTCGATATATAAACAATTCAACAAAAAGCAAGCTTTTTTTGTTGAGAGTTTGCGCTCAGACCCGCGCCTCGCTTCGCTCGACACTCTCTGAGCGAGAAGTATTTTTCGTGAGGTACACGCCCCCACGAAAAATGAATTTGAATTATTTTTTCGCCTTGCAGGGCGAAAAAATTCCGCAAGGGTTTAATGAACTATTTATGCGGGGAAACCGCATGGAGGATTTTAATGGCACATAAGAGATTACAAACCTGAGGATATAGCGTTTCCCGGATCAGGTCATAACCGAGTCGGAGCTGGTGAGCGAAATGCAGACCAGCTATATCGACTACGCCATGTCCGTCATTGTCGGCAGAGCGCTGCCTGATGTGCGCGACGGTCTCAAGCCCGTTCACAGGCGCATACTCTACGCAATGTACGAGGACGGCTTGACGAGTGACAAGCCTTTCAAGAAGTCCGCGACCTGCGTCGGCGACGTGCTCGGCCGCTACCATCCGCACGGCGACGCTTCGGTCTATGACGCGATGGTGAGACTTGCGCAGAACTTCTCCATGCGCTATATGCTCGTCGATGGGCACGGCAACTTCGGCTCCGTGGACGGCGATCCCCCCGCGGCTTACCGATACACCGAGGCAAGGCTCTCTAAGATATCCAATGAGATGCTGCGAGATATCGATAAAGAAACGGTCGACTGGGACCCGAACTTTGACGAGACGCGCAAGGAACCGAGAGTGCTGCCGTCACGCTTCCCGAACCTGCTGGTGAACGGCTCGTCCGGTATCGCCGTCGGCATGGCGACGAACATCCCGCCGCACAACCTCAAAGAGGTCATAAACGCCTGCGTGTGCGTATTGGAGAACCCGGAGGCGACGCTCGCTGACCTCATGCAGCATATCACCGGGCCGGACTTTCCGACGCGCGGGATAATCATGGGGCGCAGCGGCATACGTCAGGCCTACGCCACCGGGCGCGGCAAAGGTCGTTGTGCGCGCGCACGGAGTTTGAGGGAGCACGGTCAGGGGCGCACGAGGATAATCGTGACGGAGCTGCCGTATCAGGTCAATAAGCGCCAGCTCATAAAGAACATTGCGGATCAGGTGCATGACAAGCGCCTTGATGGCATATCCGACCTGCGCGATGAGACCGACCGCAACGGTATGCGCGTCGTCATCGAGCTCAAGCGCGACGCGAACCCGCAGGTAGTGCTGAACCGTCTCTTTGCGCAGACGGCGATGCAGACCACATTCTCGATAAATATGCTGGCGCTGGTGAACAATCAGACCCAGCCGAAGATACTCTCCCTGCGCCATATACTTGACGAGTACCTCACTTTCCAGGAGGATATAATCGTCAGGCGCACAAGGTACGACCTGCGCAAGGCCGAGGAGCGGGCGCATCTGCTGGGAAGGTCTGCTGATAGCTCAGGACAATATCGACGAGGTCATCAGCATTATCCGCACCAGCTATGACAACGCAAAGCAGCGCCTTATGGAGCGCTTCAATCTCAGCGACGTTCAGGCTCAGGCCATATGCGACATGCGCCTTATCTCGCCCAGGGGCTCAACCGCGAGAAGCTCGAAAACGAGTACAAGGAGTTTGAGGACAAGATATTACTTCAAGGATCTGCTGGCAGACCCCGAGAAGATAAAGGGAGTACTCAAGGACGAGCTCATCGCCCTGCGCGACAAGTACGGCGACGACAGAGTTACCGAGATACAGGACGTCGCGGACGAGATAGAGACATCGAAGACCTCATCGAAGAGGAGCAGTGCGTCTATACCCTTACCCACGGCGGATATATCAAGCGCATGCCTGTCAGCGAGTACCGCGCGCTTCAGGGCCGCGGCGCCGCGGCATCCGCGCGATGGCGACGAAGGACGAGGACTTTGTGGACACGGTGTTCACCGCCTCCACGCATGACTATATCCTGTTCTTCACTTCAAAGGGGCGCGTGTTCGTAAAGAAGGGCTACAACATCCCCGAGGCCGGACGCAATGCGCGCGGCACGAACATCATAAACATTATCCAGACCGAGAACGGCGAGAAGATAAGCGCGATGATCCGCGGCCGCGGCAGGGATGACGACGGATATCTTGTCTTTGTCACGAAGCGCGGCACGGTAAAGCGCATGGAGCAGTCGGCGCTGAAGAACATCCGATCGAACGGTCTGCGCGCGATAATCCTTGACGAGGGCGATTCGCTCATCTCCGTGCTCCAGACGACAGGCGAAGAGAATATATTCATCGCGACCTATAACGGCATGGCGGTCTGCTTCAATGAGAGCGACCTGCGCCCCTTGGGAAGAAACGCAATGGGCGTGCGCGGCATAAGGCTCAGAGAGGGCGATTACGTTGTCGGCGCGGGCAACAGCCTGGCGGGCGAAGCTGTGCTGACGATAACCGAAAATGGCTACGGTAAGCGCACTCTGCTCAGTGAGTACAGCATCCATGGCCGCGGCGGCATAGGCATCAAGAACTATCAGGTCACAGACAAGACCGGCGGCATTGCCGATGTGAAGATGGTGAACCCCGGCGAGGACATCCTTGTCATCAGCGACGACGGTACGATAATCCGCATGGCGGTAGACCACATCTCTGTGCTCGGACGCTCGACTCAGGGCGTGCGCATCATGCGTCTTGCTGAGGGCAGCCGTGTGATCTCCATAGAGCGCACCGAGAGAGAGCAGGGTGAGGACGAAGCGGAAGAAGCTGAAGCCGAGGAAGCGCCCGAGGGAAGCGGCGAAGAATAAACGACGGCGAACGTGTAAAGGAGAACCGGCGTGAATAATGACAGAAGAAAGAATAAAAAATATAATCCGCTCGGCGTCATTGCCGCGATAGTAATAGTCTTCCTTGTGGAGTTCGCGGACTCTGCCGAGGGCTTGGGCATCCTGATATTCATCGCGGTCATTGTCGGCATCGCGGTGCTTCTGGTGCGTAAGCTGAAACCGAAGGCTACAGGCACGGCAAGCACCGAGCAGCCGCACAGAGAAGGCAGGCACGTAAGCTTTGTACCGGAGATCCATTTCCACTCTGACGGCAGTGAGTGCGTGAATACTCTGCGCGGCAGGGGAGAAGTACTATGCGCAGCTTGACAGCTTCCTGAAAAACGGCATTATCGACCGCGATGAATACAAGTTCATGCGCGAGAGATATGCGCAGATGGACATCCCGGATGATCTTTGACGAATGAAAACAGTTACAATTTACACCGATGGAGCTTGCAGCGGCAACCCCGGCCCGGGCGGCTGGGGGGCGATACTGCGCTATAACGGCGCTGAGAAGGAGCTTTTCGGCGGCGCGGCGCAGACGACGAACAACCGCATGGAGCTGACCGGTGTGATCTCTGCGCTCGGCACTCAAGCGAGAGCTGCGCTGTGGAGCTGTACCGGATTCAAAAATATGTCATTGACGCGCTTGAAAGGGCTGGGCGCGCTCGCGCGCGCGGCTGGGTGAAGTCCGATAAAAAGCCCGCGCTCAACCCAGACCTATGGGCGCAGCTGCTTGAGCTGTGCGAAAAGCACGAGATGCACTACCACTGGGTAAAGGGACACGCCGACAACGAATACAACAACCGCTGCGACGCGCTTGCCGTGGAGCAGAGGGACAGATATGCAAGCGGAGCAAAATGAAAAAGAACTATAACGACAAACCGATAAAGGTCTTTATATCCTATATCGCCGGGCAGAAAAAAGCTTCTTCGCGATAGACATGGTCTGCGCGGTGCTGGTATCGGTGATTGACCTTGTTTTCCCGTACGTATCAAGGCAGTCGATGAAAACGCTGCTGCCGCAGAATTTGTACAGGACATTCTTTATCATCATGCTCATCATGGCGCTGGCCTATGTGCTCAAGGGCGTGCTGTACTACGTGATAACGGTCATCGGGCACAGGATGGGCGTGCTTGTCGAAGCGGACATGCGCAAGGACGTTTTCTCGCACATGCAGGATCTTTCGTGCAGCTTCTATGACAAGAACCGCACGGGCGCGCTGATGAGCCATATCACGAGCGACCTGTTCGAGGTGACGGAGCTTGCACACCACGGCCCAGAAAACATATTGATCTGCGCGCTGACGATACTCGGAGCGCTGGCAGTGATGTTCACGATGGAGTGGCGGCTCGCGCTGGTGCTGACGATAATTCTGCCGCTCGGCCTGTGGTTCACGCTGTCGCAGCGCGGGAGCATGAGGCGGGCAAATGTCGAGGTCAAGCGCAAGACGGCGGAGATATATTCCGCCATCGAAAGCAGCATATCCGGTATCCGCACGGCGAAGGCCTTTTTGCCAATGAGGATCAGGAGAACAATAAATTCGACAAGGCAATGACCTCTTCCGCGGCGCGAAGGTGAACTACTACAAGGCAATGGGCATGTACATGAGCGGCATGGAGTTTACGACAAGCATCATGCAGGTCGCAATAGTCGCTTTCGGCGGGCTGCTCATCATGCGCGGAGATATGAATTACATAGACCTCATCACATTTACGCTCTATGTCTCCACTTTCATATCCCCGGTGAAGCGCCTTGTGCAGTTCTCAGAGACCTATATGCAGGGCGCGGCGGGGGCTTTGAGCGCTTCGCCCTTGAGGTCATGCGCACTGAGCCGACAGTGAAGGATAAGCCCGACGCTAAGGTCCTGGACAGCGTCCGCGGCGAGATAGAATACAAGGACGTCTGCTTCGACTACGGAAATGGTGTGCCGGTGCTTGAAAACGTGAGCTTCCGCATCGAGCCGGGACAGAGCCTTGCGGTAGTCGGTCCCTCGGGCGGCGGCAAGACGACGCTGTGCCAGCTTCTGCCGCGCTTCTACGACGTGAGCTCAGGCAGTGTGACAGTCGACGGGACGGACGTGCGCGATGTGACACAGGCGAGCCTGAGGAAAAACATCGGCATGATACAGCAGGATGTGTTCATGTTCGCCGGGACGATACGCGAGAACATCCGCTACGGCCGGCCGGACGCGACGGACGAGGAAATCGTCGCCGCGGCGGTCAGAGCCGAGATACACAGCGAGATCATGGAGATGCCCGACGGCTACGATACCTATATCGGCGAGCGCGGAGTGATGCTCTCCGGCGGGCAGAAGCAGCGCATATCCATCGCCCGCGTTTTCCTCAAGAACCCGAAGATACTCATACTCGACGAGGCGACAAGCGCGCTCGACACCGTGACAGAGCAGAGGATACAGAACGCCTTCGACAAGCTCAGCGAGGGGCGCACGACGATAATCATCGCGCACCGGCTCTCGACCGTGCGCAATGCCGACAGAATAGCTGTTATCGAGGATGAACATATCATCGAAATGGGCAGCCATGACGAGCTTATGGCGAAGAACGGAGCATACGCCGAGCTGTGCAGAGCACAGTCCGGATAAACATAGTGGGGGAACGACGCTGAACATTAAAAAGGGCGGACACAGAGACCTTGAGCGCTATTTTACCCTGATCGAAATGGACTTTGACAGCGAGGAGCTGCTGCCGAAGATCGCGATCCACAAGGGCATGATGAACGGCTCGCTTGAGCTGCTGATCGCCTACGATGAGGACAGCGGCATGGACGCGGGCTATGCGCTCGTCGCGACGAAAAACCTTTACGGCTATGTGCTGCTGAAGTATCTGGCGGTCATGCCGTGAGTGCCGCGGTCAGGGGGCTTGGAATACAGATCATGCGCCTGATAAACAAGCGCTATGCCGACAAGCAGGGGATCATCGCGGAGCTGACGGAGTTTGAGGATCCGGATCCCCGACAGGCTCAGGAAGCTGCGCAAATTCTTCAACCGCTTCGGCTATGAGGAGATCGAGAGCAACTACACGATAAGCGGCGTCAAGGCGAATCTGCTTTGTGAAGCAGATAAAGGGAAAAGACCGATATAACGCCGGTGGCGCAGAGGATCATTCCGGACTTCTATTCGCGCTTTCTCACCGTGTTCACGATGGAGAAAATGCTGGATATAAAACCGGTGAAATGAAAACAACAAACCTGCTTCTGTTTTGCGCGGAAGCAGGTTTTAAGGGATTTTTGGTGGGGGAGATGCGGGGAGCGCGCGCCGTGGACTGGGCATTGCAGCGTTTTTGATATGGCTCTTTCGCGGTGACCAACTGCTGGTTGCTCCGCAGGGTGACTTTTCTCGACGTGGAGAAAGTCACCAAAGCCACGCAAGGGAGAGGGTGTTTCCCCTAAAGGGACTAAGCCGCTGGGCGGCTGTCGCGACTTTTTATTTGAATGAGCCCTCATCCGCAACGACAGAAGTGGGATTGCGATCCCCTTCACCCCCTGAGGATGGTGCAATGTTTAACATTGCCGACAGACTTTTTTGCAAAAATAAACTTTGACACAAAAACGACGCTTGATAGCCGAAGCTTTGCCCTCCTTGGAGGGATTCAAAGGGAACCGCGCACGGTTTCCTCTTCGGCGGTTCAAGGGTGGGGTTTCAAAGGGGCGGGGAAAACGCAATCCCCGCCCCTTTTGTGATTCTTTGCATACTTTCTGTTCATACAGAAAGTATGCCCACGGAGCGACCAGCAGTGAAACACTGCGAAAAGGCCGCATAAGAAAAACAAATGCCAGAGGGTGCAGCCCTCAGTCAGTGTCATCCTCCTGCGAGATGTAAATTTCCTCGGTCTTTTGCTGTGCAGCAATAAGAATTTTTGCAGCAGGGGAGAATCCGCATCAATGTGTTCAAGCGCGTCGGTTATGGCGTTAAATAGAGTCAGGTACATTTTCTTATACATAGTAAAGCTCCTTTGTACACAAATTATGATTGCAAACATGTACATTATATATCAACCTTGTTGCAATTACAATAGAGTACACAAGGGGGCGATAATGTGGAAGGCTTCAAAATCGATACAAAAGACGAAAAAATCTCATCTATCAGCAGAACGATAAGAATGAAAACAGAAACATTTGATAAGATAAATGAGATCAACATGAAGACAGGTGTATCCTTCAACAAAATCGTCAATCAGTGTATAGAATATGCGCTGAAGAATTACGAGGAATAATCTAACAGAATGCCGCGTTCTCATGAATGTGGCATTTTTTGTGATTGTTAACTAACTTTAACATTACCCGCTTTCCCGTTGAATTTACAGCGCAGGAATGCTATAATACTGGCGATATGGATATTCTTATAAACCAAATACTTGAACACAAAGGAAGCCGCCGCCCTCCCCCTCGCTGCTGGAGAGCGGAGGGCTTCCTGCGCTCGTTTCCGGGCTTTCGCCGGTACACAGAGCAAACCTCGCCGCGGCGCTTTACAATAAGCTCGACCGCCCGCTCTTCGTCCTGTGTCAGGACGACACGGCCGCTGAGAGCTTCGCGCGCGACCTGCACGCCATGCTCGGCATAGAGACCGACACGCTCCTGATGCGCGAGTTTATATTCTACCCCGCCGAGGCCGCGTCGCGTCAGGCGGAGCAGCGGAGGATATCGACGCTCTATAAGCTCGCCAAGGGCGAGAGCCGCGTTTGCACTGCGTCTGTCTCGGGCTTTGTGCAGAGGACGCTGCCGCCGGCGGCACTTCTTAAAGCCGCGTTTGAGATAAAGGATGGCGGCACTTACCCGCCCGATGAGGTTGAGACGGCGCTCATAAGCTGCGCGTACTCGCGCACGGAGCAGGTCGAAGGACCCGGCCAGTACGCGCGGCGCGGCGGCATTCTCGATTTCTTCTCGCCGCACGACACGGAGCCTGTGCGTATAGAGTTCTGGGGCGACGATATCGACTCAATGGCGCACTTTGAGATATCGAGCCAGCGCCGCACGGAGCACATGGACGAGTGCGTGATACTCCCGGCGACGGAGGCGCTGCTGTCCCTTGCCGAGGGCGGCATACCGGCGCTGTGCGGGGAGATAGAAAAATTCGCGCTGAACTACTCAAAGCGCCGCAGCAGCGAGACGGCATCGACCCTCGCGGCGAACATGCGCGCGGACGCTGAAAGACTCAGCCAGGGCATACTGATATCGGACGCGGACAGGTACCTGCCGATGATATACCCGATGGCCTGCGCGGCGGACTACATCCCGCCAGACGCTTTCGTGTTCCTCGACCAGCCGAACCACTGCGCCGAAAAAGCTGCGCGACTATGAAAAAGCAGCTCGGCGCGGACATCGCGGAGCTTCAGCGCCGCGGACTTATCGCCGCGGGGGCGGACAGCTTCAGGCTAGGAACGGATAAGTTTTTCAAGACCCTGCCCGAATGGCCGGTGTACATGGCCGATTCCTTTACGACAGGCCGCTGCCCCGTTGCACCGAAGACGCTCACGAGCATTTCGGCAAAGCAGCTGCCGTCTTACGGCGGCAACGCGCAGGCCGCGGCGGATGACGTCGAGACGTACTTAAAACAGGAGTACCGGGTCGTCGTCCTCGCAGGCGATGAGCGGCGCGCGAAGGTATTGCAGGAGCTCTTCGGGAAGAAAAACATACCCGCGATCATATACACGGAGCTCAAAAAGCTGCCTGAGCCGGGGCGCTGCTCCATCGCGATAGGCGCAATATCTGCGGGCATAGAGTACCCGGCGCTGCGCCTCGCGATACTTACGGACTGCAGCTGCTGCGCGGCGCAACACGGCGCAAGGCGGGCACGGTAAAGAAGCTGCCGCCGAACCGTCAGCGCATCAATTCCTGCGCCGACCTCTCGATAGGCGACTATGTCGTCCACGAAAACCACGGTATCGGTAAGTTTGCCGGTATCATAAAGATGCAGGTGGACGGCTTTGAAAAGGACTATATAAAAATAAACTATGCCGGGACGGACACGCTGTACGTTCCCGCGACGCAGCTCGACCTTGTGTCAAAGTACACGGGCGGGGGCGAGGAGAAGCCCGTCAAGCTCTCAAAGATGGGCGGCAGCGATTGGGTGAAGACCCGCAGCCGCGCAAAGAGCGCTGCGAAGGACATGGCGAAAAAGCTCATCGCCCTTTATGCCGAGCGCCAGCGCCTGCCGGGGCACGCCTTTGCGCCGGACAGCGAGTGGCAGCGCGAGTTCGAGGAGAACTTCGGCTACACGGAGACGGACGATCAGCTGCGCTGCACGGCGGAGATAAAGGGGGACATGGAGTCCTCCGTGCCGATGGACAGACTGCTGTGCGGAGACGTCGGCTTCGGCAAGACCGAGGTCGCAATGCGCGCGGTGATGAAGTGCGTGCTCGACGACAAGCAGGCGGCGATACTTGTGCCGACGACAGTGCTTGCCCAGCAGCATTATCAGACGGCGCTGCAGAGGTTCGTTCGGCTTCCGGTGAACATCGGCGTACTGGCCGCTTCCAGACCGGCGCGCGCAGACGACAAGACTGCTGCAGAAACCTCGCTTTCGGGAAAGTGCGACCTTGTCATCGGCACGCAGCTCCTGCGCAAGGACGTGAAGTTTCAAGGATCTCGGCCTGCTCGTCGTGGACGAGGAGCAGCGCTTCGGCGTGACACAAGGAGCACATCAAGGAGATGAGCCGCGGGGTCGACGTGCTGACGCTCTCCGCAACGCCGATACCGCGCACGCTGAACATGGCGATGAGCGGCATACGCGATATGTCCACCATCGAGGAGCCGCCTGAGGACAGGCTCCCGGTGCAGACCTTCGTCATGGAGCATGACTGGGGCGTTATCGCCGACGCGATACGCCGCGAGCTCCAGCGCGGCGGGCAGGTCTATTATCTGCACAACCGCGTCGAGGATATAGAGCGCACGACGAAAAGGCTGCATGAGCTGCTCGACGATGTGACGATAGCCGTCGCTCACGGGCAGATGGATAAGGATATGCTCTCGAACGTGATGGAGCGCGTGGTCTCCGGCGAGGTGCAGGTGCTCGTCTGCACGACGATCATCGAGACGGGCATAGACATACCGAATGTGAACACGCTCATAATCGAGGACGCCGACAAGCTCGGCCTTGCCCAACTGCACCAGATCCGCGGGCGCGTCGGCCGCTCGACACGCAGTGCCTCGGCATATCTGACCTTTCGGCGCGACAAGGTGCTCACGGAGGTCGCGGAGAAGCGCCTCAACGCGATACGCGATTTCGCGCAGTTCGGCTCCGGTATCAAGATCGCCATGCGCGACCTTGAGATACGCGGTGCGGGCAATCTCTTAGGTGCGGAGCAGTCGGGGCACATGATCGACGTCGGCTACGATATGTATATGAAGCTTCTGAGCGAAGCGGTGCTCGAAGCGCGCGGCATAGAGGTGCCGACGCGCGCGGAATGCTCCGCCGACCTCGCCGTCGCGGCGAACATCCCGGACAGGTACATTTCCTCACCTGAGCAGCGCATGGATATCTACCGGCGCATCGCGCTCATCCGCACCGAGGAGGAGGCGGACGACCTGACAGACGAGCTCATCGACCGCTTCGGCGAGACGCCGCCGGGCGTCAATGCACTTATCCATGTGGCGCTGCTGCGCGGCGAGGCGGGGCGCGCCGGGATAACCGACATCTCTCAGAAGCAGGGGACACTGCGCTTTACCCTGAGTGATTTTGACATGGAAAAGGTATCGGCGCTTTACGCGAGGGAGGAATACAAGAACCGCCTGCGCGTGGAGGCCGGGTCGAAGCCCTGCCTCAGCCTGAAGATAAAGAACAAGAACCGCGTTATCGACGAGGCGCGCAGCTTTTGCCGCCGATTGGGCGGCCTGCGGACAAACCGCCGAACAAAGCACTTGACAAAATGATTGACTGAGTTATTATTGAAAGCAGAATAAATCAGCACAAAATAACAATGATACGGAGAATAATATGAAAAAACTGATAGCACTGATATTGTAGTGGCCTGGCCTTCGCGTTTGCGCCGGCTGCGGCAGCGTTGAGCACCGGCGATGCGGCATCCGCCGAGACAACGGAGACTCCTGTACAGGGACTGCTGCCGTCAACTCCGGCGCTGGACTATGACGCGCTGCGCGCTATCCATGCCGACGATGAAATCGTCGCTACGGTGAACGGGCGCGAGGTCACATGGGGCGAGTACTACGGCTGGCTCTACATGAACGCAAGACAGATCGAGAACTATTTCACCCAGATGGCAATGTACTACGGTATGAGCGCAGGCTGGAGCGAGAGCGGAGTTATAATATTCGGGGCACGACCTTTGCGCAGTACGCCGTACAGAGCGCTGAAAACACGATCAAGCAGTTTGCTGCGATAGAAGCCTTTACGGAGAAAAACGGGATAAAGCTTGACGAGACGGCGCTGGCGGATCGACTTGCTGAGCAGAAGAAGACCGATACCGCGAGCATCTGCGGCGAGGGGCGACTGAGGATGATCTTGTCGAAGCTCGGCGAGATGAATCCCCTGTCTATGGACGCCTACGAGCTTATGACGCTCTCGAACATCAAGTATCAGGAGAACTTCAAGGCGCTCTACGGCGAGGATTCCGAGCTTGTCTCCGATGAGGACGCACTCAGCTACCTCAAGGAAAACGGCTATATGTCCGCAAACCACATCCTCATTATGACGAAGGATCCGTCCACCGGCGAGGAGCTGAGCGATGCGGACAAGGCGGACAAGAAGGCCAAGGCCGACGAGATATACAAGGAGCTTGCAGCGATAACCGACCAGAGCGAGCTTATGAAGCGCTTTGCCGAGCTCAAGGAGGAATACTGCGAGGATACCGGCAAGACCACCTATCCCGACGGCTACACTTTCACTGAGGGCAAAATGGTGCCGGAGTTTGAGAACGCGGTAAAGGCGCTGGAGGCATACGAGGTTTCCGAGCCCGTGCAGTCCGACTACGGCTACCATATCATTCTCCGCCTGCCGGACGATCCTGACAGCGTTATCGACTACACCTCCCAGAACACCCCGATGACCGCGAAAATACTGGAGCGAACGCCGATTACGCGGAGCGCATGGAGGCTGTCCTCGGCGAGACGAAAGCGAGTACGTCCCCCGGCTTTGTGCAGGTAGTGAAGCTTGCGGACTTCATAAAGTAAAACACCTATATATAATAATGCACCGCCTGAGAGTTTCGCGCTCTCAGGCGGTGCTCTCTTTTCTCATGCGTCCCGCGGCGTACACGAGTGGGAGGAGCACAAAGAAGATGGCAAGGCTCACGTAGGGGACGATCGTCGCCGACCAGAAATCGAGCGAAGCGGGAGTCGGCGCGATGAACAGGGACGCTGCGACGCACGGCTGGCGCAGAGCCATACCGCGCCCGCCAGGAAGTCGGTCAGGAGGCGCTCGCCGTTATCGGGTCGGCTGAAGATGAGCCGCAGGCAGTACTGCGCGGAGTAGAGCACGGCGGAGACGAGCAGAAAGTCCGGAAAGATCCAGAGCATCACGACGAGTGCTTCTACGCGCTCCACGGTCTTGAAGAACACGAGGTTGCGCACCAGGGCGAAGAATGGCTTTGTCAGACGCACACACAGATCCGCGCCGAAGAACCGACGATTATCACGCTGAGCATCGTCAGCAGCAGGCAGGAGCCGGTGAGCCAGCGTGAAAACGCGCCGAAGTGCCCGGCGCTGCCGTCGGTGCAGCCGCCCTCGAGCATACATATATAAAATACGGCGCTCGCAACAATATCGACGGCCATGACCGAGCCGCGCATGACGGGCATAACATCATGCACCGTGACCGGCAGGAGATTGGAGAAATCGAGCGAGAACAGCGAAAAAAAGAACGCCACCAGAAACAAGACGCCCATAAGTACGGGCTTACTATGCGCGCGAAGCGCACCATCGTGCGCGCGGCTCTTCAGCACCGCGGCAAGCGCAATGAGCCCCCATCGTGACCGAGAACGCGGCGGGGCCGTTAGCTGCTTGGGTAGATGGTAACGATGAATCTGTCAGCCCCGGAGCGCAGCACAAAAGCCGCCGTATATCCAGAAACCACAGGCTCAGCACGGCGAGGGTGATCTTACCGGCGATGGGGCCGAGCGTGCGCAGGATGAACTCGGGCAGCCCTTCACCGCTCTGCCGGTGGGACATGAAGCTGCTCATAAAATACAGCCACGCGAGAAGGAGCGGGACGGCGGCCGCAGCGCACAGCCAGCTTGCGCGCCCGGCCATAATGACGCTCTGCGACGGGAAAAGGCGCAGGGCAGGGAGAATGATAGCATGACCGTGCCGAGGGCGAGCTGCTGCCGCCGGTTGAATCTGTTGTCGGAGTTCATATCGATCCCTCCATTAAATCCCTCACGTCGTTGGTGTGCGTGAGCTGTCCGCTTACGCTGATCTGAAGCTCGAGAGAAGGGAGAAGGTCGGGGAAGCTCTGCGGCAGCATGCGGAAGGCCGATGGATCGTCGCGCTCGACCGCCTGGGCGAGACAGAGAAAATCCGAACGCAGCTCGCGCAGGTGAAGCATGACGCGGCACATAGTCGGATATCAGCGCTTCAAGCTGCGCCGTGTGTGATCGGTGTATTCGCGCTGCGCATGTCGAGCTGCCGCTGACCTCGACGATCGAGGCGCGCACATCCACGGCAATGTTCAGCCCTGTCAGCTCGCCTGTGCTGGACCAGACGGGCGTAACTTCGCTGCCGCCTGAATCTATTTCAAGCACGACGAGGGAGCCGTGCCTGTCGCGCACAGTGACGTTCGTGAGCCCAACCTTGTTTGTGAAAGCCGACTGCGATAGCCTCGTCGCGGTCGAAGGTGCAGAGCTTACCGTCGCGGATGACCGCGTAGCCGTAGACGACGGCTGTCAGCTTGCTGCCGCCTTCATCCTGCGCGGCGGAACCTTCGTCTTCTGAGGAGGACGGACTGTCGCCGGCCGGTGCGCCGCTGTCGCTTTCGAGCGGCTCGGCCAGCTCCACCGCACATATCAGGGAGCTGCCGCAGCGGTCGAGGTTGCGCACCGTCTCGGCCGCGGTATAGAGACTGCTGTTGCCGAGGCGGCCGACGCTAATCTCAACGGAGTCCATGATCTCGACAATGCCACGGCTCCCGTCGCCGACCTTGAAGCACCGCGTCCTGCGCCGTGCTGCCCTTGACGACGAAGAGCGGGATATCAAAGGCGCATTATCGGGGAACGGCAGATGTAGGACAGATAGTCGTCTATTCCGCTCTCGGCGGCTTTTTCTCCGATGAGCACATGGCTGATGTGGGAACAGAAAATAATATCCTCAAAGGAATAGTTATAGATATGCTCAAGCGCCGTGGTGATCGAGTTGCCGGTACCGTAGAGCCGCTTGGGCGTCGCCGGTGCTCTCGTCCGACGCAGAGCACAGCGACAGCGCTAACACGCCCGCCCTAGCAATACGTA
>VOFK01000015.1_pt1 | contig 18000 bp, 19 predicted proteins | sample 5384121 | NCBI WGS metagenome assembly VOFK01 (sample SAMN12384730, study PRJNA508395) | human gut metagenome | isolation source: healthy gut J | host: Homo sapiens
TACGATATTATAAAAGCCAAACTAACAGAGGCCTATATAAAAAGAGATTCACAAGACTCAATATCCTACATTGGCATGGGTATATATTTTATGGCTGCCGGGATATGCCAAAGAACGAAGGGAAGAGGAGCCTTTCAGGTCAGTGATTCAATATGCACAACAAAAGTTTCCTAATAATGGCCTTATAGAACGCCTCTCCATAACAAGTCCAGAACCGGCAACCGCAAAAAGCAAAGCCGCATCTGAACGAATCAGAGCTCTGGAGAAGAAAAGGTATTATGTAGAGCCGAAAGACACAACCATGGGAGCAAAGCTGCAACTCGCATTCCCGCATATCTCAAAAAAGAAAATAAACACCGACTCCATTGCAGAAGAATATGTACTGGTAGACTTTTGGGCAAGCTGGTGTGTGCCGTGCCGCAAGGAAACACCTTTCCTGAAAATGGCAAAAGAAAGATATAAGGACAAACTGGCTATATATGCAGTGACAATAGATGCCGATACACTCAAATGGGAAAAAGCCATAGAGGAGGACAGCACCCGATACTTCATCCATGTGAGAGGGGTGAATGACAGGAATGTGCCCGACAAGCAGGTCAGGGCTTTAAAGATTAAATCCATCCCACGGAACTTCTTGTTGGACAAAGAGAGACGCATCATTGCAAAAGACTTAAGGGGAGAGGAGCTGCTGAATGCTTTGGAACAACTGATAAAATAACATGGCGGATATAGACTACACAATGAGCATACTGCATCGATATTTGAAAGAATTGTCGATAAAAGTAAGCTATGGACGCATCAGGAAGCTGCTTGCTACCCCGATGGGATGCTCCGTCAGGGGAATAAGTGATGCACTTGACAGCCTGCATATCACACACGAAGTATATCAACTGCCGGCCACTTATTTAAGCAAGATAGAAGCGCCTTTCCTTGCATTGATGCACAACGGAAGATATTGCCTTGTAAAAAGCATACAAGAAGAAAAAACAATCTTACTTTCCGACAAGGGGAAAGAAGAAAACCTCCCGACAAAACAGTTCATCGCTGCATGGAAAGGAGTCGTCCTGATAATAGACGAAACGCAGACGTCTTATCACGAACCGTATTATCAATTAAAACAAATATTGTATCTTGCGAAGAAATATAGATGCCTGTCGACCATCGGATTAGCAGGTATTATCTATCTGCTGGCCAGCCCCCGCAAACAGGAGACCTACTTTTCAACACACTGACATGGATAGGCCTTGCCGTGTCCATCCTCATCATTTACAAAGAATCCTACAACAAAGACTTCTTGCAGCGTTTCTGCAAAATAGGCAATATCGTGGACTGTAACGAGATATTGCACTCCAAAGCCGCCAGCATCAATGGAATCATCACATTGGGAGAAATGGCCTTATTATATTACTCAACATTGTTCCTTTCTACGGCATTCCATATCCCCCTCTATTACAGCATCTGGACTTGGGCCACCTGCATTTCCATTGCATTCACCTTGTGGTCCGTCGGTTATCAGGTGATAATAGCTCGCAAACTGTGCATGTTCTGCCTGTCCATCGATATCATAATATGGTTACAGGCTCTTGTCCTGTTCTCCACTGATATGGCTGCCTGGCATTTAAACATATCATCCATCTTTGCTTTTATATTAATAGGCACACTTTGCTGCACCGCATGGTATGCGCTGAAAGAACTGCTGGACTCGGTGCGGGAAGTAGCAAAGTTGAAAGACAAAAGAGTACTTTTGCTGTCATATCCCACCCTTTTCGATACACTGCTGCAAATGGGGCATGCAGTTCCCAACGCGGAAAAGGACATGACAATTCAAAGAGAAGCACAAGGCGGCAAGCTCATACAAATTATTATAAACCCACATTGCAAACATTGTGCAAACGAGCATCAAGAATGGATGAAACCGGAAAATGCATCCATAAGGATTCTTTTCTCAATTGCTCCGCAAGATACCGTAGGCAAAGACATCGCACTGGCAATCATAACCTGCTATCTTGAACACGGATTCCAAAAGGCCATGCACCTACTGAACGAATGGTTTGAAAAGCAAAACAGTAAGTTTATAGCATACTACAAACCTATAAGACAGGCCGAACAAATGTTGGAAGCACAACAAGCTTATTGCCAACAGATTCACTTGAAACACACGCCTTTTATCACAGTCAATGAGAGGGAGATGCCTCAAGTGTACGACATAGAAGATGTACAGTATGTGTAATAAAGATATTGTCGGCAAGCATACAATAAATACAATATTATGAAGCTTAAACTTTTCTCTCTCCTCGCTTTGTGTATGTCACTATTCACAAACTTGCATGCCCAACCACCGGATACCTACGGCCACGATATTCCTGTACAAAGGAACAACAACCGACTATAAAATTGCGCAGATTGATTCCTTTGCTTTTGTCCGTTGCAACTTCGCATTGGAAGGAGGAAGTAATCCCCCTGTTCCCAAATGATTCGCTAAGCATCCATATAGATAATGATTCGTAAATAACGTTTGGAGGGACCAATCAGGCCGGACTGCAATATATACATGATAATTTCTCCGGCATTCCACTGTTTGAGCAATATACCCTGCCGATAAATAGAAAGTTTCGGGAATATATAAGCCAAGAAAAGACATTGGAATCTGTTATTGCGGAAATCAACAATACCCTCATTGAGCCACACATCAAGAGTCTGGACAGTATTGCCATAAGATACCATATCGACAGCATATTCAACAAAAACGGCGGCAATCAATCCCGAACTAATCAAATTCTCTTTAGCCGGCCCTTACATACACACATATATTCGCTATCATGGCGACAAAAAGAAAATGGAGACGCACGACAAAGCAATCTTCGGCCCATACATCGATAATTTTTGTGCCCCCGAAAGCCTGCAACCTTACCTGCTGGGGAGTGCAGCCATCTGTCAAATCGTATTCAACACCGAAGAAAATGAATATCTATAAAGTAAAAGATTATTTAAACGAGAAAAATGCGTTGGAGAATACATTTTAAGTTCTTCGTCACTTTTGGCCGGTTTATGTTCTAATGCCCCAGACACACCTTCAAAAAGACGAGGACATCTTCTAAAAAGAGCAAGAGCTTTCTCAAAAAAATAACGACCTTTTAAAAAAAGAAAAGGAGCTTTTTTAAAAAAACAACGAACTTTTTTAAAAACATCTTGATCTTTTTGCCGCTAACGAAATTTCGTCAACCGCTATATTTCGTGGAAATACAAACCCTTTAAACATCCTTTTATGAGGTAAACACCAGAAACGCTCTACTTTATATTTATTCGGAACAGCCTGACACAATGACATATATACGTATAGGCTCATGCGTACGTATGTGTAGCCTGATGCGTACGTACCTGTGGCCCTGATGCGTACGTACGTGTAGCCCGATGCGTACGTACACATTTTGAGGTTTTCAAAAATGCCGGCATGATTTTCATGTGGGGGCAAAAGGATCATCCCCTCATTAGGCCGGTCATACCTTCTTTTCCCTTCATCCTTACATTTTAACCAAAACATTCAGATAATCAATCTATTAAAAATGACAGGACATCCCCTCATCCTCGTTTCAGCCGTACTCTTCAACTCCCTTCAAAATCTACCTTCAGCATTTGTCTCACAGGAAGAAGTTTTACGAATGAAAGGAGGCTGAAAGGGTGGTGACAAGATGCCCATTCACTACCGGATCCCCCATCAACAGGGCGTTTCAACCGCTAATGAAAGGAGAAAAGAAAAAGCGGATTTCCGCTTGTTGCACGAAAAAAACAGTTGTTTTTTTGTGGATTCACTCATTATATGATAAGGCATTGTAGCCAGTTCGAATATTAGCTTGGTGTGACTGCCACATATCAACGGTAAAACCGGAAAGAATAAACAATAAAATTAAAACGATGAAAAGGAAAGTTACGGATATCCCGAAATCCCCGGACATCCCAACCAAAAATACAGAAAGAAATAGTCTCATATTCCATTTACTTCACTAAAAATCATTACCTTTGCACCTTACTATCAGAAATAACAAAAAGCACATACATAATATGGAAAAGAAATTCAAAAGAACCACCGTCACCTCGGCACTGCCTTATGCCAACGGTCCGGTGCACATTGGCCATTTGGCAGGTGTATATGTTCCTGCAGATATCTATGTACGCTATCTTCGCCTGAAAAAAGAAGACGTACTGTTCATCGGAGGTTCAGATGAACATGGGGTGCCCATCACCATCCGTGCCAAAAAAGAAGGAATTACCCCTCAGGATGTGGTCGACCGCTATCATACACTGATTAAAGACTCTTTTAAAGAATTCGGAATTTCTTTCGATGTTTACTCCCGTACTTCATCAAAGACACATCACGAACTGGCTTCCGAGTTTTTCAAAACGCTGTATGACAAAGGAGAATTCATCGAAAAGACATCTGAACAATATTATGATGAAGAGGCTCACCAGTTTCTGGCCGACCGATATATCACAGGTGAATGTCCCCATTGTCACGCAGAAGGTGCATACGGTGACCAATGCGAAAAGTGTGGTACTTCATTATCACCTACCGATTTGATTAATCCGAAAAGTGCCATCAGTGGCAGTAAGCCCGTGATGCGTGAAACCAAACATTGGTATTTGCCGTTGGACAAGCACGAAGGCTGGTTGCGCAAATGGATTCTGGAAGACCACAAAGAATGGCGTCCCAACGTGTACGGACAGTGCAAGAGCTGGCTGGACATGGGCTTGCAGCCGCGTGCCGTAAGCCGTGACCTGGATTGGGGTATCCCCGTTCCCGTGGAAGGAGCGGAAGGGAAAGTGCTTTATGTATGGTTTGACGCTCCTATCGGGTACATTTCAAATACCAAAGAATTACTGCCCGACAGTTGGGAAACATGGTGGAAAGACCCCGAAACACGTCTGATTCATTTCATCGGAAAAGACAATATCGTGTTCCATTGCATCGTATTTCCGGCTATGCTGAAAGCGGAAGGCAGTTACATTTTGCCCGATAATGTGCCAAGCAACGAATTCCTGAACTTGGAAGGAGATAAGATTTCCACATCCCGCAATTGGGCTGTATGGCTGCACGAATATTTACAGGACTTCCCCGGAAAGCAGGATGTGCTTCGCTATGTACTGACTGCCAATGCTCCCGAAACGAAGGACAATGACTTCACATGGAAAGACTTTCAGGCACGCAACAACAATGAGTTGGTAGCCGTGTACGGCAACTTTGTGAACCGTGCTTTGGTGCTGACTCAGAAATACTTTAACGGATGCGTTCCCGCCTGCGGAGAGTTGACAGAATATGACAAGGATACACTGAAGGAATTTGCAGATGTAAAAGCGGAAGTAGAAAAACTGCTGAATGTCTTCAAGTTCCGCGATGCTCAGAAAGAAGCAATGAATCTGGCACGTATCGGTAACAAATATCTGGCAGACACCGAACCGTGGAAACTTGCCAAGACCGATATGCCGCGCGTGGCCACTATCCTGAATATAGCATTGCAACTGGTAGCTAATCTGGCCATTGCATTTCGAACCGTTCCTGCCGTTCAGCAGCGAAAAACTTCGTAAGATGTTGAATATGGATACCTTTGAATGGGAGCAGTTGGGACGTACCGACCTGTTGGCAGAAGGTCATCAACTGAATAAGGCTGAATTGCTGTTCGAGAAGATAGAAGACACGAAACAATTCAGGCACAGGTAGACAAATTGTTGGCTACTAAAAAAAGAGAATGAGGCTGCAAGCTATAAGGCTAATCCTATCAAACCGACTATTTCTTTTTGAAGAGTTCGAGAAGTTGGATATCCGTGTAGGAACCGTACTGGAATGTGAAACAGTTCCCAAGATGAAGAAACTGCTGAAGTTCAAGATTGCCGACGGACTGGAGAACCGTATCATTGTCAGCGGTATCGCCCAGCACTACGCCCCCGGAAGAACTGGTAGGGAAAACAAGTGTTGTTCATTGCAAACTTGGCTCCCCGCCAATTCAAAAACGGCTTGGTAAGCGAAGGCATGATTCTAAGCGCCGAGAACTTTGACGGTTCACTGGCCGTTACCTCTCTATTAAAAAGAGGTAAAACCGGGAAGTGAAGTTAAATAATCATTATAAGAAGAGATACTCTTCGTGAGGGTGTGTCAAAATGATAGGCTGATTACTTTTGGCACATCCTCATTGGTTTTTCATCAGCATTGTCTTCAGACAAAAAGCTGAAGAAGCATACCATAGGCAAAACGATAAGAACAGATTATGACAGAGAAATCTTTGAAAGACAAGACCGCAAAAGGACTTTTTGGGGAGGACTGAGCAACGGCATGCAGCAGTTGCTCAATCTTATTTTCGGGATTGCATTAGCCCGTATCCTTGATGCCGAAGACTATGGTATGATAGGGATGCTCAGCATATTCTCACTGATTGCTTCCACCCTGCAGGAAAGCGGATTTACCGCCGCACTTGCCAATAAGAAAAATATCAGCCATGAAGACTACAATGCAGTCTTTTGGTTCAGTTTGTTTACAAGTGGGCTGCTTTTTACATATTATTATTTTTTTCTTATCCCCATACATTGCAGAGTTTTTACCATACTCCGGCATTGATACCATTGGCACGGTATACTTTCCTTGGCTTTTTTTATAGCCAGTCTCGGCATAGCACACAATGCCTATTTATTCCGTAATCTTAAAGTAAAACAGAAAGCTTTTATCCAACTGACCGGTCTGATACTGTCAAACATAACAGGAGTCACATTGGCTCTTTGCGGAATGGCATATTGGGGAATAGCAACACAAGGGTTGGTATACGTGACCAGCAATACCATTCTGTTTTGGCGCTATTCCGGCTGGAAACCAACGCTACATATTTCTTTCAAGCCACTGAAAAGCATGATCAACTTCAGTTGTAAGATATTAATAACCAATATATTCTCGAATATAAACAACAACATGCTGACTGTCATATTAGGTCGTTTTTACAGTCAAGAGGAAGTGGGGTATTTCAATCAAGCCAATAAATGGACATCCATGGGATATTCTACCATACTAGGTACGATAAACGGAATAGCCCAACCTGTATTGCGCAATGTGTCGGAAGATACAGAACGCCAATGCCGCGTGTTTCGCAAGATGCTCCGCTTTACAGCTTTTATATCATTCCCCGCTTTGTTCGGTCTTTCACTCATCGCTCCCGAACTCATCACAATAACCATTACAGACAAATGGAACGAAAGTGCAATCATCATGCAGATTCTTTGTATCGGAAGTGCTTTTCTTCCCATTCAGAATCTTTATTCCAACCTTGTAATCAGTAAGGGAAAATCGGATATCTTCATGTGGAATACCATTTTCCTGGGAATCATACAAATTGCAACTGCCCTGCTATGCTACCCTTATGGCATCCGAACGATGATTTTTGCCTATATCAGCATCAATATCAGTTGGCTGTTCGTGTGGCATTACTTTATATGGAAAGAGATACACCTCACTTTATGGGATGCACTAAAAGATGTCGTTCCTTTCGGAATTATTGCAGTAAGCTGCATGGGTGCTGCCTACTTTCTCACCCGATCTATCGATAACCTCTATCTAATCTTAACAGCCAAAATTGCCATTACAGCCGGACTATACATTATAATCATGCAATTGAGCAAGTCTGCAACTTTTAAAGAAGTCATAAACTATCTGTCAAAAAAGAAATAATATTTGACTTTCTGATAAAATCTCCTTTACTTTGTAGCAAAATAGCATTTCAACAAAGAAAAGATATGGAAACAATACCTATATTCTTTACATTCGACCGTTATTATGTACTTGCAGCCTGTGTTGCTTTCCATTCTTTGTTGACTAATGCCGCACCCGAATATCAGTATCAGCTCTACGTAGTACATACCGACCTCCAGCCACATCATATACAACGAATAAAAAAAGTTGTCTCTCACTTCCATAATGCCAATATACAGTTTAAAAATGCTTCCCATTATGACACGGCATGGGATAAATTGCGTAATAAGTCGCATTTTTCAAAAGAGATATTCTATAAACTGACAGCTGCGGAAATGTTTCCTCAGTATGAGCGAATTCTCTTTTCTGATGTAGATGTACTCTTTACAGCCGATATATCTTCTTCCTTCTTTCTTTATCCGAATGAGAAATTTTATTATGCCGGCACACGTCCTATTCAGAAAAATACAAACTTGCCGCGTTATGCTAAAGAATTTACACAGGAAGAAATCCGGTTGATATCTGATTATGAAATATCGGCCGGCTATATGCTTATAAACCTGAAATGCATACGTGAGGACAACAAGCAAATAGAACTGACACAGTTTTTCCATAACAATTTAAACCGCCTGATACTGCCTGAACAAGACTGCATTGCATTATGCTGTGCTCCATATCTTCGTTTCATGCCTTACAAATATGTAGTTTGTGCGTTTCAAATTCCATGAAGACCCGCAAAGGGTGAAATTCAACCCCAATAATGCCTCCCTTTCAAGACAAACAAGTTGCCATAAAAGCTTACAACGAGATGCGTGAACAAGTGGTACAATTGCATTACCCGGGAAGAGAAAAGCCATGGAACTCACCTTTCGTATACAAATACAAAGAATGGCTGACCGGTTGTCACCAAGCCAACCAACTTGGTTTACTATCTGCTCATGCAGCCCTTATTCTTACACAAAGACTGAAAAAATACAGCTTATCCCGCTTTATCAGAAAAAAAAAAAGAAATACCATGGTTAATATTCTGCATCGTATTCCGCTCATACGCCATTATGCACGGAAATGGGAGTTTGCCTGTTTTCAGAAAAAATGGCGAAAGCAAAACCGCCATAATCGCACTGTTGCCATGAACCGTTTTCCCATAAAAATCTGTGCAAGTAGGAAAAAGACACGTATGGCGAACTGCATATTTTAAGTTATTTGCCCGAAACAGAATTCCTGCAAATAGGAAATTATGTGTCCATTGCTCCCCGATGTTCACTTCATTTTGAGTGGAAACCATCAGACAGAAACGCTTTTCACTTACCCTATTCAATCATTGTTAACCAATGGACACTGTCCGAAAGACAGTGTGAGCAAAGGGGCCGTTATAATAGAAGATGAAGTTTGGATTGGTTATGGCGCCCTCATCTTATCGGGAGTAACCATCGGGAAAGGAAGCATTATAGCCGCCGGTTCAGTAGTCACCCGTGATGTGCCTCCTTATGCCATTGTAGGAGGAAATCCGGCCAAGATAATCCGCTATCGTTTACCCCGGGAAGTGATAGAGCTTGTAAAAGATACATATCTGAAAGATATTTCACACGATATATTAAAAAAGAACTTGAAACAACTGTATACTCCTCTGCACACTCCGGCCGAGGCGAGTCAACTGATAGAACTAATTAAAAATGGAAAAGAATAAATATAAAGTACGGGTCATTGCATTTTACCTGCCACAGTTCCATCCTACCCCCGAGAACGATAAATGGTGGGGGAAAGGATTTACGGAATGGACCAATGTGGGCAAAGCCAAACCTTTGTTTAAAGGGCATTACCAACCCAAGGTTCCGCCGACTTAGGATATTATGATTTGAGAGTTCCCCGAAACCCGCCGTGAGCAAGCAGAATTAGCACGTCAATATGGAATAGAAGGCTTCTGCTATTGGCATTACTGGTTCGGTAACGGCAGACAATTATTACAACGTCCGTTTCAAAGAAGTTTTGGCTTCGGGAGAGCCTGATTTCCCCTTTTGTCTGGCATGGGCCAACCATAGCTGGGAAGATAAACAGTTTAACAAAAGAGGGAGGGAACAAAATGTTAATGGAGCAATTATATCCGGGTGACGAAGATTATATCGCCCATTTCAATGCTGTCCTCCCGGCATTCAAAGATCCGCGCTATATCCGTGTAAACGGTGAGCCACTGTTTATGATTTATGCTCCCATGAAAGTGCCTGATATAGCACACTTTATCGAACTTTGGCAAAAACTGGCCGAGCCTCATGGTTTCCGCATTCATTTTGTGGGGCATACCAGTAAAACAGAGGAATTGCCTTTATTCCGCCAATGGGGGTTTAACGCCACCAATCTAGTACGTCTGTTTGATGTGTTCCAAAAGAACTATAGCCTCTTAGGACGTATCAAAACCAAATTCCAGCGCATCACCTTCCATCAGGGACAAAGAATAGACTATGAAAGAGCCGCCCGATACTTTTCAGGACCGGAAGACCAAAACACAGACTGTTACCCTACACTGATTCCCAACTGGGATCATTCTCCCCGTTCGGGACGATCCGGACATATATTAATCAATTCCACGCCGAAAAAGTTTGAGGAACATGCGGAAAGAACTTTCCGTAATGTCATACACAAACCGAAGGAAGAACGCATTGTCTTTCTGAAATCTTGGAATGAATGGGCAGAAGGAAACTACATGGAACCGGATTTAAAGTTCGGAAGAGGCTATCTGGAAGCTCTATTAAAAGCTATTAACAACGTTTTTAACTGACAGAATCATGAATAAACTCAAAATAGCATTAGTTAAGCAAGAGGTCTATCAAGATCTGTACGTTTGTCCTGTTACAGAAAAAGATCCGGGTCAAATTTTGTTCTCATCTATGGGACGTGTAGGTCCCATAGCACTAATGAGCGACCTGAATGCGGATTTCTATATTGTAAAAGAAGAGTCCAATAAAGAAACCCGGATTTATCAGAAAGTCATCCCACATATAGCTCCTTATTTGCATTTGCTTAAAACCGAAACGCTGGATAAAATACCCGGGCAAGAATTTAAAAGTCCGGGAAGTCCGTACCCGAACGGGAAATATGCTGTCAGCTGCTATACTATAGACTGGGGACAATACGATATTGTTATTTCCATCAATATAAGTCTTCCCACACAATTGATATTGAAATATCCACAAACGCTTTTCGCTTATATGATAGGCGAGGCTAATATGGCTACCGGAAAAGCCAGGTTTGGATACGATGCCACTCTCAACCAAATGGCAAGGGGCAGAATATCGCATAAATGTGGCGCTATAGATTTTCCCTATACCTTTGTTGCAAAAGATACTTTAGAGAAAATTATGCAACAATACTTAGGCAGACCTTCTGCAAGAAAAGGTATCTTTATGGAAATCAATTCAACTACAGAACGACCGGTAACACGCATACCCGACCATTTTCAACCGCTGGCGGATGCCGGATATGAAATTATCCTGCATCAACAGAAAATAGCAGATAACCTGAAAAACATTTATGACGCCAAATATTTTGTCAAAATGGGAGGCCGGAGTATCCGAGGAAACTCCGTAGCCGAAGCCGTATCACTTGGCACACTCGCTATCATGAACCGTGATGAGGTAATTCACCACGAGCTGATTATTGATGAATGCAATGTGAAAACCATGGATGAAATGATATCACTCATCAACCGACTAGAAAATGACCCCGAATTATACCGGACTTTACAGCAGAAGCAACGTCAGGTACTGCACACTTACTTTTTTGACGCACCACTTCAATCACTCATCAACTGCCTAAAAGAAAAACGAGGATTATCCAAACCAAGGACTTATAGCCGATGGAACAGATTATTTGATAACTTATATTTCCTAAAACTCAGATAATATGATGCTAGCCCCCATTCTTCTATTTGTATATAATCGTCCTGCACATGCAAAACGTGCAATAGAAGCACTGTTGCACAATACTTTGGCTGCCGAAAGCGAGCTGTTTATTTACTCGGATGCGGCCCGTAGCCCCGAAGATTGCAAATCGGTAAACGAAGTGCGCAGTTTTATCCACTCCGTCAATGGATTTAAAAGGTACACATCATAGAACGTGAAAAGAACTATGGTTTGGCACGAAGTATTATTGACGGAGTTACCACACAAGTCAATGCATACGGACGCACCATTGTATTGGAAGATGATCTGGTAACCGCCCCTTACTTCCTGCAATTTATGAACAGCGCACTGGAAATGTATAAAGACGAGCCCCGGATAGGACATATACAAGCCTGCGACTTTACTCAGGACCATCGTTACCGGATACTTTTCTTATTAAATGGACCGGAAGCTGGGGCTGGGCAACCTGGGATCGCGCTTGGAAATATTTCAATCCTGACGGTAAAGCACTCTTAAATGAGCTGGAAAAACGAAAGTTAACCTATACCTTTGATTTCAATGGTAAATATGGTTATACCCGTATGCTTCGCCGGCAAACGGAAGGCAAAAAAATAATTCATGGGCTATTCGCTGGAATGCATCTTTTATTTCTAAAAAGACATTCTATCGTTAAATGTAGGCAAATCACTGATACAGAACAACGGATTTGACGGAAGCGGAACAAATTGTGGCGGAGGAAATCTTTACGCCTCAATTTATATATGAAAGAATTGCCTCTCGTTCCCATCACTCCGGTCGTTGAGAATTTACAGGCACGCCAGGCCTATGTCAACTATTATGCACGGACCAACTCATTTATGGCCAAAGCCATCCGGCGTATCAAACGAACTTTAAAAGGAGATTTCGGAGCATAAAAAGGCAAAAAGATACCAAACATTTCTTCTAAAAAACGTACCTTTGCATAAACGTTAATGCACATGAGAGTACTTATCATCAATACGTCTGAGCGAATAGGAGGAGCAGCCATTGCAGCCCACCGCCTGATGGAAGCCCTGAAGAACAATGGTATAAAAGCCAAGATGCTTGTCCGCGACAAGCAGACTGACCAAATCAGTGTGGTGCAACTGAAAAAATCGTGGTGGAAAGTATGGCAATTCATCTGGGAGCGCATCGTCATCTGGAAAGCAAACCGATTTAAAAAACATAATCTTTTTGCTGTCGACATTGCCAACACGGGTACAAACATTTCCGCACTCCCCGAGTTCAATCAGGCAGATGTGATTCATCTGCATTGGATTAACCAAGGTATGCTCTCACTGACAGATATACGCCGCATCATCGAGTCGGGAAAGCCCATCGTATGGACCATGCACGATATGTGGCCTTTTACAGGCATTTGCCATTACGCAAGTGATTGTGATAAATATACCCAAGAATGCCATTACTGCCCTTTGTTATTCAAAGGAGGAAAGAAAGACCTTTCCTATCGCACTTTCGAGAAAAAAAGAAAGCTTTTTGACGGGGCAAACATCACATTCGTGGCATGCAGCCGTTGGCTGGAAGGAATGGCCAAACAAAGTGAACTGCTGAAAGGACAGACCATTACCAATATTCCCAATGCCATCAACACCAACCTGTTCAAACCGCGCAACAAGAAACAGGCACGGGAGAAATGCCATCTTCCGCAAGACAAAAAATTATTGCTCTTCGGCTCGGTAAAAATCACAGATAAGCGAAAAGGCATTGACTATTTGGTGGAAGCATGTAAAATTCTAGCCTCACAAGACCCCGGATTAAGTAAACAATTGGGGGTCGTGGTGTTTGGCAAACAAGCCGAGCAGTATGCCTCCTTATTCCCTTTCCCTATTTACCCGATGAACTATGTGAGCAACGAAAAGGAACTGGTGGATATCTACAATGCTGTCGACCTATATGTCACTCCCTCCTTGCAGGACAATCTTCCCAACACCATTGTAGAAGCGATGGCATGTGGCATTCCCTGCGTAGGTTTCAATGTAGGAGGCATTCCCCAAATGATAGACCATCTGCACAATGGATACGTGGCCGAATATCAATCGGCTAAAGACCTCGCCAATGGCATCCGGTGGACATTGACCGAAGGCGAATACGATAACCTGAGTGAAGAAGCTTGCCGGAAAGCACTCTCCAGTTATTCCGAAAGTATTATCTCAATGAAATATATCGATATCTATAATAAGATTACAGGAAGCCATGCATAATATTCATCCTCATCCCAAGTTCTCCATCATCACCGTGACCTATAATGCGGAGAAAGTGCTGGAAGACACGATACAAAGCATTGTTACCCAATCTTATAAGAACGTGGAATATATCATTGTAGACGGAGGTTCCACCGATGGCACGTTGACCATTGTCAACAAATACAAAAGCACATACATACCATTGTCAGCGAACCCGACAAAGGCTTATATGATGCCATGAATAAAGGCATCAAACTGGCAACAGGAGATTACCTTTGTTTTCTGAATGCAGGAGACGGACTTCATGAAGATGATACACTTTTACGAATCGTTCATTCCCTGACCGGAACAATACTGCCGGATGTGATTTATGGCGAAACGGACATAGTAGACGATGAAGGACATTTCCTTTACAAGCGACGTCTTTCTGCTCCCGAAACACTTCACTGGAAGAGTTTCAAAAAAGGAATGTTGGTCTGCCATCAAGCCTTCTTTGCACGCAGAGAGCTGGCCTTAGAAGAACCATACGATTTACAATACCGCTTTTCGGCAGACTTTGATTGGTGCATCCGTATCATGAAGAAGGCGAAAGTATTGCATAATACACATCTCACCCTCATTGATTATCTGAACGAAGGAATGACCACCCGAAACCATAAAGCCTCACTGAAAGAGCGTTTCCACATCATGGCGAAGCATTACGGATTGGTCAGCACCGTGTTGCATCATGCTTGGTTTGCAGTGCGTCTGGCTTATAAATGAAAGCCATTGCTCCGGTTAATATAATAAGAGAATGATGATGAGCATCATAAAGCTTTTCCAAAACAAGGTGAGCTCCGCAACTCCCCTTTGACAAGTTTCCTCCTGCCCATTCTTTATCCCTTCTTTCCCCAAAGAGCTTTTCCCTGTAACACCAGCAACAGCAGCACCGCCATTGCCAGCAATCCCAATGCGACAAAAGCAATTGTTTCCGTCGTATGCAATGACTTCGGGTCGAACTTGAACTCAACCGTATGTTTTCCTGCCGGCACATTCATAGCACGTAAAATATAGTCTGCCCTGCCGTGAGGAGCCTCAACTCCGTCGATATAAGCCTGCCAACCCGGATAATAGATTTCGGAGAAAACAACAACTCCACCCTTCTCCGAGCTTACCTCATATTTCAAGTCATTCGGTTCGTATGCCACCAGCTTAACGAAACGCAACGAATCAGACACCGCCACCGGCTTTACCTGCTCGGCAAACTTCTTGTCAACTACTGCCACCTTCGCAGGCATCACTTTATGTAAAGATTCTATTTCCTCGTTCGCATTATTCACATACTGCACTTTGTCCACAAACCATGCATTACCTAAAGTATAAGGATTTTGTATAGGCATAGTCTTTCCACCCTGTAGGGGAAAAATAAAATAACGAGTATTCAGCATATTCAATACCGGAAACGCAGACGCATCTACTTTCGCCATATCGCCGCCGGCTTCAGACACAGCCTTGAACAAATTACTCATTTCCGGACTGATATGTTCCTCTATCATTTCCTGATAACGGCGCAATTTAGCGGCATGATAACCACCTATGCTCTTATGCCAATAAGAAGTATTATTCTCGTTAAATGTATTCGAAGCCAAGTTCAGTACCCTATAATCCAATGTCTTATCCTCCAAAATAGCCTTATCCGTTTCCGTCGGCCGGAAGCTTTCCGTTCGAACCGTTTGAGGTACAAACTGTGCATCATACAGATAGCGTTTGTTTACATTCCACATTTCCACCAGGCAGAGCAACAACAATACACCAATAGTCAACTCTGATTTCAGCTTACCCATGCCATAAAGCCACAACAGCACAGCCCCAATTGATACCACAAAGAAACTACGCCAGGCATCCGAAGTGAAAATACTTACGCGAACCTCTTCCAAATTGGCTATCAGTGGTGCCAACTGGTCAGCCGGAATACTCTGCAAAGCCTGCATTTCCATGCTCGACACATAAGAAGGAAAGAAAAATCGTGGAGTACCAGTGCAAACAGCAAAAGCAATACCGCCTGTCAATCCAAAACTGATATAAAACGCCTTTGCCTGTTCTTTCATGATTTGCGGACGTGCAATAATCTGCTTCAATGCCAACATTGCCAACAACGGAATTGTAAACTCGGCAATAACCAATATAGAAGATACCGCACGAAACTTATCGTACATCGGAATATAATCAAGGAAGAAATCCGTAAATCCCATAAAATTCTTTCCCCAAGAAAGCAATACAGACAATACAGTAGCAGCCAAAAGCGCCCATTTCATCGGTCCTTTTACAACAAATAACCCTAAAATGAACAGAAACATTACAAATGCCCCGACATACACCGGACCTGACGTTCCGGGCTGCTCACCCCAATACTGACCAAGCTGATTGTAAATACTTCCATACATCGGATTGGCCTTTTCCATCGCCTTCTCATTGGCAGCAAGAGGCACCGATGCTCCACCTTTCACATTAGGCACCATAAAGAAAAGGTCTCACCGATGCCGTAACTCCATTGCGTAATATAATCGCGCTCCAATCCACCCTTTGTCTGATTATGCGTATCCGGTTTCACCAATTCGCTCTTTCCACGCATGGTTTCCTTACTATATTCATACGTGTGATAAAGATTTGACAAATTGATACATACCCCCAATACACCTGCTACTACCAATACACCTGTTGCCTTAAAAAAACGGGGTAGTTCTTTCTTCTGATAAGCAGATACCCCGAAAGCCACTGCCATAAACAACATCACAAACAAAAAATAATAGCTCATCTGCACGTGGTTCGATACAATTTGCAAAGCTACAAATATGGCCGTCAGTAATCCACCAAACAAGTATTTTCCTCTGTAAACCAACACCATACCGGCTATGGTAGGCGGAATATAAGCCAACGTTACAAATTTCCAGATATGACCTGCCGCAATAATAATAAAGAAATAGGACGAAAAAGCCCATATAATCGCTCCCAATGAAGCAAGCCACACCGAGAAATCAAACGCACGCATCAGAATATAGAAACCCAGCAGCATCACAAACACATACCACACATAAGAAGGCAAATATAAATGATACAAATTTTCCATCCCTTTCAACATATCCGTAGAATTGTAGCTGGGAGCCATCTGATAAGTAGGCATACCTCCAAAAATCGAATTCGTCCAGCGTGTACGCTCTCCTGTACGTTCCAAGTACTCTTTCGATTCCTCACCGGCACCGATTCCCGCCACAGCATCATGCTGAGACAGAACACGTCCCTCGGTCACAGCCGGGAAAAAGTAAACAAACGAGATGACGGCAAATAAGATAATCACTACTATATCAGGTAGTATTCTTTTAAATAAGTTCATAAGTATATCTGTTTATTAACGCTGCAAAGATACGATATACTCTGATAAATTACGTACATTTGCACCTGAAATAAAGTTGAATTATGAAAATAGGAATTATAACTGCGATGAGTTCCGAGCAGAAACAAGTGGAACAACTGCTCGCCAACAAAAAAGAATATGTCGAAGGACCGTTCCAGTATACGGAAGGAACGATTCAAAACAACACGGTCATCCTGATGAAATGCGGTATCGGAAAAGTAAATGCCGCCGCCGGCACGGTGGAGCTAATCCGCAACTTTCACCCCGATTGCATTATCAGCACCGGTGTGGCGGGAGGCATAGACAGTGGTTTGAAAGTAATGGATGTAGTTGCCGGCAGCCAAATCGTCTACCATGATGTATGGTGTGGAGAAGGAAATGCCTACGGTCAAATCCAAGGACTGCCTGCCCTGTTCGAAGGCAACGACACATTGTTCAACTGCGCCATGTCATTAGACACAGAAACAGCCATCCACGGCGGACTCATCTGTAGCGGAGACAAATTTATCACCGACCGCCAAGAGCTCAACTCCATCAAGACAGCTTTCCCCGCAGGACTGGCCGTCGACATGGAATCAGGAGCTATCGCCCAAATTTGTCATATATATAAGGTACCGTTCCTCAGTTTCCGCATTATCAGCGACACTCCGGTGCCGACAATCATTGGGAACAATACACCAACTTCTGGAGCACCATTGCCGACCGTTCATTCGAGGTAACCCGCATTTTCCTCCATTCATTACCAGCAAATTTATAATAAAAACAGAA
>VOFK01000087.1_pt1 | contig 18000 bp, 34 predicted proteins | sample 5384121 | NCBI WGS metagenome assembly VOFK01 (sample SAMN12384730, study PRJNA508395) | human gut metagenome | isolation source: healthy gut J | host: Homo sapiens
ACGCCCTGACCGATCGCACCACTGCTGAGATTCTCCTCCATTATGTAATTACCGATTCCGGTCACTTACATCGGTAATCTCTGCGAATCGTTATTAAATTGTAATCCACAAACGCTTCCTGGTTCTATCGAGACCACAAAAGCTTCTCTTTTTCTACGGAAGATTTCCAATAATTCATCATCCCACATTCATGGAATTTTGGATATTCATAAGCGAGGGATCTGCTTCCATATGATGCCAGCTCCGTGCGCTCCTGCTCGGTCATCAGCGTTTCGTAATAGAATATAAAGCCGCACCCGTCAGATTGCGGTTGATGCCGTCCGGCGAGTAATCCCGTGCGCCGGTCTGGTCGATCATGTCCAACAGGTCTTCACCACAGCACGAGCTGTGCCTTTTCCGCATGGTAGCGCGCCGCATGGTAGAAGTAATTCGCCCGCCAGTTCTGCAAGCGGGATTCGTCCCCCTTGTTGGCCTTCTGGTGCTCATAAACGTAGGTTGCCGATTTCAACATTCGTTCCGCTATCACAGGGTCATCGTGGTGGCGCAGGTAAAGCCATCAAAGGTCATCTGATCCATGTGCATGGCATAAATGAACCGCTGCCACGGGATGATAAAGGGTCCAACTCCTGATAATAGGGCGACTCGATGATGCCCATGGCGAGGTCGAAACAGCTCAAAGATACCGCTTGGTCCGCCTTTGTCGGCGGGAGACCGTCAGACGGATGTTTTCGAGGCTGCGGATGATATGTGCTGCCGCGTCTCGGTGTCCATCTCCTCGTACCTGCTGATATAGCTGGCCGCTTCCATAAAGTGTGCATGGATGCGGGGGTTCCAGCAGATTGATCCCATGGTCGTCGTCCCGGACGTTGAGGTAATGCAGGGTGATGCCGTTGCTTAGTAAAAAGCTCCTTCACGATCGGTCGTCCTCGCGGAAGCGGGCGGCTTCCAGCAGCAGACTGTGAATGCTTCAGGCCACGCCGCAGTCTCGCTGTTGCCAAAAGTTGAACAGCCGCCCTGCAAAGGCTTTCGAGGTTGGCGATCTCCTCGTCCGTCAACGTTTTCGGGTCCAGCACATAGACCAGCTCATTCAGCAGGGCGTTGTTCTCCTGCATCAGCCCAAAGGAGCACACCGCGTTGTTCTTGAATCTCTTCCAGCAGCGCCTCCGGGGCCGTCCCTGGCGCAAACTGTGGTTTGGAGAGTGCCCGTACCCTGCGCAGGTTCTGGATATAGCGCTCGCATTTTTCGGGATACGTTGTTTCCATTCGGGGCACCCTCTGTTCCGTAAAAAGATGAAATCGTTTTCATTGCCAAAAAACAGCTCTTGTCCTTTTATTATACGGTCCGAAATTACGAAAATCAACTGTTTTTCAGTGTTTTACCCCCCCCTGGTAATTTCTTTTCATTTCGGGAGGGTTTTTTGGCAGGTTTTTCCTGACTGTTTTTTAAGTTTCCAGCCAATTTGCTTTCCATGTAAAAGGATCATCAGCACCGCGCCGAGCCCCCACGACACCGGGTAGGGGACGAAGATGCCATCGATGGAGTGGAAGAAGGGCAGCACCCACTGGATCCACCCGATGCGGAACAGGCACAGCGAGATCAGCAGTACCACCATGGGCGGCACGCTCTTGCCGTGCCGCGCACCGTGCCCACTCAAGCTGTGCAGGATGCTCAGTTCCCAGTAGAAGGGGCAGAAGTAGTGCATCGCTTGCCAAAGGCCACGACCTCCGCATCATGGTGAACAACTGCATGATGGGGTTCTGGAAGACGAGCAGCAGCACGCCGGTGAGGACGGTGTAGCCGACGCCCATGCCCAGCGTGACCCACATGCTTCTTCTTTCACCCGGTCGATCTTGCCCGCACCAAAGTTCTGGCCCACAAAGGTGGTGGCCGCCATGCTGAAGCTCAGCACAGGCAGAATGTTGAAGCCATCCACCTTCATATGCCGCAAAACCGGCCATAGCGGCGGCACCGTAGCCGTTGACGCCCGCTTGGACCAGAGAATGTTGGACAGCGAGATGACCATGTTCTGAATGCCGGTGGGCAGACCCACCTTGATGATGCGGGCAGCCATCTTCTTTGTGGACCTTGATCTCCTTCGCGGTCACGCGGTAGTCGTCGTTCACCCGCATCAAAAGCCCAGCGACAGCACGCAGGAAACGAGCTGGCTCACGTCCGTGGCGATGGCCGCACCGGCCACGCCCATCTTCAGCCCCGCGATGAGCACGAGGTCGAGGAGGTTGTTCGTGCCCGACGCGATGCCCAGATACAGCAGCGACCGCTGGGGAGTTGCCCGCCGCGTTCAGGATGCCCGCCGCCATGTTGTACACGACGCTGAACAGCACACCGCCGAAATGATCTGCATATAGGTCACGGCGTCTTCCAGCACCTCCGCCGGGGGTGTCCATGGCCGTCAGCAGAGAGCGGCTGATGAGGATGCCGCCGACGGTCAGGATCAGGCCAAGGATCGCCGCCAGCGCCAGCGAGGTGTGGACGGCCTCCCTGCGCCTCCTTCCGGTCTTCTTCGCGCCGAGGTACTGCGCCACCACGACGCCCGCGCCCACGGCGATGCCCCTGACTGAAGCCGATGAGCAGGAAAATGGGCGAGCCGCTGGAGCCGACGGCCGCCAGCGCGTTGCTGCCCACGAAATTGCCGACGATGATGGAGTCGGCGGTGTTATACAACTGCTGAAGCAGGTTGCCCAAGATCAGCGGCAACAGAAACAGCAGGATGTTCTTCCAGATGCTGCCCTCCGTCATCAAGCGTGTCTTTTTTCTTTTTGCGTTTCCAAAAACGGTTGCTGCCACGTTCTTCCTCCTGAAAATTTCCTTTCCTAAAGTTCCCACACAAACTTCTTTAACCATACAACCTTCTTGTCCGGTTTGTCAAGTGCCCGCGCGAAAACGGTCGTAAGGACAGAAAAACCGGGTCCCTTGCCGCATTGCAAAGACCCGGTTTCCGCACCGCGTGCACAGGAGCCGTGCTTTATATATAAGGAGAACGTTTTTCGTTACGCCAGCTTTCAGCACGCCAGCCTGTACCAGACGCTTGCGCAGCAGTGCACCCACGATGCAGGGAGACCACCCATCTTTTGCCGAGGTCCAGTGCAATGAAGGGATAAACGCAGACCGCCAGCGCGTAGAAGATCACACTGCATCTGGAACACGAACCACGCCGTGCCCAGCACATAACAGGCTGCGTCGCCCAACACCAGACCGATGCCGGAAACCACCGGGCTGCCGTTGCTCTTCTCGATGAACAGGCCGCCGATGAAGGCCAGCAGCAGGTAGCCCACCAGATAGCCGCCGGTGGGCCTGCCAGCTTGGCAATGCCCGCGCCGTAGCCGGAGAACACCGGCAGACCCACAGCGCCCAGTGCCAGATAGAGCCGCCACGCTCAACGTGCCGAACTTCGGCCCCAGCAGCCATGCGCTGAAGCAGATGACCAGATTGGTCAGCGAAATGGGATGGCCCCCGATGGGCACGCTCAGGGGCTCAGCACACACATCACAGCCGCCATCAGCGCCGTGACTGCCATTTGATACGTCGTCGTTTCTTTTTCCATGTTGTCCCTCTCGCAGTATAAAAGATTCTTGTCACGATTGAAAGTATACCCGCCGCTCCCCGGACGGTCAACAATAAAGTTTTCCAAAGGTTTACAAATTTCCGTTTTTGCTTGCCAAAACCGTCCAAAATCCACTATACTTGGGGTGATTGCATTCACCCAAAATGGAAAGAGGCGTGCAGATGGGCGGAGGACACCTTTCCCGGCCGGATTTCGGGATGCCCCAGCCAAACCCGGACCATCCCTGACGGAATTCTATCAGCTTCTTCAGCGCGGGCTGGACCGCGAGGGGCGTGTTTTTGCGCTGCCCGCGCTCTATGCAACCTTTCAGGCCCCGGCCCGGCACATCTACGTTGACGAAGCCGCCGATTACCTCACCCTATCGGAGACCCGGCGGAGAGCTGCACCCTGCTGCTCCCGCCCCGGATGCTCCAAATTTTATACAGCAGCCTCACGTCCTGCCGGACGGCACCCCGGCGGCTCTTCTCCCTCACCGAGGAGTGCTCCCCTGCACCGTCTACGCGGTGCAGCTCCAGCCCCCTTTGTCTGGGAGGACCCGCTGCCGCCTTTACCGGACTGCGCCGCCGCACTGACGCTGACCCTCACCCTGCGGGATGTGGAAGCCATCGACGCCGACCCGCCGCGCTGGCCCGGCGGCTCTGCCGGAAGCGGCGGGCAAGCACTGGCTCGCCCCACCCCAAGGCCGATACCTACCTCGCCGGGCGGATTGCGTTGCTCCAGCGATTGTACAAACGTTAGGATTTTGTTATATTCTTTTTCATTCTACCCTGCAATAATTGGGGCATTTCAGCCGTGTATTAGGTGAAATGTCCCTCTGGAACCAAGGTTTCCAGCAAGCCCCGCCACCGGGGCCGCAAAAGGAGTGTAAGACTTATGGGACAGTTGACCAAAGACAGAAGTTTTTGCGCTGGCTGTGCAGCGATACAGTGACGCCGTCTACCGCGCAGCCTACCACAATTGCAGCTGCGCGGCGGACGCTGAACGTGGTGCAGGACGTATTTGAAAAAGCTCCTGAACTACAACGGCCCGCTTTGAGAGTGAGGAGCACCTCAAGGCTTGGCTGCTGCGCGTCGCCATCAACCGCTGCCGGGACCTGGACTTTTAGCGCCAGAAGGGACACGAATGGACGAGAATATCCCCGCCCCGACCATTGGGTTACCTGGGGCAGCGTGCCGATGCGGTCCGCGCCCTGCCGGAGAACTACCGCAACGCCGTGTACCTCCACTCATTATGAGGGCCACCGCCGTGAAGATGGAGGTCGATGACCGCACGCCTCAGAGGGCCTGAAGGCCAAGCTTTGGCGATGCAACAGCGGACGCGCCCTCCGGCGCCACCCCGAAACCCCAGTTGACCCCTGGCCCCCGCACCGGAGCCCGCGAAGAAGAAAAAGGCCATCCGCTTCCCGCCGACGGTGCTGGAAGCCGCCGCCTGTGGCGCTGTGCGGCGGGCATCCTCTACGCCGGGCTGCCTCGCGTCGGCTCCCTGCCCAGCGTCACCCTGCTTCCTCCGGCGGGTCGGCAATCCAGCACCGCCGCTGCCTACGAGGCTTCCCCGGAGCTGGCCACGTGGCTCCCATGGCGGATGCAGGTGGTTCTGCCGACCGCGGTGCCGTGGACACCTCCGGCAGCACCCCCTGCTGACTCTCTCCGGCAATGGAGAACGACACCGCTGCCCGTACCGCCGACAACGCAGAAGATCATCTCACACCACCTGCCTTCCATCGAGACAAAGCGATCTACGACTGGGCCTACCAGCAGCTGAACGATACGCTGTCCAGTGATCGAGTCCAGCAGCGAGTACACCGACAGTACCGCCGACAGCACCCCGCACTCTCCTGACGCTGCGGTACCGGAGAGTTCCTATGACGCCTTTCGTGGATGCCGCCGAACAGGCGGGCAGTGTGACCAGCAAGAAAGCGAGTCCGCCGAGGATGACCACGCAGTACATGGACATTGAAGCCCGGCTCGACAACTCACCGCCCAGCGCACCTGCCTTGCAGGAGCTGCGAGCCAGCGCGGACAACCTCACACGACCTGTTGCAGATCGAGTCCTCCCCTGAGCGATGTCCAGTACCAGATCGAGAGCTACCAGAGCCAGCTCTCAACTGGTACAGCCAGCAGGTCTCCTACTGCACCGTGAACATCACCCTTGACGAGGTGGAGACCCTGACCACCGGCACCAGCTTCGCCGCCCGGCTGGCCGACGCCGCTAAGAACGGCTGGTCGAACTTCACCGCCGGGGCACAGGCCGTTGTGGTCTTCCTCATGGGCGCATGGCCCGCCATCGTCATCGGCGCGGCGTGCGGCGTGGTGTTCCTATCAGGTCCGCCACCCCGCAAAAAGCGCCCGGAACCCAAAGGGACGCAAAGTGACCTGCCCCGCCCGGAACAAAACCCGAAAAAATTTCGGAAAACGCAACGACATTCTCCCCGCCCTGTGGTATTATACTTGAGCAGTCAGCGAGAGGCTGACGCGAGACAAGTAAATATCGCGGGTGGAGCAGTCTGGTAGCTCGTCGGGCTCATAACCCGAAGGTCGTTGGTTCAAATCCGGCCCCTCCGCAACCACCAAGCATCTTGATGAATTTCAAGATGCTTTTTGTTGCCATTTTTTTTATCTGATCACAAAAGCGCGGCGTCCACCCGGACGCCGCGCTTCTTTGATTTTCTCCCTTATACAATAAACCCATTGCTTCTTGCCCAGAAAGACCCAGAAGGTCAGGGGTCAGGGCGCTGGAAGAAGGTGGTGACGCAGACGCTGCCGGTGAGGGTGCCCCTCGTGGCCCATCTGCTTTGGCCATAACGTAGCCCGCCGGGTGGGCACGCTGCCCAGCATGACCAGCAGGGCGACGAGCTTCTGGTCGGTGAAGGCGAAGTGCACCGCCATGGGCAGGAAGATGGCGGGCAGGAGGGATGACTTGGTCACGGTGGCCACGGCGGGGTAGGCTTCAGGTAGGCCAGCGCCGCGCGGCTCCCTTGAAGCCCCTGCACCGATGGCCAGCAGCGCCAAGGCTGGTCAGCCCGGCGAGGCTGGACAGGGTCTTGTTCACCATGGTCGGCATGGGCAGCCGGAGCAGACTCCCACACAAAACCCGCCGCGATGCCCAACAGGATGGGGTTCGTGACGATGCCCTTGAGCTCTTTTTGATCTTCTCCCCCATGCCGCTTTTGGCCGATTGGGGAAAGCGAGGGGCTTTCCAGCGTCAGGATGACCACGGCGAAGATGTTGTACACAGCGGCACGCTGCCGAGATCATCAGGCCCGACATGCCGGAGGTGCCGTAGATGTTCTGGATGAAGGCCGCGCCGAGGATGGCGGCGGAGGAGCGGTAGCACGCCTGAACGAACTCGCCCCACGATGTGCTTGTCCTTCAGCAGCAGCTTTGCCAGCCCCCAGATGACCAGAATGCTGGCCGTGGTGGCTGCGGCGCAGAAGAGCACATAGGCCCTGGCCGCTGGCCCTGACGTCCATGGTGGCAAGGTCCCGGAAGAGCTGCACTGGCAGCATTACATTGAAGACGAATTTGTTGGCCATGGCCACGAAGTCGTTCGGTCAGAAGTTTTTTGCGATGGAGCAGACAGCCCAGCACCATGATGATGAAGAACAGCGGCATGAATGGTTGTTCAGGCTGAAGAGCAGGCTTTCCCCATGGCTCACATTCCCCATGGCGGCGTTTCAGCGGCCAGCGTCCTGCGCCTTGCGGTGATCCAGCAGCAGGTCTTTGTTGTAACGGAAATAGCGGTCGCAGCTTTGTTTTCGGTGATGAAGGCATGGGAAGCGGGGGTTCAAGGTCAGCTCGGTGACGAAGACCACCATCTCCTGCTTTCAGCAAAGGCGTTCTCCATAAAGTCAAATGCAGCTTCCAGCGCGGCGCTGGTGGTTTCCTGCGTGCCTGATCCCGCCTCGGCAAGAGACTGGAACTGTGTGCGCAGGAGGTCAAAGGCGGGCTGTGTGCTTACAGCATTGGCGCGGCGCAGCTCCGCATCCCAGCTGCGGAGGGCGGCATACACCTGCAGGCGGGTATTCAGCGTCATGGCCCAGCAGACCGGCGGCACGCTGGCGCGCGGGTCTCGGCATCATAGTCCGGTGACCATCTGACCGAACAGGGTAAGCTCCCCATCCGGGATGTCCAGGCAGGGTGGAAAGCCCTGTTTGGCCTCCCGCAGGAAGGCGTAGCAGGCATCGGCGACGGCATCGGCCTGCCGGGAAGCAGTGAACCGGGTGTTCAGACCGGACAGGATCAGACTGACAAAAGAGAGCCGTTCGTCAAAGGGAGCGTTCAGCAGCCGGGCATAAACGGCGGGCTTGGCCTGACCGGCCAGGATCTCCTCCACGCCGTAGTCGTCACGGTACTTATAATAAAGGTCGAGGTAGGCCGAGAAGTCCTCAGCGATCTTCTCGTGCTGGAGGATACTGGCGGATGAGCGACTCGTCAGCCTTGAGGCCCAGCGCCTCGTAGGTGTCCAGCAGGTTGGACAGGTCCTCCCAGCCGCGGGCAGTGACGAACTGGGTACCGTCCACGTCGGCGCGATCTGGTAGAAGTTCTGGGGTGCAGATCGAGGTAGCTCTGGATGGCGCTGTGGATGTGGGCCGTGCGGGCGTACTTTCCATACCTGCAGCGTCGGGCTCAATGTCCATCCGACGGACACGGTCCAGCGTGACGATATCGAAATCGCGGACGGATTTGTTATACTCCGGCGGGTTGCCGGCTGCCACGATGACCCACCCCGCCGGCAAGACTGCCTGATTGCCGAAGGTCTTGCACTGCAAAAACTGCAGCATGGTGGGGGCCAGCGTCTCGGAGACACAGTTGATCTCGTCGATGAAGAGGATGCCTTCTTTCAGGCCGGTGGCCTCCATCTTGGCGCGTAGACGCTGGCGATAATCTCGCTCATGGTGTACTCCGTCACAGAGACGTCCCGGCCGCCGTAGTTGCGCTGACGGATGAAGGGCAGGCCCGGCGCTCTGGCGGGTGTGATGGGTGATGGTATAGGCCACCAGCGCCACGCCGCATTCCCGCGCCGCCTGTTCCATGATCTGCGTCTTGCCGATGCCGGAGGGCCCATCAGCAGGATGGGGCGCTGCCGGATGGCCGGGATGGCGTATTCGCCCAGCGCGTCCTTGGCCGAATAGGCTTTGACGGTATGTTCGATCTTCTTGCTTGGCTCGTTGGATATTCATAAAGCTTCCTCACATCCTCAGGTGTTGTTCAGTTCGCGGTAGGGGTCGTCCTCGTCGTTCAGCGCTTCGGCGAGAGCCGAAGCCGCTGCGGGCGGACGGGCCGGTGAATTCATCCTCATCCAGCACCACCTTCATGGCCCATGGCGGAACATTGGCGTCGTCGAAGCGGTCGCCAAGGAACAAAAAGGCGGTGTCATAGGCCGGGCGGCGGGCCGGGTAGCTGCCCATGCCGTCGGTGAAGTAGAGCAGCCCCCGCAGATTCGAGAACTTTTTCTCGGGCGCAGAGCTGGCTGACGTATTCAAAGGCCGGCCGGAATGTCCGTTCCGCCGCCGCCCCGGAGCTCAAAGTGGTTCATGGCGTGGATGAGCTCGTCCTCGTTCCGGACCAGCAGGTCCTGCCGGACGGCATTGTCCGCTTGGATGAGGTGGAGGTTCATCCGGTGAAAGAAGTTCTCCCGCCCTTTCAGCAGGGTGTAGGTCTCGGCCAGAAAGGCCCGTACCAGCTCGCCGGAAGTGGAATAGCTGGTATCGATGACGAGGGCCAGTTCCTCGATCTTTTTGCTTTCCCGTCTCCAGGGGCTCGATCAGGGGCATGTTACCGTAGACCGACAGGCCGTAGGTGTAGAAGTTCAGGTCGAACTCATCCGGATCGAGGTGGACCTCCTCCCGGGTGACGCAGAAACGCCGCAGGAAATCCGTAGCTCCGGCGGCTGCGGTTGGCGGCTTTGACCTGTTCGCGCAGGGCATCGGCACCCTCGCCGGCTTCCTTTGTCCCGCAGTTCCAGTTCGGTCTGCATCCGCTCGCCGATCTTCTGCCACGTTTTCTGGGGCAGGGGCGTGGCATCTGCTGGGGCTGTTCGGGGGGCATCCTTGGGCCAGAGGCGGTGGTCGTCGGTGGTGAACTCCCGCTCCAGCTGCCGCAGCACGCCGGGGGTCTGCTTCACCAGCCATCGGTAGGCCGGGGCCGCCGCCACCACCCTTTTTGCCCTCCGCCGCGATGGACCCATAGGCGTTCTTGCCGCACCCAGGTCAGCGGCCGTTTGACGCTGGAGCGGTTCAGGCCCGTCGATGACGTTTTCCACTGCGATGTCGCACGCAAGGCCCCACAAACGGGGTCCCGCCGCCCCTTCATCCAGAGATGCCGAAATACGCAGTGGAATATCGTATGGAGATACAACCGGTTGAGATATTTCGGGGTTTTGTTGGTAGAGCCGGAGCAGGGCGCTGGGCTGATAATAGCAGAGGATACGGCCATCCGTGGCCAGCACGCCGCACCGTTCGTCCGGTGGGGTCAGGGCCGAGGGCCATGTCCAGAAAGCGGAAATCCAGGATACAGCCCGCTGCGCACCATGGCCAGCACCTCGCCGCCCATCCGCGCCTGCCACTCCTCGTGGGTCTCCGGCCGCTTCGACTCAAAGGGCTTGCGGGGGGTCGAAGAATTTTTCTTTTTGGGTCACTTTCCTCACCTCAGAAATCAAAAATCGTATCGTTTCTTTTTCGGCTTCGCGGACAGCTTTTTGTGCTCGCATCGGCCAGCAGGCCCGCGGCCGCCGCGTTGTCGGCCTTTGGCGGCCATCTGGGCAGCCTCGGCAAAGGCGGCGGCGTCCAGCACATCCAGCGCCAGCAGGGCTTTCAGGCCGTCGGGTCCTGCGCCTTCAACAGGCCGGGCAACCACCCGGCCCGTGTTGGCTTTGAGGAACGCCGTGTAGGCCGCTTTCGCCCCTTTCGGTCAGGTTCCATGGCCAGCGCAGGCCGGTCGAAGCAGAGCATGGCCGCCACGCCCTGTCCTCGGCGGCGTGGCCGTCCGGGGAAGATGGCATCATATTCTGCGCAGAGGAATTTTCCATTCAGAAAACACTGTCTGTAATGGTATCCTTGCCCGGAAAAGGTATGCAGCAGGATGTGGGCCGGGGTTCCTCCACGTCCTCCCAGTAGGCGGGGTACCACAGCCCCGCGCGGGGGGCCGCTTCGCCGGGGAGCCAGAACAGAGCACGCACCGCCTCGGTGATGTTGTTGACAAGGGCGAACAGCCCGGTGGCCGCTTCCGGCTCAGCCCGCACTCACAAGGAGGTCCGCCAGCGCGAAGCAGTTCAGGGAAGACATCGCTGCCCACGGTCAGGTCGGCGGCCCCGACAGGAGAGCCGCCGCAGCTTGCGGCAGTTGTAGAATGCGCAGCTCCCGATGACCTGCAGCCCGTCGGGCAGGACGGCTTCTTCGAGGAAGTTCCCGCAGACAGGGTGCAGGTCTCCGGGTCTCTTCCGGTGCGTCCCGAAGTCGAGGTCGTACCGGCGGCGTCCTGCCAGCGCCCGGCCAAAGGCGCGGGTCAGGGTCACCGCCCCGTCCCCGCCGACTTCGTACCGGCAGAGGGGCATCGGCGGCGGGCAGATCCCGGAGCTTTTCAGAAAAAGCAGTAGTCCCCCAGCTCCGTGAGGGTCCACTTCCCCCTCCGGCCCCGGCACCTCCCCGGCACCGCAATGCAGGGTCGTCCCCGTAGACACGGATGAGACGGGCCGTGTTATTTTTTAATGGAAGAATATCGAACAGCATAGTTTATCTCTATCCGGAGCCCACTGCTTAACGCGAGATCGGGCTTTGCTCGTCCAGCAATATCAAAACCGACATGCCAAGGGGCTCACCCCTTCGGGGGGCTGGCGAGCGAAGCGAGACTGAGGGGCATTCCCAAAAAAAAACTGCTGCACGGGCAGATGCCGTGCAGCAGTTGGGTGTTTGCGATTACTGTGCGGCCTGCGCCAGACAATCGTCCATGGCGGTAAACATAGCGTCGCTGGTCATGGTGCTGCCAGAAACAGCATCCACCCCAGCTGCCCGGCAGCAGACTGACGGCCAGCTTTGGCCGCTTTGCCGCCCAGCGTCCGGCGTTTCGCCCGAAGCATCGATGTTCACACCGGTCCTTTGCCGCCGGTGATGGTCACCGTTACCGCCCATCGCTCGGCACCCTTTCGCGCTGGCGGAAGGTGCCGTCGGTAGGTGGCGGCGTTATCGGCGGCGGGCACCGTTCCGGTGTTGGCGATGTACAGGGACAGGACAATGCCCAGCACGAGGATCCAGCACCACCATCAGAATGGTATTCCGACTCATGTGTTTTTTTTTCATCTTGCTGTTTGCTCCTTTGGGGAAAATTTTACTTTGCGGGCTTGAAGCTGTCGCGCAGGGTCACGACGCGGTTGTACACGCCGGGGGTTCTTGGAATCCGGGGTGAAGAAGCCGGTGCGGACAAACTGGAACTTCTCGCCGGGCTTGGCATCCTTCAGGCTCTCTTCCAGCTTGCAGCCCTTGCGCACCACAACGCTCTCGGGGTTCAGGTAATCCTTGTAGTCGCTGCCCTCCGGGATGGCGTTCATGTTGGCCTCGGTAAAGAGCTTGTCGTACAGGCGGACCTCGGCGTCCACGGCGTGCGCGGCGCTGACCCAGTGGATTGTGCCCTTGACCTTGCGGCCGTCAGCGGGGTTGCCGTTGCCGGTCTCGATATCAGCCGTGCAGTGGATGGCGGCGGTGGAGCCGTCCGCGTTCTTCTCCACGCTCTCGCACTTGACGATATAGGCACCCATCAGGCGGACTTCGCCGCCGAGGGTCAGGCGCTTGAACTTGGGAGGCGGCACCTCGGCGAAGTCCTCGTTCTCGATCCACAGCTCGCTTGGTGAAGGCCACCTTGCGGGTGGTGGTGTCGTTGGCTTCACGGTTGGGGTTGTTGGCGATGTCGAAGTACTCGGTCTTGTCCTCCGGGTAGTTGTCGATGATGAGCTTCACCGGGTCCAGCACGGCGATGCGGCGCTGAGCGGTCAGGATCCAGCTCGCTGCGGATACAGGCTTCCAGCGGGCGCATATCAATGAGGTTGTCGGACTTGGAGATACCGGCTTCCCGCACGAAGGTGAAGATGGAGGTGGGGGGTAGCCGCGGCGGCGCAGACCGCAGAGGGTGGGCATCCGGGGGTCGTCCCAGCCGTCTACGATGCCCATTTCCACCAGCTCACGCAGGTAGCGCTTGCTCATGACGGTGTTGGTCATGTTCAGGCGGGCGAACTCGCGCTGCTTGGGGAACTCGGTGCCGAAGATGTTCTCGATGACCCAGTTGTACAGCGGGCGGTGGTTCTCGAACTCCAAGCTGCACATGCTGTGGGTGATCCCCTCAATGGCGTCCTGATGGGGTGCGCGAAGTCGTACATCGGGTAGATGCACCACTTGCTGCCCTGCCGGTGATGCTCGGCGTACTTGATGCGGTAGATGGCCGGGTCGCGCAGGTTCATGTTGGGGCTGGCAAGGTCGATCTTGGCGCGCAGGGTCTTCTCGCCCTCCCTTTTGAACTCGCCCGCACGCATCCGGCGGAACAGGTCAGGTTCTCTTCCGGGGTGCGGTCCCGCCACGGGGACGGGCGGCTGGGCTTGCCGGCGTCGCTGCCGCGGTACTCTCGCGCATCTCGTCGCGGGTCAGGTCATCGACGTAGGCCTTGCCCCTCCTGAGGATGAGCTTCTCGGCGTACTCGTAGCACTTGTCAAAGTAGTCGCTGCCGTAGAAGATGCCGCCGTTGGGGTCGGCACCCAGCCAATGCAGATCCTCGATGATGCTGTTGACGTACTCCTCGCCTTCGCGGGCGGGGTTGGTGTCGTCCAGACGCAGGTTGAACTTGCCGCCGTACTGGTTCGCGATGGACCAGTTGATGTAGATGGCCTTGGCGCTGCCAATGTGCAGGTAGCCGTTCGGCCCGGCGGAAACGGGTATGGATCTCGCTGATCTTGCCCCTCGGCGAGGTCGGCGTCGATGATCTCAGTCAAAAAGTTTTTATCAGCCATGTGGCGTTCTTCATCCAGGCCAAAACCGCCCGGAACTACTCATGATTCAATACCCATTATAATACACCATTTTTTCGCTTTGCTTCAAGGTGGAAATGCAAACCGGGGCAAAAATGGCGTTTTCTACCGCATTTTTTTTGCGGGTAAAAAGGCGTTTTGGTAGCTGACCAGCGCCCCGATCTGGTTGGACTTATTGTGGAAGGCGCACGCCATCTTATCTCCGGGTGGGCAAGGCTGCGGGCCTGTTCCGCTGAAGGGTGGCCCCTTCTGCGATCTGCCTCATACACCCGGTCCAGCGTCTCGATCAGGAGGGGCTGGCTGCTGATACCGCCGCCGATGGCGACCTTTAGATTCAGCAGGACGCCTCAGATTATGATCTGCACGTCCACGGCAAAGCAGAATTTTTCCAGCACTTCCAGCGCCTCCGGCTCCCCGGCGTTGGCTGCGTCGAAGAAGAAGATCCTGCCGTTCATGGGCGCGTCCGCGGGCAGACCTTGCGCTCCCGGTAGGCGTCCAGCAGAGCCGTGGTGCTGCACTGGCACGCCATGGTCTTTTCTGCCGTTGTTCCACCTCGTCGGCGTTGGTGTTCACGAAGCTGTACTCCCCCGCCGTAAAGTCCCGGCCCCGCACCAGCTGGCCATTGACAATGAGGCCGCCGCCCACGCCGGTGCCGATGATGAACACCGCCGCGTTGCTGCAGCCCTTGAGGACACCCCGCTGCAATTCGGCGATGGCGGCGGCTTTGCCGTCGTTCTCGATCCAGACCTTGCAGCCGCACCCTTTCTTCTTTTTCGGCAAGGCGCGGGCCCACCGGCGTGCCGATGTTGTAGATGATGGAGGGGGCCCGCCGCCCTTGACCACGCCGTGCTCGGCGTCGAGAAGCCCAGGCAGACCTCAGCGCGATGCCAAAAACCTCGTCCCTGTGGGGGGACGGTAAAATCTCCGCCATCGTCTCCAGAAAAATGCTCCTGACTGTCGCTGGGCGTGGGCACGCTGCCGGACTCATAGTAGTTCATGGTGTCATCCATGACCGAATACTTGATCTCAGTGCCGCCTACGTCGAAGACCATTACCTTCATGCAATTTACCTCCCGGTTTTTTTTTTATTATAAAACAAACGCCGTGCAAAATCCACCCATCGGTTCCACTTCATACGCTGGCGGAACCGGGAACCTTGCGAAACTATCAGGCCCCCTCCCAGAGGGACTGGCTGCAAGCAGACTGGGAGTTACGGGCATAAAAAAAATCACGCTGCGGCAAAGCAAAAGCGCAGCGTGGGCACGAAAAAGCATGTTATAAAGTTTTAGTCGCGGCGCGGCGACATTTGTGCAGGGTCTTGCGGACAGCGCCGTTGCCAGCGTACAGCTCCCCTTGACCATGCCCTCGATCTCTCACCCAGGCCGACCTCGTACAGGTCAACACCGAACACATCAACACGGCTGTAGAGCTGCTTCAGGCAGCTGAAGTCCTGCTCGCCTTCCTTGACCTCCAGCGGAGCCACGATGGCCTGCAGCTCAGCCAGCATCGGATCGGTAGAAGGCTCAAAGGCCTGGCCGTTGTCATCGATGCCCTTCAGGTAGCGGGCGTAGCCTGCCAGCACCAGCGGGATCAGGATCAGGTTGTCTTGTCCAGACCCCGTGCCTCGTAAGCCTTGATGGTCTCGCCGAAGCGGATGGCCAGCTTCTGAGAGGTATCGGTGTGCGATGCGCTGGGGTGCGTCCGGGCATGAACGGGTTGGGCAGACGGCGGTTGATGACCGCGCCGATGAACTCGTAGGGGTTCAGGACGCCCGGATCCACGACCACGGGCATAGCCTCGATGTAGCCGATCTTCTGGATGAAGGCACGCAGGTCTTCATCGGCCATCTCGGCGGAGATCAGGGCGTAGCCCAGCATGCAGCCATAGATGGACATTGCAGTGTGCAGCGGGTTCAGGCAGGTGCACACCTTCATCTTCTCGATCTTGTCCACGGTCTCGCGGTCGCAGTACAGCACACCGCCCAGCTCCAGCGGAGGACGGCCGTTGGTGTAGTGATCCTCAATGCACAGGTACTGGGTCTCCTCTGCGTTGACAAAGGGAGCAGTAAAGGTGTGCTTCTCGGTCACGATGGTGTAGTTGTCCTCAAAGCCGTCCTTGGCCAGCATCTGCTGGACCTTTGGCATCCGGGCGCGGGGTGATCTTGTCGATCATGCTCCAGGGGAAGGTGATCTTGGTCTCGTCCTGCACATAGGCTAGGAACTCAGCGGGCACCAGACCCTGCTCCACCCACTTTGCAGCATAGGCGTGGACAGCGGTCTTGACCTTATCGCCGTTGTGGGAGCAGTTATCCATGCTCTGGACGGTCAGGGGCAGCTTGCCGGCCTTGAAACGTTCGTACAGCAAAGCAGTAACCTTGCCCATAGCCAGAACGGGGGTCAGGCCGCGCTCGAGGTCGGCAGGAGCGACGCCGTAGCCCTTCTCGGTGATGGTGAAGGAAATCATCTGCAGGCTGGGTGCCTGGAAGATCTCGACCAGACGTGCCCAGTCGGCGCCGAAGGAGTAGTCAGCCTTCAGGCTCTCGGTAACGGAGGCGATGACCTTCTTCTCGATCTCGCCGGTGGACTTCAGGCAGACCAGCAGGCTCATATTATCGTAGGGCTGATAAGCCTTGTCGATGATCTCGTAGTCAAAGCTCTCGGCCACGATGACGCCGCGGTCATACTTGCCGCTGTTCAGGGCGTCGTTCAGCATGGCAGCCGGGAATGCGCGGGAAGATGTTGCCGGCACCGAAGTGGACCCAGGTGGGCTCTGCGTGGGTCTTGGCCTTGACAGCCTCGATGTCGAATTTGGGCAGCTCGTAGCCCTTTTTCTGCCCACTCGGCGGACAGATTGCCGTTCTTGATATCAGACAGCTTCATAATCATCAGCCCTTCCTTTTTCCTTCATCCAGACGATCCAGCAGGTCCCACACACCAAGCATGTACTGGATACCGAGGGCACGGTCATACTTGCCATAGCCCGGGCGGCAGACACCGGGGCCTTCCTCCCACAGCTGACGGCCGTGGTCGGGGCGGATGTAGCCCTCATAGCCGCCGTCATGGTAAGCACGCAGGACCTCAATGATACCGGTCTCGCCGCAGCAGTCGCGGTGGGCGGCCTCGGAGAAATCGCCATTGGGGAAATGGTGGATGTTGCGGATGTGACCAAATGCAATGCGGTCGCAGTGCTTGCGCACGATCTCGGCACACGTTGTTGTTGGGGTTTGCGTTCAGGCTGCCGGAGCACAGGGTCAGGCAGTTATACTCGTCGTCGACCATCTTGAGGAAGCGGTCGATGCTCGCCTCATCCACGAGCAGGCGCGGCAGGCCGAAGATGTCCCAAGGGGGGGATCGTCCATGTGGATGGCCATTTTGATGCCGCACTCACGGCAGGTGGGCATCAAGAGGGCTTCGAGGAAGTACTTCAGGTTCTCCCAGAGCTTTTTCTCCTTGGTGACAGGGGCGTAGGCCTTGAACAGCTCGTCAAGCTTTTGCCATCCTCTCAGGCTCCCAGCCGGGGAAGGTCATGTTGTACTTCTCGGTGAAGCTGAGGATATACTCGGCCATGGACTTGTAATCGCCCTGGATCATGTCCTTCTCGATAGAACAGTGCAGTGGAGCCGTCGCCCACGGGTGGAACAGATCGGTGCGGGTCCAGTCGAAGACCGGCATGAAGTTGTAGCAGATGACCTTGACACCGAACTTGGACAGGTTGCGGAGGCACTGCTTGTAAGTTCTCGATGTACTGATCGCGGGTGGGCAGGCCGATCTTGATGTCGTCGTGGACGTTGACAGACTCGACAACGTCCATGTCGAAGCCGTAAGCGTGGATCTGATCGGCTACCTTCTGGATCTCGTCGATCTCCCAGATCTCTCCGGGCATCTTGTTGTGCAGTGCCCAGACGATGCTGGTCACGCCGGGGATCTGCTTGATGTCGTTCAGGGTGACGGGGTCGTTGCCCTCACCGTACCAACGCCAACCCATTTTCATAGGCATAGTGGGTTTCCTCCTGTCATGTTATTTTGCTATTGTCCGCAGCAACGCGCTGCGGCGCTCTCTGCTTATATTCTAATATATCAGTTTTTCGCCTTCGGCAATTGGCGTTTTGACATTTTTGAAGTTTTTTCTTGTATACTTTTAGACAAAAAGACGACTGCACAAAGGATTTTACCCCTTTTGCAGCCGTCTATTCCACGATTTTCTTGCTGTTTTTTTGTCAATATCGTCAACCTTCAATAAAAGTAATCCGGGTGGTTTGCCTTCGCCTGTTTCCACCGGAGAGCTTATAGCGGTTGAGGTGGTCGCTCAGGGGCACGGCCCACATCCTCCTCGCTGCCGTGGAGCACGGCTTCCAGAATGCAGGTGTGCGCGCCGCAGACGGATTTGTTCTCCTCGGTCTGCAGGCTGAACT
>VOFK01000240.1_pt1 | contig 18000 bp, 20 predicted proteins | sample 5384121 | NCBI WGS metagenome assembly VOFK01 (sample SAMN12384730, study PRJNA508395) | human gut metagenome | isolation source: healthy gut J | host: Homo sapiens
CTCAATTGCTTCCGTTCGGAAGTTACGTATTGCTCAAAGAACACAACCTGATACATCTTAGTTGACGTTATCGCAGCGAATTTTACAATCCGGCAGAGGAATCTGCTCGGCAAACTGTTCCATCCAGACGCCGTTGATGTACCATGACGCGAGGCTTCCGAGAATAACCGCCGGCAATGCCACAACAAGTATGTCCTTAGAAAGCAATTCCAGGATAGAGGACGCTTCCGCACCGTTGACCTTGCGGATGGCAATCTCCTTGCCGCGACGGCGTACTTCATCGGCAGTATATCCTATCAAACCCATCAGCATGACGAAGAACATTGTTATGGCCGCCATCAATGTGGCATTGCGGAACACGCGAACGGAATTATAAGAATCGGTAATCTTCTTTTCATAGCCGATGAAGTCGATAGTCTGATTATGGAAAGCATCAGCTGCATCTTTGTTCAGTTGTTGCAGATTCCGGACAAAAGGTTCTTTCAGACGGACATGTATCGTTCCCACGAAATATTTATTGTAGCGTGCAACGAAAGGCATCTTGTCGGCAGTAAAGTCCTCTATCTGAAAATCTTTCAGCACTCCCACCACCTTCATCTGTGCAGTGCCGTCAACATCAACTGTGCGTCCCACAGCATCATTCCCCCAATGCATCATATCTCCGCGAATGTTTCGTTCACTATAACTTCATCTTCCGTACGGGCCATGCGGCCGGTCTTGAACGCCATGCCCATCATTGCCGGATAGTCCTCCCGCATATAGAAACAGGCACGTGTGGAAAAAAGCACATTGCCCGATGCGTCACGAATCATAGAGCCGCTATATCCGCTGACAGGCGTATTGTTGGCGCTGGTCACCGCCTCTACATAAGGAAGCCCTTTAAAAACCGGAGAGCGGCATCACTCTCTTTTATCCTTATTCCAATAGGCATTGGCAAACGCCATCCGCTGCGGATTATACCCCATATCCTTGTTCAGCACATATTGATACTGCACCATCACCACGCACATAAGTCCGCAAATGAATGCCACGCCTGCAAACTGGATGAAAAGCAGCGGACGCTTCCACCCCTTCTTACCCTCGGTGTAACGGCGGAATACCTGAGATACGGGGAATACGGGCAAACAATCGCCCCGGCAACACCCGCCCACTATAAACAATACGCCGATTACCGTCAACGGAACCCAAATGCGCTCCGGAGCAAGCAGCAAAGAGAGCTTCGCCGCAGCGGTATCTTCAAAGAACTCCCGGAAATTCAGCAGCACCAAAGCCATCAGGAGCAATGCCGCCGCAATGATAATGCCCGTTTCCAAAAGGAACATGCCGAATATCTTGCCGCCGCTTGCCCCGTTGCACTTATGCACGCCTACCGCTTTGGCACGGTATGTAAGTGAGGAAATGGAAATCAGCACGTAGTTCAGCGCCGCAATAAAAAGAATGGCAAGGCCGAGAACGCTCATGATATTACGCATCCGTTTCACACTCTCATAGTTCCGGTATGTATCGCGGATAGGCTTTACAAACGCCGTATAACCATACTTCTTTTTACTCTCTTCCGGGCGATATTTCTCTATCATAGCGTCTATACGCGCATTCACCACCGACTTGTCCGCACCGGGACGGAAACGGATGTATTCAGGATAACTGTCCCCGCCCTGCCATGAATAGTTACCGCCGGAACCTTCGTTCCATAAGGTAGGCATGGAGATAACGGCTTCAGGATTGACAGTAGCGTTTTCGGGCAATGCCTTTTATACGTGCCCTTCACCATAAAAAATTCCTTCTCGTGATTGTAATTGATAGTCTTCCCCACCGGATCCTCTCCGCCGAATATTCTCTCGGCAAAGCGGTCGCTTAGGAAAATCACATTGGGCTGCTGAAGGTCCTTCACCGGATTACCACTCAGCACTTCGATACCCATTGTCTGAAAAAAGAGCGAGTCTGCCACAATCTTTTTTTCATCAAAACGAATGTTGCCCATTGTACAAGGGAGAATTTTTCCAGTAGCAAGTGCTGGTGGCAGCTTTCCACCTGTTCCGGGAAAATTCTCCAATATGGCGCCTGCCACAGGACCACAGTTCTGTTCTTGTGGCGGATACTTTTCGCCTTTTGACGGTAAATACCGACCAGATTTGGTAGAGATTGTCGTAGTCTTTGTAGCAGGTGTCAAACTCTGCTCGTACGCCACGCGGGAGAACAGCAGGATACTCATCGTCAGGCTTAATCCCAAGGAGATTATCTTGATGATATTCGAGCCGCGTCCCCGAAGCAGGGTTTGAATGACATAATAGATTTGTTTTCGCATACTATTTATATTGTTATGTTTTTATTTATATGTTGCCGCCATTTTTCCTGCCTATAATAATGCAGAAAGCGTGCCAAAACAGTTATAGTATTTTGGTTATCAGCAAATCCCGAACAACCGTTCCATATCAGTGTCTAATAATTAGACACAGCCTGTCCAATAATTAGACACAGCAGCCCATCCAGTATGTTCAAATATATTCTTCCGTCTAGAAAAGAATCCATGTACCTTTTGTATAGTGTTGACAGTGAAACAAAATCATCTTTTACAGGACAGAAAAACGGAAAATAGGACAACTTTTCTATCGAATGAAAACTTTACCTTTGCCCTCAGTTTCCATAGGCATACACTTATAATTACTTACCAAGATCTGATTAATATGATAAAGCCATATAAACCCTTACTCTTACTGTCATTCCTCTGCCTGCTTATGGGCAGTTGCGACATGATAGACTATCACCCGTATGATGTGCGCATCAGCGGTGAGACCGACGTAAATGCCCATAACATTGCAGAGATAGAACAGAAATGCAAAGGACAAGACAACAATTAAATTCGTGACTATGGGCGACTCGCAACGCTGGTATGACGAGACGCTGGATTTCGTAGGAGAGATAAATAAGCGCGACGACATCGACTTCGTTATTCATGGCGGTGACATGAGCGACTTCGGTGTTACTGACGAGTTTCTGAGCCTTTGGCAACGCGACATCATGAACAAGCTCCGTGTGCCCTACGTAACCCTGATTGGCAACCACGACTGCCTTGGCACGGGAGAAGAGACATATCGCGCCGTATTCGGCGACCCCAACTTTTCGTTCATTGCCGGACGGATAAAATTCGTATGCCTGAACACCAACGCTATGGAGTTCGACTACTCCCGCCCCATTCCCGACTTCACCTTTCTTGAAAACGAAATTACCGACCGTAAGGACGAATTCGACAAAACCGTTGTGTCCATGCACGTACGTCCCTATGCCGACCAGTTCAATAATAACGTGGCACGCGTCTTTCACCGCTACGTAACCGAATTTCCCGGCATACAGTTCTGTACTGCCGCCCACGAGCACCACGTCTTCGAGGAAAACCTCTTTGAGGACGGCATCATGTACTACATGAGCGACTGCATGAAGAACCGCAACTACTATGTATTCACCATAACACCCGACGGATATGAGCGCGAAGTGGTCTATTTCTAATCAACCCGCACTCGCCGCCATCTGCCTGCTGTTGCTGTGGTGCAGCCCGCTTTCCGCACAGGAACGAGATACAGTGATTATCGTAAAGCACGATACCGTCTACCTGCAACGCAAGCCGACACCGTCGTTACCGGCCGTACACGCCACAGCCGTTACGACCGGCGCGTGCACCGCTACCGCAAACGGTGGGAAGCCTTGATTCCGACACACACCAAAATACAGTTTGCCGGCAACATGGGTTTGCTGTCACTGGGTACAGGCTGGGATTACGGAAAGCGTAACCAATGGGAAACGGATGTTTTTCTGGGTGTCCTGCCCAAATATCAGTCCGACTGCACCAAACTGACATTTACCTTGAAGCAGAACTACATCCCCTGGAGCCTGCAAATCAAGGAAAGCCGGTTCTCGGCAGAACCTCTCACCTGCGGTATGTACTTCAACACCGTGTTCGGTGATGAATTCTGGGTGAACGAACCGGACCGCTATCCGAAAGGCTACTACGGCTTCTCGTCCAAAGTACGCATCCACGCTTTTCTGGGACAACGTATCACGTACGACATCGATCCCCGCCGCAGGTTTACGGCAAAGTCCATTACGTTCTTCTATGAACTGAGCACCTGCGACTTATACATAGTAAGCGCCTTCACCAACAAATACCTGAAACCAAGGGGAATTACCTGAAGCCTGTCTTTCAAGGGATTGAAGTTTGCAATTGCTGGTACTAAGTCCGCTGCCCGTATCGGTTAACTGTACAACGTATACCGTGGTATGATTATGTCCGGTACGGCATTACCCTCAACGTTTATTATTTCATCTTTCTCTCCTTCTTGAAAACATTCTCGGGCAAAAATGAAAAAAAATATATTTGTCCTCAGGAAAACAAATATAAAACAAGACACTGTTCTGCCATGAAGAAATCCGGAAACATTCTTATCGTTGACGACAATCGGGGCGTACTCACCGCCTTGCAACTGCTGTTGAAACCTTATTTTGATAAAATAACCACCCTTTCTTCACCAGTTACCCTTCCCGGCACCTTGCGCGAAGACACCTGGCAGGCAGTGCTTCTCGATATGAATTTCACATCCGGCATCAATACCGGGAACGAGGGACTTTACTGGCTGCACGAAATAAAGAAGCAATATCCGTCACTGCCTGTGGTACTGTTCACCGCCTATGCCGACATAGACCTTGCCGTACGCGGAATAAAAGAAGGTGCAACGGACTTTGTCGTCAAGCCCTGGGACAACGGAAAGCTAGTAGAAACCTTGCTCAATGCCGCACAAGACACCCCTACATCCGGAAAGAAAAAACCACGGCTGCAACTGCCGTTTCTTCCATGTACTGGGGAGAAAGTTCCGCCATGCAACAACTTCGCATGCTGGTGGAGAAAGTAGCCGTTACCGACGCCAATATACTTATTATCGGTGAGAACGGTACAGGCAAGGAAAGATGCTTGCCCGCGAAATACATGCCCTCTCCGCACGCCACCAGCAAGGAAATGATAAGCGTGGACATGGGCGCCATTACCGAAAGCCTTTTTGAAAGCGAGCTTTTCGGACACATGAAAGGCTCCTTCACCGATGCCCATGCCGACCGTCCCGGAAAGTTCGAGGTTGCCGACCACAGCACGCTCTTCCTCGATGAAATAGGCAATCTCCCCTATCACCTGCAAGCCAAACTGCTGACTGCCTTCAGCGTCGCAGCATCGTGCGGGTGGGAAGCAATACGCCTGTTCCGATAGATATCCGCCTTATCTGTGCCACCAACCGCCACCTATCTGAGATGGTATAACGCAATGAGTTTCGCGAAGATTTGCTCTACCGCATCAATACCATCCATCTTGAAATTCCGCCTTTGCGCGAACGGCCGGAAGACATTCTTCCACTTGCCGAACGCTTTATAACACGCTTCTGCAAGCAATATGCAAAGCATTTTACGGCTGGTTCCGATGCTGCCTGTACCAAATTGAAAACACATCCCTGGTACGGAAATATCCGCGAACTGGAGCATGCCATAGAGAAAGCAGTCATTATTTGCGACGGTAACGAACTGCCGGCAGAACTGTTCCAGCTACCTAAGCGTCCCGAAACCTCACGCACCGGAAGCGATGCCGGTACAGAAGCAGCCACCCTTGAAGAAATGGAACGGAAAATGATACAGAAAGCTCTGGATACCTGTAACGGCAATCTATCTGCTGTTGCCGCGCAACTCGGCATCACCCGGCAGACTCTCTATAACAAAATGAAAAAGTACGGGCTCTGAAAACATAAAGCATAAGCCAGAAATAGTATGAATATAAGAATATAAACCAATATTATGTTTTTCAGACTGCCGTCAGCCTGCTCATTGCCTTGCTGCAGGAGCAATGTGGACTTTGTATTTTCTTATAAAGTCCGACATTGCATGGCTTTAACGCCCCTCTGTTCTGGGCTGTCTTCTTCACCGTACTTCTTCCCCTGACAATGGCAGCAACGGTTGTACCGCCGCCACACCCGTAAAGTCCTTTTCATGCTCGATGCCATCGAAAACAACGATACCGCCATCCACTTCTCCGAAACGGACGGAAACGAAGACAACCGCCTCGTAAACCGTTCGCTGAACCGCGTAGCCCGCATCTTATATAATGTAAAAAAGCGAAACCGCCCAACGAGAGAAGTACTACGAAGCTTATCCTCGACTGTGTAAACACCGGTATCATCGTGCTGAACGACAACGGAGCCATCTATCAAAAGAACAACGAAGCCCCTGCGCCTGCTCGGACTGGAAGTATTTACGCACATCCGCCAACTGTCACGTGTGGACAATCATCTTATGGATTTACTCACCGCCTGCCGTCCCGGCGACAAGTTCCAGGCGGCATTCGGCAACGAACGCGGAACCGTAAACCTATCTGTCCGCGTCAGCGACATCACCGTACGCAAGAGCACCTGCGCATCCTCGCCCTGAACGACATCAACAGCGAGTTGGACGAAAAAGAAATAGACTCATGGATACGACTCACACGTGTACTGACCCACGAGATTATGAACACCGTAACCCCCATCACTTCCCTGAGCGACACCCTGCTGGAACTCACCGAAGAAAAAAATATCCAAAGAAGAGATACGCAACGGTCTGGAAGCAATCAGCAGCACCAGCAAAGGATTGCTCGCTTTCGTCGATTCCTACCGCAAATTCACACATATCCCTACTCCCGAACCGACCTTATTCTACCTCAAAGGCTTCATCGGCCGCATGGTGGGCTGGCACGCCATCAGTATCCCGGTATCCCCGTAACTTTCCATGCCTCCATCGTTCCCAACGACCTGATACTTCATGCAGACGAGAACCTCATTTCACAAGTCATCATCAACCTGCTGAAGAATGCCATGCAGGCTTTTGAGAAGTCCTCAACGGGCTCTCCAGCAGAGGAAAAGCACATCCATATCAACATACGCGCCTACTGCGAACGAAGCTGAAGCCGTACTGATAGAAATATCCAACAACGGTCCCTGCCATCCCCCGGACATTGCCGGGCATATTTTCATTCCTTTCTTCACCACCAAAGAAAACGGAAGCGGCATAGGACTGAGCATCTCCCGGCAAATCATGCGCTTATCCGGTGGAAATCTCTCCTGAGACCGGAAAAGAGACAACTTTTGTACTGAAATTTAATTGAACTAACTAAGTATTGTATTTGTTATTAATTATGAATACCTTTGTACACAAAGGTACAAAAAGCATTTTCTAATAAAATTCATAACACACTACTTATGCTATTTACAGCAGAAAACATTCTACTCGTAGGTTCTATTTTACTTTTCGTCAGCATCATCGTAGGCAAGACCGGTTACCGTTTCGGAGTTCCCGCCTTGTTACTTTTTCTTGTGGTGGGCATGCTTTTCGGCAGCGACGGACTCGGATTGCAATTCCACAACGCCAAAGAAGCGCAGTTCATCGGTATGGTGGCTTTGAGCATTATACTGTTTTCGGGCGGTATGGATACCAAGTTCACCGAAATCAAGCCTATCCTCTCCCCCGGTATTGTACTGTCTACTTTCGGTGTGCTGCTGACGGCACTGTTTACCGGACTGTTTATATGGTGGCTGTCGGGCATGAGCTGGACCAATATTCACCTGCCGCTAATCACATCCTTGCTGCTGGCTTCCACCATGTCGTCTACCGACTCGGCATCGGTATTCGCCATTCTGCGCTCGCAGAAGATGAACCTGAAGCACAATCTGCGCCCTATGCTGGAGTTGGAAAGCGGAAGCAACGACCCGATGGCTCTATATGCTGACTGTCGTACTTATCCAGCTCATCCAGTCCTCGGGTATGGGTGCTTCGCAGATAGCTCTCTCTTTCGTGATACAGTTTATTGTAGGTGCTGCTGCCGGCTATCTGCTGGGCAAGCTGGCCATCCTTATGCTCAACAGGCTGAATATAGACAACCAGTCGCTCTATCCCTATATTGCTGCTGTCGTTTGTCTTCTTCACATTCTCCGTTACCGATTGATGAAAGGCAACGGCTACCTGGCCGTCTACATTGCCGGCATGATGGTGGGCAACAACAAAATTATGCACCGCAAGGAGATTTACACGTTTATGGACGGGTTGACATGGCTTTTCCAGATTATCATGTTCCTCTGTCTCGGTCTGCTGGTGAACCCGCACGAAATGCTGGAAGTGGCAGTCGTGGCATTGCTCATCGGTGTATTCATGATTGTCATAGGGCGCCCGCTCAGTGTATTTCTCTGTCTGCTTCCATTCGGAAAACGTATCACTCCGACATCCAAACTCTTCGTTTCCTGGGTAGGGCTGCGTGGTGCGGTTCCCATTATCTTCGCCACCTATCCGGTAGTGGCAGGTGTACCGGGAGCAGATGTAATCTTCAACATCGTGTTCTTCATCACCATCCTCTCACTCGTCATCCAAGGTACTACCGTCTCTAAAGTAGCACGCATCATGGGGCTTTCCACCCGATGGAAAAGACAGGTAACGACTTCGGAGTAGAGCTGCCCGAGGATATCGACTCCGACCTGCGCGATGTAACCGTCACCCGGGAGATGCTCGACGCGAAAGGCGATACCCTCAAAGACATGAACCTGCCCCAGGGAACTCTCGTTATGATAGTGAAGCGCGACAACGAATACCTGATACCCAACGGCACTCTGAAACTTCATGTGGGAGACAAGCTGCTGCTTATTTCTGAAAAGACCAAAGAATAGGAAATAAGAGGGTAGGGACGGAATTATACAAGTTGCTCAGATTTTTTTTTATTCTTTTTCCGTGAAAAGGTCAAAAAACAAATTAAGGAGAACAGTCTACCCTCATGAAAAAAACTTTAAACCACTTGCATTGCATCACTATAAGCCCTATATTTGCGCAGTTTTAACTAAAGTGTGCAAATATACGCATGGAACAAGAACAACTGTTCATCGACTATATCGAACAAAGCATCATACAAAACTGGGATCAGAAACGCTCTGACAGACTATCAAGGAATAACCCTACAATATAAAGATGTTGCCCGCAAGATCGCTAAATTTCATATCGTATTGGAAAGCGCCGGCATCCAGCCCGGTGATAAAATAGCCGTATGCGGTCGTAACAGCGCCCATTGGGCGGTTTGCTTTCTGGCAACAGTGACTTATGGTGCTGTAATCGTTCCTATTCTTCACGAATTCAAAGCAGACAACATACATAATATCGTCAACCACTCCGAAGCCAAACTCTTTTTGTCGGCGACCGGGCTTGGGAGAACTTGAACGAAGAAGCCATGCCGCTGTTAATGGGGAGTGGTACTGCTGACGGATTTCACCCGGTCGTTTGCCGGGACGAACGACTCATGGAAGCTTTCGAACACCGCAACGCCATCTACGGCACGCGCTATCCTAAAAACTTCCGTCCCGAACATATCTGCTACCGCAAAGAACAGTCTCCGAAGAGTTGGCGGTTATCAATTATACGTCCGGCACTACCGGCTATTCCAAAGGCGTGATGCTGCCCTACCGCAGCTTATGGTCCAATATAGCCTATTGCCACGAAATGCTGCCCGTACGTCCCGGCGACCATATCGTATCCATGCTCCCTCTGGGGCATGTTTTCGGCATGGTCTACGATTTTCTTTACGGTTTCTCGGCAGGCGCACACCTCTATTTCCTCACCCGCATGCCGTCGCCAAAGATTATCGCGCAGTCATTCTCCGAAATCAAGCCGCGCGTCATATCCTGCGTGCCTCTCATCGTAGAGAAGATTATCAAAAGAAAAACATCCTGCCGCTTATCGACAACAAAATAGGTAAGCTGTTGCTGCGCATGCCTATCGTCAACGATAAGATAAAAGCGGACATGCGCAAAAAGGCTATGGATGTCTTCGGCGGCAATTTCGATGAAATCATCATCGGCGGCGCACCTTTCAACGCCGACGTGGAACGCTTCCTTAAACAGATAGGCTTCCCCTACACCATTGCCTACGGCATGACGGAATGTGGTCCTATCATCTGCTCTAGCCGCTGGGAAACCCTGAAGCTCGCTTCGTGCGGAAAGGCCACTACCCGCATGGAGGTGAAGATAGACTCTCCCGATCCTCAGCATGTAGCGGGCGAAATCATCTGCCGGGGAAGCAACCTTATGCTGGGCTATTACAAGAATGCCGAAGCCACTTCCCAAATCATAGATGTCAACGGCTGGCTGCACACAGGCGACCTCGCCACAATGGATGCCGACGGCTACGTCACCGTACGCGGGCGTAGCAAGAATATGCTTCTCACTTCCAGCGGACAGAACATTTATCCCGAAGAGATAGAAAGTAAACTGAATAACATGCCTTACGTCTCGGAATCGTTGATTGTATTGCAGCCTGACAAACTCGTAGCCCTGATTTATCCCGACTTCGACGATGCTTTTCGCTCATGGACTCCAACAGGCTGATATAGAAAAAGCAATGGAAGCCAACCGAAATGAGCTGAACCTACTATTGCCGGCATACAGCCAGATAACCAAAGTGAAAATACACTTTGAGGAGTTTGAAAAGACCGCCAAGAAGAGTATCAAACGCTTTATGTATCAGGAAGCCAAAGGCTGAAATTCTATAAAAGAGATATAGCAAAGGACGAAAATATATAAGAAGTGTTATAAAACATACTTTTTTCTTGGATAGTTTGCAAATATCCCAAGAGTCCGTATCTTTGCAATGTGTTTTTCATAGTATTAGATTTAAGGTTAACAAAGGTTGGAGTACAGCGGTACTCCTTTTTTATGTCTATACTTTTCATTCCTTGAAATATTCATTATCTTTACCTTAAAATAAAAAGAAAGGAAAAGAAATGGATATACAGACTTTCATCAGTAACTATCAGGAAGCATTCGGCATGCAAAGCTGAACTCCCCATCACATTCTGGTACTCCGACAGATTGGAAAGCTCCAACAGAGAAAGTAAACGGTTGCTTGTTCAAATGCATGAAGTTAGTCAGAGAAGGAAAAGAGAGTCAGCCTTAATGCAGAGACAATGGGCTGCGGTGGCGGAAAGTTCTACACCGGTTTTACGGAAATGCCAATACACGTACCTAACTTCGTATCCCTAAAAGAAAAATATAAGAGAACTCCCGAAATGGTAACCGACTTCATTCGGGAAACCAAGTGCCCAAAGCCAAGAAAAATTACCTGCATTTTGCACGCATAGACCGAATATCCTCTTTTTGATGATGTGGAAGGCATATTATTCCTCGCTACTCCTGACATTCTATCGGGCTTGGCCACCTGGGCATATTATGACAACAATGCACCGGATACGGTTTCATCTCCATTCGGCTCAGGATGCTGTTCTGTTGTGACCCAAACGATTCTCGAAAATCAAAAGCAAGGAAGACGTACTTTCTTAGGGGATTCTTCGATCCGTCTGTCCGTCCCTGTTTCGAAGCAGACATATTAAGTTTTGCTGTTCCGATGTCACGATTCAAAGTGATGTACTGCACACAATGCGCGAAAGTTGCCTGTTCGATACGCATGCGTGGGGAAAGGTTAAAGAAAGGATACAAAAAGCCCTCAAGAAGAAGTCTCTTCCAATCGTCCTGCCGTTTCATTCAGGATTCTGCCTGATATACAGCTACGTGAAGTGAGGATAGAAGACGCTGCCGCTATTTATCACGCCATCGATACACATCGGGATTATATGCGTATCTGGTTGCCATTTGTCGACACTCTGAAATCTACGACCGACGAAGAGGAGTTCTAAAAGGCGTACTTTCTGCTCCTGATGACCGCTACGAACCTATATTCGGTATTTGGAACGAGCAGAATGAAATTTGCGGACTGATAGGTTTTCATTTTTCCGACTTTGCCAATCACCGCACGGAAATCGGATATTGGCTCCTACCGGAGTATCAACATCGCGGCATCATGACCCAGTGCGTTCGCTGCTTATGTCGATGGGCCATTGAGACAAAAGAAATAAAGCGCATACAAATCCGTTGTGCCACAGGCAATGCGGCAAGCAATGGTATCCCTCTTCGATTGGGCTTTCGGCTCGAAGGGACGGAACGTGCCGGTGAATTGTTAGCGTCGGGAGAGTATACCGATGTACATGTTTACAGTATATTAAAAGAAGAAATAGAAGCATCATTCTAAAGAAACAAGTAATTTATGGAACAAACTATTCAGCTCTACGAGCACAATAAGCAGGAGTATCCCCCCATGCATACAGTCGAAACAAACACATCCTTAATTAATCAACTATAATACAGAACATTAAATCATATACTAAAAAATCGTAATTGCGCATTTATCTTACGCAAATCAATTTACGCACTCTTTGCGCACTTGTTTTACGCAACTCGCTTAGAAAAATATAAGCCAATAAAAAAAATAAAGTCAGTATTATCAACACCTATTAGAAGGTTAATATTCACAAACATACAATATACTATGAAAGTGAATATCTGCAAATTACGATTTTACATAACACTGCATAAACAACTAATAATCAAGCATATGCGTATATACTTAATATTCATTTCTATTCTTAGTGAATATTAAGTACTATTTATACTTCAAGATTTGCATACATATCACAAATTGAATACATGAACAAAAAAAAATTAACCTTGTATTTTCATATTCATAGTACTAGCTATCCGTTGCTTTTTTCCTTTATATTCTATATGATTATTATACACATATGCTCTAACTCGCGCTCTTAAAATTGAAAGTGCAACATGATTATCCTTAAATTCTTCAGCTAAAACTTTCAATTCTTTTAGAGAAATTTTTCCATAGCAACTCTTAATACTAAATGTCACAAGTTTTGCTGCTGGAGTATTTATATCTTGAGCAACATCATCAAATATTTGCTTCAAATCTTTGTTACCAACAGAAAAAACAACCTTAGAAAATATACCCAAACAATGCTGAAAAGTCATATATCTAAAAAAGTTACTTATTTTTTGTTCAATAGCAAATGCCGTATCTCCTTCTTCTATTTTATTCATCAAAGACTTTTTCAACTCATCTTGGGACATTTTAGACATTTCACCAAAAAAAACCTATTGTTCTAAAAGCTGTGAAGTATAACTCCTTTATAATAGATAACAATTTTTCTTTATCTATTGACCCCTTTCTATTTTTAATTATTTGTCCAACTATTTCTAAAGATTTTAAAGCATGAACCATTTCTTCTACACAATTGCTATACTCTTCGTTAGTTATAATTTGTTCATTTTCAAATTTATCCTCTCCATTTTTTAGTGTATTAGCAACAAGTCTATCTTTAGCTTCAAGTTCTTTAATTCGTTCTTCTACAGGATTCTTATTGGCTTGTATCAAATTAGAACTAATTTCTTTCACAATATCTTCTATCAACTTATAATAATCATCATTTGTATTTAAAGTCACTGGTACATATGAATTATAAGGAACCATTAATGAAAAAGTAGCTTCATCAATCAGGAAGTTATCTTTCGTATGAGTGAGTTGCAAAAATTAATACATTAGCAGATTTTTCATTAGATAAATTATTACAAAGATTACGTACTATCTCCTTACCTTTATCAGTATGTATAATATCAACCAATTTCCGTGAGACAAGGAAGTAAAAAATATAGTTATAGCGAAATTTATAATCACCATCTTCATCCTCAATTATAATATTTGAGTTAAGCAATATTTCTATTATCTTCACAAGCCCTTTTGTTATATATTTACTACTATATAAAACATAAAAATCTTCTAAATACTGTCCTGAAAAAGAATCATTTCCCGTTTCATACAAATTAAAAGCTAATTCTGATAAAAAATTGAAAATCGAATCTACATCTTCATTCTTCACTTTTGCTTTATCTGTTAAAGCTACATATAACAAAAGATTGATAACAATAGCCTAATGATGTTTGTTCTAAATTATGTGGAGTAGCATATATCAAAGTCTGTAGAATCGAAAGAATGTATACTGGAAATGAAGGTATCAATTTTATTTCCAAGAACAGATTGTACTTGGTCGTAATAATATTTGGTTTTTTCTAATATAATTTGGTCAGTAATGGTTTGTTGAGACTCATTCAATATATTATATTTCTCAATCAGTTCATTCCTTTTTTTATATCCTAAAGGTTGAATAAAAATAATAATCAATACTTTTTTTAAATTCTGCTTTTATGACTGAAGAAAAAGTAAAAAAGAGTACTTGTACTAATAATAATCTTATCAAAAAAAAGATACTAATTCTTTGATTACATTTATAAGAGTAAAGAGAATTATAAGTATAATCTTGTAAATTATCAATAAATAAGACCTTATTTTTTATTATCAAACTGACAATAATTCTCAAAAATATTGTCATCACATTCATATTGTTCTTCAAATGTTCGCCGAATATTACGCTTGATATCTCCTTTTACTAATTTCTTAGCTTCAATTAATAGTGGATATTTACCTCGTTCATGAAATTCAATATATAGCATATTCAGAAGGCTTGTTTTTCCCGATTGCGCCTCTCCTTCTAAACATATTATTTTTAGTTTCAGAATCTAATAACCTTTGCGAACTATATATTTCATCTATCTTTTTTTCTTTGGAAGATATTTTTTCTAAATCTGGATAAACAAAAATATCAGATAGTTTCACATTTTTTCTTGTTTCAAATTTTAGAGGTAAATTCAAATTATCAAGAACTTCCAAATAAGTTCTTTTAAGATTAAACTTCTTACTTGTTTTTTTTCTATCATACTCTAATAACAGTTCATCTAGATTGGTATATTTATCTTTCTGCCATTTATATGATATAACTTTTCCCCTGCTTTGTATTTACGTCAATATTAATAACCTGAAAACCTGAAGTTCTATCTATTTCATTTTGAAAAAGCTCTCCCTGCAATATACACCGTTTCTGTTTTGGTCTTCAAATCTTCAACTTTCGAATGTTCATCATCATGTTCATGCCCATAAATAAGAATATGTGAACTCTCACATTTAAGAATTTAGAAAATTCTTTTCTATTATTAAGTTCTGTATTAGGCGTAAACCAACTTAACGGATGGTGAAAAATAGAAACTATCAAATCACCATCTTCCATAGACAAAGTTAAAGGTATTTGTTCAATGGGAAAATACATTTTTCCAACTTCTTCATTTATTGAAGACATCCAAGCCGTATTATAACAATTAAAAACAAATCGTCTTTTCATTAATTGTATCTTTTAATTTGATACGCTAGTCTATTAAAGGGGCATGTCTTGGTTATCTTCTCATAAAATCTCCAAAAATCATCCTGAACTTTCAAACATGATTCAATAACGCTATTATCACTCAACTGCGTTGTTTGAATACTATTTACAATAATATCTCTAACCTGATTACTCTGTGTAAAATTACAATCATGATTACCTGGAACAATTATATATTTGACATCTATTCCATTAAAAAAACGAGCTAAAGAATTCTTTAACTTATCCAAAAAGACCTCAGCTTCTTTAAAACCACTACCTCGGTTTACTACATCTCCAGTTACAACTAAATATATAACAGCAACATCGAGCAAATCCCCTTTGATAGCCTTTACTATCTCTGAAATTTTTCCACTATATTGATTATTAGATGAGCCTATATGCAAATCTGTTAAATGTATAATACCTATATTCATATATATTTTTTTGCAAATATAATCAAATATAACAATATTCTCCTTGATTTCATTACGAAATATCAGACAAATACCACTCTAAAACAAATAGATTTCAACACCTATTTTACATTACTAATAAATAATAATAGAAAATTATACCAATACCTATTTTTCATTTCTTAATGGCACATCAGGTAAGAAGTCTTTAGGAGAGCAACTAAAAAACTTTAGCTAACTCATTTAAATGGTTGAGGTTATATTTTCGCTCTCCGCTTAGGGGTTCTCAATATCCTGCAATAAAAAACTAGGAGAAAGATTCATGTAATCTGCCAATTCTACTTGTGACCACTTTCTTTCCATCCTCATCGCCTTTACTTTTTGTATTACAAATTCTTCTATATTAGTCATATATACCAATTATTTAAATTGGTAAAGGAAAGATTATTGCGGAAATATTTTGAGCGTACATGTACGTGTATTATCTTTGCAATCTCAATTATACAAGAAGTGTTTAACTAAAAAAAAGAAAAATGAAAAAGAAAACTATTTTTTTATTGACCATTCTACTAATGGCAATTTCCGTAACAAAGCTGTTCAAGCGATGATGATGATAATGAAAAAACAGAATTCACATCAACACTAACAGTAAATGGTAGTTCTGTCAAAATTACAAATCTCGAAGGTAAAGTATCAGCGGGGTTTGAATTTTGGATAAATGATGCAACATCCGATTTCTATATTCAAGGTACCACTGACCATCGTGCAGAGCTGGCAACAGGAAAAGATGTGACTAAAGATTGCAAAATATTGATTGGTTTAGTAAAACTTGAAGAATGGTATTCCTCTGAAAAAGAGTATGTTTCTGGTACTATTGCAATTGAAAAATGGGATTTAGAAAATTTTAGAGTTACACTTGTATTTAAAGATTATAAGTGCAAATCGGGTTCAAAGAGTATTGTTTTGAACGGTAGTGTTACCTTTCCAACATCCATAAATATTTAATCAATAGAATAAATTACTTTTAAATTGAGTAGCTACACACAAGTATAACTATTAAATGCAGCTTCATTATTCTATGAATAAAATTGCACTTGCACTTATTTTATTAATATTACCATTCTCTTTTAGTCTACACATCACCACGAAAAAAAAAAGGTAGGTATCGTTTTAAGTGGTGGTGGAGCTAAAGGGGTTCACATATTGGAGTAATAAAGGCTCTTGAAGAATTAAATATACCTATTGATTATATTGCAGGAACAAGCATCGGAGCTATTATTGGTGGATTATATTCTATAGGTTATACATCCGAACAATTAGAAACAATAGTGAAACAAACAGACTGGATAGACTTACTTACCGATAAAGTTTCACGCAAAGAAATTCCTTTTCCGTTTAAATCCGATGACAGTAAATACCTTATGTCATTTCCTATCAACAATAGTGGAAAGAATGGAGGTATAATAAAAGGGAAGAACATATCACAGTTATTACATCAACTTACAGAAGGCTATCAAAATGTAACTAATTTCGATAGCCTTCCAATTCCTTTTGCATGTATTGCCACAGATATGGTAAGAAATCAAAAGAGGTCATTCGCTTTGGCAAACTTTCAGAGGCAATGCGTGCAAGTATGGCTGTTCCCGTTGTTTTTTCACCGATATATTCAGGACAAAAAGTTTTAATTGACGGAGGATTTAAAGATAATCTACCAATTGATGTTGTCAAAGCTATGGGAGCAGATATTATTATTGGCATTGATGTACAATCTGAATTATCAGATTCGGACAACTTGCATTCCATTGCAGGGATAGCCAATCAGCTTATGTTAATGATTTGTCAATCATCGCTTGATGAAAGTACTAAGGATATAGATGCTTATATAAAAGTGGATGTAGAAAACTATAATGCCGCAAGTTTTACAAAAAGCCGCAATAGACACTCTCATTATAAGAGGAGAAAATAAAAAAGCCAATTACAACACATTATTATCAATCAAGAATAGGGTAGGCATAGTAAATAAAAAAAACAATAAAACCAAATTCCCCTTGTTTTATCCGCAATATGCTCCAAGCAATGATAATCAACTAAGAATTGGACTAAGATTCGATAGCGAGGATATTGCAGCAGTGATTCTTAATATCAATTTGAATAAACAGAAAATCGGGAAAGCCGAAATTGTGGCAAGAGGAGGAAAACAATCTTTTTCTCAGAACCCAATATCATCTTCCTATATCAAAACCACAATGGATAACACTTTCAAAATCAAATTGGGTACACTGATATATTTTTATACAGCCATGGACACAAAAATATCTAATCCAACCTTTATACGGAATACTAGCAGGCTGATTTACTCTATTATACCTTCAAGAAATCTTCAAATGGAAGTTGGAGCTTCAT
>VOFK01000354.1_pt1 | contig 18000 bp, 30 predicted proteins | sample 5384121 | NCBI WGS metagenome assembly VOFK01 (sample SAMN12384730, study PRJNA508395) | human gut metagenome | isolation source: healthy gut J | host: Homo sapiens
TCTTGCTTTTAAGAAAGTACTTTGTGTTTCTTTATGATTGTTTTTTTTTTTTCCTTTTAGGAACTCTTTTTTTCTTCAAAAGTCAATTTCTGGATAAAGATCTTTTTTATCTTTTTGTTCTAAATAATTTACATTAAACGTAATTTATACTTTTTTTATCTTCACTGATACTATCACATTCTTTGGAATAACCAATTTTTAGAGTTTCCTTAATAATTGAAAGAATTTTTTTATAACATATAATTTCTCTTTCTGTTTCGGGAGATGTATTATGATAAAAAGTAAGATCTTTTTTTAATCTTGGTAAATGGTTAGTATATATATTGTAGGTTGTCATAAAACTGTCATTAAATTTTCTTAAAAAATTGATCTAATAAAGGAATATTATTTTCTTCTTTTAACATTCCTGTAATACTATTTATTAGTCTTTTAGGAGAAGATAAGCCCTCATTTATTTTATATAGTGGTTTTATATAGGAAATTTCATTATTTTCTTCTATGGATACAATAACTATTTTACCATTTCTGGCCTCAGTACTTTTAATAGCTTGAATATAGCGATAGTTTGTATCCATAATAGATATAATTTTATCTTTTAAATTATCAACATTACTTTCCCTTAAAGCTTTTTCAGAAGCAAATTTAGTAGTATATTCATCTATTTCTTCAAATGAAGTAAAAGTTTTATTTAATAAGGGCAAATAATTTCTACTTGAATATAATAAACATAATTTGTACTGTACCATAACTACTCCTTCTTGTTATATTTGTTATAACATAGAACAATATAAATGTAAATTGTTAGAGGCTTTTAGTAATAGATTTTTAGTTTTTAAATTCTATACTAGCCTTTATAAATGAGGTGAATAATGGATGCGGTCTATTTGGTCTACTTTTAAATTCTGGATGAAATTGGCTGGCAATAAAATGTGGATGGTCTTTTAATTCAATTATTTCGACAAGGCCTGTTTCTGGATTTATTCCGGAAATGATGAGTCCGTTTTTTTCTAGAATATCGCGATAAGCATTATTAAATTCATAGCGATGACGATGACGTTCCTTTATTAGAGTTTCTCCATAGTCTTTATAAGCTAGTGTATTCTTTTTTAATTTACAGTTATAATTTCCAAGTCTTAGTGTTCCACCTTTATTGATAATTGTTTTCTGTTCACTCATTAAATCAATAACAGGATTTTTGCATAATTCTTCAAATTCTCGTGAAGAGGCATCTTTTATATTACAAACATTTCTAGCAAATTCTATAACTGCCACCTGCATACCAAGACAAATTCCTAGGTATGGTACTTTTATTTTTTCTGGCATATTCGCAAGCTTTAATTTTTCCCTCTATACCACGGCTTCCAAAACCACCAGGTACAAGAATTCCCTTACTATTTTTAAAAACTTCTTTTAAGTCAACATTAGGATTTTCTAGGCTTTCTGAATCTATCAATTAATGTTAACTTTAGTGTTATACTTATAACCAGCATGTTTTAAGGCCTCTTTTACAGAAAGGTAAGCATCTTCTAATTCAACATATTTTCCAACTAGGGCAATTTCTATTTCCGCTTTTAAATTGGAAACTGTATCTATTAAGTCTTGCCAGTAACTTAAATTGCTCTTTTTATTTTCCATTTTAAAATGCTTTAATATAATTTCTTCAGCATGTTGTTTGTGAAAATTCATTGGTATTTCATAAATATTACCCACATCCTTAGCTTCAATGATATTTTCTACTGGCAGACTTCCGAATAAAGATATTTTTTGCTTAATTGTATCGCCTAAATCTATAGCGGCTCTGGTTACAATCATATCAGGTTGTATTCCCACTCTTCTTAATTCAATAATACTATTTTGTGTAGGCTTAGTCTTTAATTCGTTTGAGCCAAATAGGAATGGTACAAGGGTTGTATGAACAAAAAAGGTATTATTTTCTTTCTGTTCATTTCTAAATTGGCGAAGAGATTCCATCATTACAGCGGACTCAATATCTCCAACTGTCCCACCAATTTCTGTAATAACTATATCGGCATTCGATGTTTTACCAGCTTCATAAATTTTTGATTTTATTTCATTTGAGATATGAGGAACTATTTGAATGGTTGCGCCAAGAAAATCTCCTCTTCTTTCCTTTTCAATTACACTCGAATAAATTTTTCCATTTGTAATATTTGATGTGTAGTTTAACTCTTCATCAATAAATCTCATAGTGTCCTAAGTCTAAGTCAGTCTCACAACCGTCTGCCGTTACAAAGACTTCTCCATGTTGAATAGGAGACATAGTTCCTGGATCAACATTCATATAAGGATCAAACTTTTGCATAAAAACTTTATACCCTTTTGGCCTTTAATAATAAAGCAATGCTTGATGCAGTTATGCCTTTTCCAAGACCAGAACAAACTCCTCCTGTTACAAATACATATTTTGTCATATAAATTCACCTCCAAAAAACAAAAAAAGCTCAGGAGAACTTCCTGAGGCTCTCTTAGATTATAACATAGTTTTTTTGAATTTAAGAAAAATTTTCTAAAAAAAAAGAAAAGTAATTTACTTTTCATAGTCACAACTACTACATTTTACTTTTCCTGCTTTTTCAACTAAATATTTACCACACTTAGGGCATGATGTTGGAAGAGGTTTATCCCATGATGCAAACTTGCATTTTGGATAGTTGTTACAGCCATAAAATATTTTGCCTTTTCTGGTTTTCTTTTCTATAATCTTACCATTACATTCAGGGCAGTCCATGACTTCAACATTTTCTTTTTCCTCTTTTTTAATATATTTACACTCCGGATAATTGCTGCAAGCAACAAACTCACCATAACGACCTTTTCTTATCACTAAAGGATTCCCACATTCTGGGCATTTTTCGCCAGTTTCTTCGGGAGCTTTCTTTTCCATATCAGAGAAGGCATTCTTTACACGTGGTTCAAAAAGGTTATAGAATTCCGCTAAAACTTTATTCCAAACTTTATGACCTTCTGCTACTTCATCAAGATCATTTTCCATTTCAGCTGTATATTTTACATTTATTAAGTCAGAGAAAAAACTCTTGAAGCTTATCTGTTGTTTCAATACCTATCTCAGTAGGTTTAAATTTCTTTTTTTCTTCAAGAGTAACATAGCCTCTTTCTTTAATTGTGTCAATTATTTTAGCATATGTAGATGGTCTACCAATACCTAATTCTTCCATTTCTTTGATAAGTTTTGCTTCTGTATAACGAGCTGGTGGTTTTGTGAAATGTTGTTCCTTATTTACAATATCAGTAGTACAGATTTCATTTTCTTTTAAAGTAGGTAAAATAATATCCTCACTAGATTCATAATCTTTATAGATTTTTAAGTATCCATCAAAAATTAATTCTTGACCAGTGACTTTAAATTTATAATCATTATTATCTAATATTACTGAGGTTTTATTGACCCTGGCATCAGCCATTAGAGACGCTAAGGTTCTAATATATATTAGACGATATAACTTATATTCATCTGGAGTTATGTATTGTTTCATTTGACTTGGTTCACGCATAACACTAGTTGGTCTAATACCTTCATGTGCATCTTGAACATTTTCATTTTTCTTAGCCTTTTTAATATAGCCAGTATAATCTTTACCATATTTTTCAGTGATATATTTATAAGCACTATTTATATATTCATCACTTAATCTTGTAGAATCAGTACGCATATAGGTTATTAAACCAACTGTTTCACTGCCTATATCAATACCTTCATATAGCTTTTGAGCTATGGACATTGTCTTTTTGCTGGAAAGCCTAGTTTAGTTGATGCTTCTTGTTGAAGAGTACTAGTAATGAATGGAAATTTACTTTTTTTGGCTTGCTCTTTTTTTTCAACTTTTTCTACTCTATAATCTTTCCCTAGGGCATTTATGACATCATCGGCTTCTTTTTCATTTTTTAACTCAATATCCTTATCTTGATACTTTGTTAATTCGGCTTCAAAATCTTTATCTAAGAATTTAGATGTGATAGTCCAATATTCTTCTGGAGTAAATGCTTCAATTTCTCTTTCCCTATCGACAATTAATTTTAGGGCAACACTTTGAACACGTCCTGCAGATTTAGCTCCTATTTTTGATTGCAATAATTTAGAAAGCCTAAATCCTATTATTCTATCTAGGATTCTTCTTGTTTCTTGACTTTTTACTAAATTATCATCTATTACCGTTGGATGGTTTATAGCGTCTATTACTTTTATCTTTAGTAATTTCGTGAAATAAAACACGACTGTAATCGTTATCCTTAATTCCTAAAGCATCTTTTTAAGTGCCAACTTATAGCCTCTCCCTCACGGTCGGGGTCGGTTGCAAGATAGACATAATCACTATCTTTGACATCTTTTTCAGTTCTTTAATAAGAGCTGATTTACCTTTAACAGCAACATAATCAGGTTTAAATCCATTTTCTATGTCAACACCTAAACCATACTGTCCTTTGGTAGATAAATCTCTTATATGTCCTTTACTAGACACTACTTTGTAGTCACTACCTAAATACTTTTCAATAGTTTTACTTTTACTTGGACTTTCGACAATTACTAAATGTTTGGTCATAACACCACTCCTTACTTATACATTTATACAAGCTATAAATATTTTTGTCAATCTTTTTACTCATATGTATCTTAAATAAAATTATTAGTTTTTTCTATTTTTTTATACTTTTTTTAAAATATCATGTGCCGCTATCACACCTGTAGCAGCTGCAGTTACAATATTTCCAGCCTTACCTGCTCCATCACCAATAAAATATATATCTTCATCTTTTATTTTCATATTATTATTTGTTTCTATTTCGTTAGAAAAGAATTTTATTTCTGGTCCATATAAAAGTGTTTCTCCATTATTTACACCTGGAATAATTTTATCTAAAAACCTCTAGTCCTTCTAAAATATTCGTTATTATCCTATGCGGTAAGACAAGAGCTAAATCTCCTGCTACATAGTCTTTCAAAGTTGGTTCTACAAAACCTTTTTTTATTCTTTCTTCTGTAGAGCGTCTGCCTCGTTTTAAATCTTTTAAGGTTTGAGAATAGGCTTTCCTCCACCTAACGTATTAGCAATCTTAGCTATTGCTTCTCCATACTCACGAGTGTTAGTAACTGGTTCAGTTAAATTAACTTTAGAAATAAAAGCAAAATTAGAATTATTACTCTTTTACATCTTTTAGAGCATGACCATTAACACAGATATAGCCATAATAGTTTTCTTTGGCTACAAATCCACCTGGATTAGTACAGAAAGTTCTAATTTGATCGTCATAAGTTTTTGTTTGAATAAATATAGTCGGATCATAAATAATGGATGTTAGAGACTTTAAAATTTCTTTACGTACTTCTACTCTCACCCCTATTTCAATGCTTTGCGATGTATGGGGATATTTAGACTTTCGGCAAGACTTTGAACCCACTTAGCTCCAGTACGTCCAGGAGCAACAATTACTTTTTTAGCAAGAAGACTGTTCTCTTCTTTTTTTAGTTTGTAAGAAATTTCATACATTTCATCTTTTTTTAAGATCTTATCACAATGAATACCTGATAAAGTTTCTACTCCATTTGATTGAAGATATTTGGTAAAATCTTCTATATATTTAGGAAGATGATCACTGCCTAGATGCTTTTGTTTGATAACTAAAAAGACTCGCTCCAGATTTCGCTATTTCTTCCTTTATCTTTATAGCTTCATCCATATTAGAGGGATAAATATTACTATCCATATTAAACTTATTAAATACTTTTTCAGTATAATCAATTAATTCTTCAGCTTCGCTTATACTAAGATATTTGTATAAGTCACTCTTGCCAAGACGAGGTATAAAATTTAATTTGCCGTCAGAAAAAGTTCCGGCACCACCATACCCAGATAAAATATTACATGGTTTACAGTTTAGACATTTACCATTATTTTGGGACATTGGGCAAAATCTATTTTCAGCAAATTTTCCTTCATCTAATAGTAGGATGTTTAATTTTTTTATTGTGTTCTATTAGTTCGTAGGCAGCAAAAAGACCGGCTGGACCAGCTCCTATTATGATAACATCATATATTTTCTTCATTAACTTCACCTCTATTTCTTAGATAAGTCGCTACTGGAGCATATGACTTTCTATGTTCATTTATGATACCATATTTTTTCTATTGCTTCAAGGTGTTCCTTGGTTGGATAACCTTTATTTTTCTTAAAATCATACATGGGATATTTTTTTTGTCTAATTCATAAAGCATATGATCTCTTGTTACTTTAGCTATAACGGATGCCGCTGAGATAGTTATACTTTTTAGGTCTCCTTTAATGATAGACGTTGTTGGTATGTCACATTCTAACGGCATAGCATCAATTAAAATATGTTCGGGTTTTATATTACAGTTTGCAATAGCTTCTTTCATCGCAACTTTAGTGGCTTCATAAATATTTAGTTCATCTATTCTTTTTTCATCAACTATTCCAACACCGATTCCTAAGGCTTGTTCTTTTATTTTGATATAAAACTCCTCACGCTTTTTCTCACTTAATTTTTTGGAGTCAGTCAAACCGTCAAGTTCAAACTCTTCTGGTAAGATTACACAAGCTGCGACCACTGGACCAACTAAAGGGCCACGTCCAACTTCATCAACACCCGCTATTAAATTGATTCCTTGCCTTTTTAGTTTTCTTTCATAACGATAATTATCTAGTTTACATAAATATAAATCGATATCTTTAATTAATTTTTTATCTTCTTTTCGATTAAACAAGAGCTTATATGAAAGACACCCCTCTAAATCCATAACTTTTATTTTTTCTATTTCTATTATATTTTTTGGATCATAATAAGTATAATTTAGTGTATAATTTTCACTAAATTTATAGGGGTTAAAATTTTTATCAATACTTTCTTCCCAATCTATTTTATCATAATAGTCTTTAGGACAAGTTAGCGATACTTCGCCTGTTTCTTCTATAAAATCTTGAAGTACTAAACTAGCATTATCTATTACTATTATTTTATTTAAATCTAAGTTTTCTGTCTTTATTTTTTCTATAAGTTCTGTCTTTATCATGTTATCACCATCTTTAGTATAGCGCTTCAAATTGCTTTTGAGCAAGAAAAAACTGATAATATTATTTATCAGTTAGTCTATCAAATGTTATTTTTCCAAAATGCCCATTCTTTAAATCTTGAATGATAATATTGTTAATTTTATCATAATCAACTAATCCTCCTCGTTTTAGGGCACCTCTTTTTTTACCAATAAGATCATACTCCTCAATTAGGTCATCACTCAGATTTTTTATTTGATATCTTTCATATAATCTATCTGGATATAATTCATCTAGTTTTTTTAGAATAAATGAACTGATATCAAAACTGTCTAGCACTTCTTCTTTTATTGATGATAATGCCGCTAATACATGGGCTTCTTCTTGATTTTCTAATTTAGGCCATAAGATTCCTGGTGAGTCTAATAATTCTATATCTTTTGACACTCTGATCCAAGAAAGTTCTTTTGTAAATCCAGGTTTATTACCGACTCCAGCCTTGTTTTTACCTACAAGTTTGTTTATCAGAGTACTTTTTCCAGCATTTGGTACTCCTATTACTAAAACTCTAGTTTTTCTTTCTAAGAGACCTTTTGCTTTTCTTTTTAGGATTTCGTCTTGCATTAGATTTTTTGTTTCATTAATAATTGCTGATACGTTCTTACCCGAAATTAAGTCTACGGGTATGACTTTATAACCTTTTTGCTCATAATATTTTATAAATTCGGCTGTTGCTTCTTCATCACATAAATCATATTTAGTCATAATTAAGATTCGTTTTTTATTTTTAATTAACTCATCTATATCATCTATCTTTGATGATAAAGGCATTCTAGCATCAATTACTTCATATACTACATCTATTAAGTTGAGTTTTTCTCTTATTTCACGTTTCGTTTTGGCCATGTGACCTGGATACCAGTTTATGCTTGTCTTATGAAACATCTCTTGGTTATTATTCTTGTCCATCATTTTCACTTCCTTTTACTTTAAAATCACATTATATTTCTTTTAAAATTTCTTCAAATTTTGTATATCCAGTTTCTGAATTAATGTGCCCTCCATTTTTTTATTATATATTGTTTATTTGTTATTTTATCTGCAAATTCTTTTTCTACTTCGAATTTAACATATGGATCATTGTCAGAATAATAACATACAATATCCTCACAATATTTTTTTACATCCTCTAGATTATCAATAAACATTGGTTCATTAACAGCATCGAAATCTTTATCTATTCCTAAATAATTATTAAATCCACATACAAATATTAATTTCTTAACTTTTATTTTATTTGTAATAAGATATTTACATACAAAAACAGGTGCTATACTATGAGCAATTATTATTGTATTCTCATCTATTTTCAAATTTTTAAATTCTTTTAGACCAATTATCAAAATTTTTTGATTGCCAACACCAACTGGCATTTGTGGAACAACAACTTCTTTGTTTCGATTTTCTAATTGTTCTTTTTTATCCAAGGAAACCAATTTCCATCTTTTTGAACCAAAAACTACCATGTAATACAATATAATTTTTTCATTAATATACCTTCTTTCTTCATGATCAATTATAACATATCTTCATTCTTATTTATAATCAATGCTAATTGTTTTATCATCATTTATATAAATAGTCTTTACTCTTTCGTAGAGATAACTTCTTGTTATTTGATTTAGTTTTAATTTTTCTAATATCATTCCTTCAAGTTTTGTTTTTTCTATTGAATGACTTGTACACTTTTTTATTAAAATAATTAGTACAATAATAATATGATTTATTCTTCCCTTTTTTCAAATGCATTTGTCCTTTACAATCGCTACATTTTAGAAATCCAGACAATGGATCAAGATTCCCTTTTCTATTTGTTCTAACAGCGCAATTATTTAAGATATCTTGAACTTTATCAAATTTTTCTTTACTAATAATTGTTTCATGATGATTTTCAGTAACAATCCAATTTTCTTTATCTATATTTATTTTCTTATCAACTCTGTAATTTAATTTTCTTTTCTTACCTTGAAATAATGTTCCTGTATAGTTTTCGTTTCTTAATATTGAATTTACCATCTCAGAATTCCATTTTTTCATTACAGTAATATCTTTATTTGTGTTAATTTTTAAGTACTCACTGGGAGTTAATATATCATTATCATTTAAAAAGTCAGCAACTTCTCTTCTACTTTTACCATCAAGTATCATATCAAATATTTTTTCTAATTATATGTGATACATTTTTGTCAATTAAAAATTTATGTTTATCTTTTGGATCTTTAATATATCCATAAGGTGCTAATTTACCAACAAACTCACCATTATGTTTCTTAACAATTAAAGAACTTCTTACTTTCTTTGATATATCTTTTGCATACATATCATTAAACAAATTCTTTAATGGAACATAATCACTGCCATAGTAATCTAATGAATCCATTTCATAATTTTCATCTACTGAAATTACAGATACTCCCATAGCTGGAAATACTACTTCTACAAAATTACCAGTTTCAATATAATTCCTACCAAGTCTTGATAAATCTTTTATAATTATTACATCTATTTTCTTATTTTTTATATCTTCTAACATTCTTTGAAATTCTGGTCTATCAAAATTAGTACCCGAACAACCATCATCTATATAATAATCAATTAATTTATACTCTTTATGTTCTTTTAAATAATTATCTATAATTATTTTTTGATTAGTTATGCTATTTGATTCTTTTTTCATTACTATATTCTTCTTTTTGATAAACGAAGATACGCTGCTACCTTATATGTCATCTTAATATTACAACTTTCTATAAAATTTCACGAAGAAGATTTGGTTCTTCTTTTTTTATTTCATTTTCAATTATCCATTTTATATCTTCTATCGATTTATCAATATTAAATATGCCATTACCTACTGGATAATAAACAGGATAAACTTTATATTCGTTTTTATTAATTTGTATTTTGTGACATTTTTTTCTATTTTCAGATACAGATATCTTTTTATTTAAAATAATAGAACTAACTTGGTTTCCAAAAGTAATAATTATTTTTGGTTTAATTATGTTTATTTCTTTGAATAATAAATCAAGATATTTTTTCAACACTTCATCAGGCAATGGTCTTGCATCTATTTGTGTACATTTACCTAAATTAGTAATGAACAATTTATTTTTTTCAATTTCTTCGTAAACATAGTTGCAAAACTCATAATCCCATTCTTTTGGTTTCTTTTCTTGAATTTTGTTAAATGTTTCTTCACTTAATAAATCAACTTTATAGAACAACTTCCATATGTTTTTAGTTCCTAACCATGGAGACTTTCTACCTTTCCAAGATTTATCACTGGCAATATTTTTTCCAGTAGGATTCATAAAAACAAAACATATATCAGGATTTTTTTCACATCCACCATTATATATAGAATCTAATTCCTTAGCACCATATTTAACTTGTAATTCGTCATAATCTTTTCTTAAATCTTCTATCTTCAAAAATATTCACCTTCTTATAAAAAAGTTTATTTAAGTAGTTCTTACCCAATTTTTCTTATAATTTTTGTTAATTTTTTATTAAAAAATGTAAAAAGGAATTTAATTAAAAGCCTTATAAAATAAGAGTTTTAAAGAGAGTTTATATAAGTCGTTCTTTACCAGTTGATATCGTTTTTTCTAACCCCCATTATTTTCATTTTTTTCCATAATTTTCACGCCTTTCATGTTTTATAAATAAAACTTATTCAAGAATAATTATATCATATTATTTATTTTTAAGATACCTAAGTGTATTTTCATATTCACTTTTAAATTTCAAATTAATATTAACTGATTTATCATTATTAACATAAATATTATCAATAAAGCAATCAACAACATTTCTATCAATTTCTTTAATAACACCTGTTTTTTTAAACTGTTTCATCCATTCAAGATTATAAGAATTAATCTTAATTTTTAAAAGTTCTTCTTTTTCTATATTCAGTTGATTAATTTGCAACATATATTTTTCCTTAAAATCAGTATAATCTGATTGTGAAATATAATTCTGTTCATAATCTCTTAAAAGTTCCTGAATTAAGTTTTTATACTTTTTTCAATTGTACATCTATTTCATTTTCAACTATTTTTAAAAAAATTACCACATAAAATTATATGATAATTTTAACTTTACTTAATTATTTTTTGTCATCTTTTTTAGTGTTTCCGTTGTAATATATGCAGTTATAGGTATAACTATAATACAGCCTACTGCACTAAATAATATTTTAATCATTTCTGAAACAAACGTCTTTGCATTTACAATTTCTAAAAACGAATAATCTCCTTTATAAAACCAAATCAATAATGTCATGAATTCACCTAAAAAAGCAAACATTAAGGTGTTATTCGTCGTACATAATATATCTTTCCCTATATTCATTCCTGATAAAAATAAATCTTTTTTTGATAAATTTTTATTATTATCATACACTTCATATAAGGCAGATGAAATTGCTATTGAAGAATCAACCGTTGCTCCAATTAAACTAATTAATATCATAGAAATTGCAATGTTAGTAAAATCTATTTTTACATCATAAGAAAACATATTTATCTCTTCATACGATTCATATCCAAAACCAGCGATTCTTGATATTTTCGTTACAAAAAATATGAGAAAAGATAATATAATTAGAACGATAATAACTGATTTCAAACTAGATTCTGTTTTTACGTTTCTTTCATTTACATAATATAGTATTATATAACTTATTATAAAACAGCCTATTAAAGAACATATTATAGGGTTTAATCCAATAGCAATTAAGTAAAAAATAATCATTAAAATAATAAAATTAAATAATATAGATAAAAATAATTTTATTCCTCTTTTTATATCAATATAAATCATTAATAAAAATAATAAAATAATTAATATTATATTCATTTTGCACCTCTTTTTCATCAATTTAATTGATGTATGTGCTGACACTGGAATGGTTAAAACAATACCAATACTACCAATTAAGAATCTTGTTAATTCTAATGTAAAAATTACTTGAAATATAATTATACATTGAAAATCCATTACGTAATGCTAACACAAAAATAGGAAGCCCTGAACATAAATAAGTAAAAAACAAAACATTACTCATCGTACTCATTATATCTTTTCCTATTTCTCTAGCAGATTTTTTCAAATTTTTAACAGATATATTATTATCTTTTTGAATAAGTTCTGATATAGAAGAAGAAATTGTAATCGCCACATCCATTATTGCCCCTGTAGATCCGATTAATAGTTCTGGCAATATAATATCTTCAATAGGAACAGTCAAAAATGATAATTCATTGAAATTTATTCCTTTATAACCAGCAAAATTTACAATAATCACAATTGTAATGAGCATTACTAATGTTGATATAATTACAGAAATGATTGCCGATAATGTTTTCCTGTTAAATCCACTTGCTAATATTAAAGAAATAATAGAAAAAACAATCATTTCTATTACACATAAAAATAATAAATTAATACCTTTAAAATATAAGGATAAACCAATATAAAAAATTACTAAATTCAAAATAACACTTAATACAGATAACAGTCCTTTATAAGAGCCAACTATATAAAGTAAATTTAAAAATATGACAATCATTAAAGTTAGATAGGAATCTCTTTTTAATTCAATACCACTTGCATCTATTATTATTTTGTCATTAATTTTATATTTATCTGTAATAACAGATGAATAAGATTCATCGTATAAGATGGTTTTTTCTTTTCCTTTCTGGTTACCATTGGTTATTAATCCAGTTATCTTTCTTGTATAGTATTTTTCTTCTAATCCTAATGAATTTTGAGATGTATCTTCGCTAATCGTACATCAATTTTTTTGTTATTTTAATAATTTGCTTAGAATATAAGAAATCATCATTATAAACAAAAATTAAAGAAATTATAGATACTATAAATATAACAATAAAAATTATTTTTTTTGCATTAAACATTTTATCACATCCAACAAATATTATATCACAACTATTAAATCTTAATATTTAATTAAATGAATATTCACGTTTTATAAATTATAATAATTACATATTTTTTACATCTAAATAGCATAAAACTCTAAAATTCTATTTTGAATGTTGTAATGAGCAGACAACCCTCAAAAAAAAAAGTTGCAATTTTTTTGATTTTTTTTGCTTTTTTCATATATTTTTAATTTTTTTCTAAATAATAATAAATTATCAAATTCGTTTTTTTTCCCTTATTATAAGGGCTTAAAAGTGTCTGTAGTTATAGAATACCACGAAGTACAACCCCTGTAACAGGAATTAATCCTGTTACAACCATTAAATTTAAAAGTGCTTGAAATGATAGTCCAAATACAATACCAAATGCTAAAAACTTTACAAATGGTTCTTTTATATTTTTAGCTATTTTAAGTCCTCTAATTATTATTATTAAAAATAATGTTGATACAATTACAACTCCCATAAAGCCAAATTCTTCACTTATTATTGAAAATATAAAATCTGTTTGTGGTTCTGGAAGATAAAAATGTTTTTGTCTTGAATTTAAAAATCCATATCCAAAAAGTCCACCTGGTCCTATTGCATATAAACTTTGAATAATTTGAAACCCACTTCCTAATGGATCCGTCCATGGATTTAGAAATGAGAGTATTCTTTTTAATCTATAAGGTGCTACTACTATAAGTCCCGTTATTCCAATAAGTCCTATTAAAAATAAATAGATAAAAAATTTTAAATTAACTCCGCCTACAAATAATAGACCAATTATAGTAACTAAAATAATAAATCCTGTTCCAAAATCTGGTTGTAACATAATAAGTGCAAATACAAATAAAGTAATAAATAATATTGGAAATACACCCTTTTTTATATTTTTTAGATTTTTATTATTATTGCATAAATATTTAGATGTAAATATTATTAAAGAAAGTTTTGCAGCTTCACTAGGTTGTATTCCAAATGATCCTATTCCAAACCAACTTCTACTTCCGTTTCGTTTACTGTTCCAATACCTGGTATCGCTACTAATATTAATAAAATTATTGCTATTATAAACAGTAGATTAGATTTTTCATAATATATTTTATAATCTATTTTTTACTATTATCATTAAAATAATACCTATTATTAAAAATAAACTTTGATTTTTTACAAATTTAAAAGGATCATTAAATTTATATTCTGCCCAAACATACGATGATGAATAAACCATTATAACACCAAATATACTTATAGTTATAATAGCTATTAAAAGTAATATATCAATTTCTTTTTTTCATAACCATACTCCATATATAATAGATAACATAGATCCTATTAAACCTACTATCCAAAATAATTTAACAATATCTTTTTCATTCCAACCTAATTTTTCAAAGGTATGATGTATTGGTGTCATTGGAAAAGTCTTTTTTTAGTTAATTTATAATAGTATCTTTGAATTAAACATGTAAGTGTTTCTATAACAAATACAATTCCTATTAATATTAAAAGTAACTCATGTCTTGATAAAATAGCAAGCGTACCTAATGTTGCTCCAAGTGCTAATGAGCCTGTATCACCCATAAATATTTTAGCTGGATTGGCATTAAAAACTAAAAATCCTAATATTCCGCCAACTAGTATAAAACAAAATAAAGCAATTTCTTCATATCCTTCTTTTCTAACTTTTGTTAATCCTGCAATAGAATAATCCCAGTTTGGAGGAAGACTTAACATAAAAAGTTAGTAGTCCTAATGCTCTATTACTTAGATTTTTATCTCTAATAAATCCATTACTTAATACAGTAAATCCTTCATTCTTATGGATTTGTACTTGTCTTTCATGTTCGTACATATGCATCTTCCTTTCATCAAAATTTATTGCATAAAAAAACATCATATTGATGTTCCTATGACTCAGGGTTTAGGTTGTGATATCACCTGCTAACTTCTAACCACAAAATAACATGTTTTTTATCCTTTTTTTCTGATTTTTTGCCATTTTTTGCTCATTTTCAAGAAAAAAAACGTGCAAGATCTAAAGCTCTGAAAACCCTTATTCTATAAGGCTTTTAGGAAAAGTTTAGATAAAACGATATCAAGCAGTTAAGAACGACTTTATGAAACTTTTCGTTCTGATTAGAATTTTCTCTTTTTTCTTTTCTTATTTTTCTTTTTTGATACATATCCATATTTTTCACTTCCTTTTAATTATTTCATAAACTTATTTCCATAACTTTTATCAATAAAATTAACATACTCATCTTTATATTTTTCAAGCGATTCGTCTACATTAATCCAATATACGCTTGTTAGTATTCCATCATATGGATCAATTTCAGTTCTTTCTAGCTTTCCGCCTAACGCTTCCATGGTTTTACTTGAACCTAAATTTTCCACGTCACAATCTAACATCACTTTATCCAGTCCAACCTTTTTTGCTTCAATCAATCCAAGATATAAATTTATCTTATTATATCCTTCTTCTTCTTTCAGTAGGTCTTATTCCATAACCAATATTTCCACCAAATTGTTTCATTTCTTCTGTCAAATTCCACCTAACGTTGATTGTACCCACAATTTTGTTATCATTTTTTCTAATAAGTAAAAAAGTCTTTTCCTGGCATCTTCCATTTTTTTCTGCATATTCTCTGTTTTTCATATTCAAACATCTTTCTAAAGCCTGTTCAAAAGTATATCCTTCTAATATTTTATCCAACGATCCAGTTCCATTAATGTCTGATTTATATTCTACAAATTCATTTATATAATCTATTATTTCTTTCTTACGTTCTAAAGATGGCGTTTCTAAATAAAATATTTCCATTAAATTATTATTATTCATAATAAATACCTCCTTTTATTTTTTACAATAATTGCATTTAAAAATTTTTCATTTCATTTCTTCTAATTTCTTTTTATCTTTATTTTCTATTTGTTTCTTTTGTCTTTCAAGTTCTTTTAAACTCTTTTTAGGTGTTGGCATTTCTTCCGGCATCATTCCACCAATATCTGCAATTGCCTTTCTAACTTTTTTTCCTACCTCATAATGTACATCTTTTTGCTTCTTTCTCACCTTGTACATTATCTTTTAAAAGTTTTTGTTTCGTTTGATTTGTTCTAAATAAATTAGCAACTAATTCATCTTCATTCATATTATCTAAAATATCTTCTCTATAACGTAATTTTTTTCTTTTAAATATATCATCGGCAGTTTCTCCATTATATAATCCTTTATATCCAGCATTATGAAATTCAGCCATATTTTTAACTCCAGCAGTTGAAGCAACTTTTTTGAAGCGTATAGCTACCTTGTCTCGTTAACTTTCTTTGATAAAATCTTTTTTCATCATCTGATAATGAATCATATTCTTGTTCTGTTATTTCTTGTTTTCTTGTTTGTATAGCAAAATAGGTTTGTCCTAAAGCAACAACTTCTTTACTTGGGTCAGCATTTTGCACTATTAAATAGCATATGTATCTTGATAGTTTATAATCTTTAATAATCTCTTCTTTTCCTTTACCAGTTTTTATTGGCTTGTTGACCTCAACAACCCAATCTTCTTCGCATTAACCCTTGACAATCCATATTACATTAAATCAATTATCTTAAAATAATATTTATATTTTCTATGATTACTTGTTTGTAAAATAAACTCTAATATATATAAGAAAAAACTAGTTATATTTCAAACTAATTAACTGCTTATTGAAAGTTAATCTTGTCACTTTCATTAGATTGTAATATTTGGGATAAAACCCATTTATCACCTTTTCTTGTGAATTCCCAAAACTCAATAAATGGTTTTGAAAAGAAACGATTTCCATCTATACTTTTATTCGTCATCGTATCTATTATATAATCAACCATAGAACCATTTATATAAAACCAAACTAAATCTTTATCATCATTTTCATCGTCATGTATTGATACAGGTTTCAAATTTATCAATCTAATTCTCTTTAATACATTTCTTTTATTGCCAATTTCCATCCATTCTAGCTTTCCCTTATATGATTCATATAAATCTTTAGACATATATTGTTTAGCTGGTTCCATATTCATATTAGACCAAGATTCTTGCACAACATAAAATGTTTGAATTACTTGTCTTTCGATATCTTTATACTTCCAGGCAATATCTTTTTTACTTAACATTCTCATATACTTTTTGCTGTTAAATGATGATCTAAGTACTTTAACATATAGGACTATAACTCCAATAAATGATATAGAAATAAAAACTATCCAACTAAAAATATTATGAATGGCACAAAGAAATTGATTATTATAGTTACAATAATATCCACTACTACCATGACCATGAGTCCCTGATGAGAAAGAGCCACCAGTTCCTCCACTTGAGCCTCCACCTCCAGCACGAAGCTGTACTACATTGTTTTCATTATTAAAACTAGATGCATAAACATCAATAGTATTTATACAAAAAACAAAAAGAATAAATAAAGTAAGTAATACAATCGTTTTTCTCATATTTCCACCAGCTTTTATTTTATATAATTCATCCATTAAAAAGTATTATACTTTTAAAAATTTGCCCTGTAAATTACTGTTTTTTCATACGTATTTTAATTAATTGTTTTATTTTTGGAGTAACTTATAAAATGTATTATCCTTTAACAGAGTTTTATGACTACCCCTTCCAACTAGTCTTCCATGATCTATTACTATTATATCATCTGCTAGTTTCATTAGAGATGGTTTATGAGTAATCATCAAAATAGTATGGTCACGTTTTAAGTCCTTTAAAATTTCCATAACATGTTTGGAAGTGTTTATATCAAGAGATGATGTAACTTCATCAAAGAGTAAAACTTCTGACTTAGAAAGTAAGGTTCTAGCGAGAGCTATTAACTGTTTTTGACCATTCGAAATATTTTCTGCATCCGCTACCAACTTTGTATTATAACCATCCTTTAAACTCATAAT
>VOFK01003557.1_pt1 | contig 18000 bp, 32 predicted proteins | sample 5384121 | NCBI WGS metagenome assembly VOFK01 (sample SAMN12384730, study PRJNA508395) | human gut metagenome | isolation source: healthy gut J | host: Homo sapiens
TCGGTATGCTTCGTTCAGTTACGTATTGCTACTGTTCACGGATTTTCGCGAAGAACCACACCCGACTCAAAAGAACTTTCATAACTCAGCCGTGGAAAGTACCCCTCTACGCGCAACCGTTGCCGCGCTTTGTCGTTAAGTAGCCCTTCAGAGTAGAGTGGTATATACTTTCAGCGGTATCTGGAGCCGGTGGAGAAATATCTCTGGCATCGTAGATATGGAGGTCGAATTGTTTTCTGTTTTCTGCGGTTTTTTCTGGCGAGCTGTATCAGAGCCGAATGTAACGCCGCATGATGTTGAGCACGCTGGCGAGGTAATGTCTGATAAGGAATAGTCGCCTTCGATAGTACCGCGCAGGAAGTTGGAACCTTGATAGTCAGCAAATTTAGCGCTCATCGCTCTGAAATTGGCGAAATCGCAGGTGACCATGAAGAAGTTCTGTTCGAGCGATGTATTGGAGAGCTGTCGACGTTGATTTCACCGTTCATGTCGTTGATGGAGCTACCGGGAAGTGAAGTCGGCTTTTATTTTTACGGCCAATTCCGTGTCCCTTGTATTTGGGTGTGAGGTGCAGGTGTTAGGGCGGAAATGGTCGATAGCGGCACGGAAGTTGAAGGTGGGTGTCTTGCCGGCAGTATTGATAAGAGCCGTTCAGTTGTATGGCTCCGTTTTCGTCGTTGAGCGATACGTTACCGTTGAAGCCGCCTTATACTCTCCGTCCAAAGTGATGTTTTCGTAGTATGATCACTTGTAGTCTATGGAATACCACCAGCCTCGCATGGTATGGCAGGGAGTATCTTTAGGTATAATGATTGCCTTTGACGTCCATGTTAATTGACTTTTTAAACTTGTCGTTGTTCAGCATCCTGCCCAGTTCGAATCGGTTGTCTTTACCGCACCCGAATAAGCTTAGAAATAGCCTTTGTCTTTGTCGGAACTGAGTTTGACATCTGTCTTGATGGTGCCTATATGTCCGTGCGGACTTCGCCATAGGTCACCGAGGTCCGTGAAGTATCCGGAAATCTCTCCACGGAAAAGATACCGTGCCCAGATTCTGCAATACCGGAGAACTCCTTTGTAATCTTTACTCAGGTTGCGTACAAAAGAATGCAATGCCGTCGGGTCGGCATATAAATTGGACAGATTGCCGAATATGTATGCATCTTGCGGATGAGACAGATCTGCAAGGGATACATTGCCTTTCAGCAGGAAGTGATCGTTGGAAGAGATAAGCAGTTTCGGGCAGTTGAGCCGGTTGACACGTTCCGGCGGCTTCCATTTCAACTTCAACTTTTCCTTGAAGGGCTTGAAGGCAGGCACGAATGCCGATATATCCTGTAATGCTACTTCCGAAGGCAGCATACGGAACGAAAACGGACATCATCGGTGAAATGGCCGAGGTGATTCAGGCTGTCGTATTCCATGCGGATGGTATCCATTGCAAGCGAAGTATTCAGCAAATCAATCGCGAAGTTCTCAATGCTCATTTTCTGATTGTTTGCTACAATCTTGAGACTTAGTTTTTTTAACTCAAAACCGGAATTTTCTTCTTCAATGCTTAGGCGCTTCACAGCTGCATTGACAGAGTCATTTTGGAGCGCTTTCAACGAGATATTGGCGATGATGTTTCGTAGCTGTATATGTTGTGCATTGAATTTTCCGGGTGTCTCTTCTGCCGACAATACGTTATAAGACATCTTACCGCGTCGTATCAGCAACGAGTTGATACGTATGTCCAGATTACTTTCCTTTTTGATGGTATCTTTAGAGGCAAATGCATCGAGTACGAACTGGAAGTTAGGTATGTCTTCTGGTGTTTTTTTTTCCAGGTTGATGTTGAAACCGAATAACTGTACGTTACTGATCGATACTTTGCCCTTGAACAAGGGAAGTATATCGAATTTTGCAGAAAGGCGGGATACTTTTAGCATTTCCTTGTCTGACTGGTCGTTTAACAATAAGTCGTCAATAATAATGCGGTTCAGTAGTCCCATATTGATCCGCCCGATGGTTAGTTGTGTACCCAGTACATTAGCCAGTTCGTTCGCAACGAGCACAGATATTTGTCGCTGAACGTAAGGAATGTTCAACAATAATATAGTCCCGATATACAAACTAAGTATAATACCGAGCACCCAGCGAACTGTCTTCTTTAACTTTCTGATAGGCGGTTTGTTTGAATTAGCCAACAAAAATATGAAATAATACGTTATCAATCCTACTTTTATCACTACTTTTGCAGCGTTTAAACGTAAATAACGATATGAGTACAATAATTTTAGGAATAGAAAGCTCTTGTGACGACACCTCTGCTGCCGTCATCAAAGATGGGTATCTGTTATCGAATGTCGTTTCCAGTCAGGCGGTGCATGAGGCCTATGGCGGTGTGGTTCCCGAATTAGCTTCACGTGCACATCAGCAAAACATCGTTCCAGTGGTTCATGAAGCATTAAAACGTGCCGGAGTAACTAAAGAAGAATTGGGTGCGGTGGCGTTTACAAGAGGACCGGGGTTGATGGGTTCTTTGTTGGTAGGCGTGTCGTTTGCCAAAGGTTTTGCCCGTTCCTTAGGTGTTCCAATGATTGATGTTAATCACTTGACTGGACATGTGTTAGCTCATTTTATTAAAGCAGAAGGTGAGGATACTATTCAACCTGAATTTCCTTTTCTTTGCTTGCTTGTATCAGGGGGAAATTCACAGATTATCCTGGTAAAGGCATACAATGACATGGAGATTTTGGGCCAGACAATTGATGATGCTGCAGGGAAGCTATTGATAAATGTTCGAAAGTGATGGGGCTGGGATATCCCGGTGGTCCGATTATTGATAAACTGGCTCGCCAGGGCAATCCGAAGGCTTTTACTTTCAGTAAACCTCATATTCCCGGATTAGATTATAGTTTCAGTGGTTTGAAAACCTCATTTTTGTATTCTTTGCGTGATTGGATGAAGGAAGATCCTGATTTCATCGAACATCATAAGGTTGATCTGGCTGCTTCACTTGAAGCTACTGTTGTAGATATTCTGATGGACAAACTTCGTAAGGCTGCAAAGGAATATAAGATTAAGCAAGTAGCCGTGGCTGGTGGGGTTTCTGCTAATAACGGCCTGCGTAATGCTTTCCGTGAACATGCTGAAAAGTATGGATGGAGGATATTTATCCCTAAATTCAGCTATACAACGGATAATGCTGCCATGATTGCCATTACTGGTTATTTTAAATATCAGGATAAGGATTTCTGTTCGATAGATGCGCCGGCTTATTCGCGTGTCACATTGAAGTGAAAGGAGTTTTAGAACATTTCTTTGTCCGCACCGCACCCGGTCCGTGTCTGGGCCGTACCTGCTCCGTATCTGCTCCAAAGCTATAGATACGGAGCAAATACGGTCCGGACACGGTTCGGGTAATATCAGTAGGAAAAATAGAACAAAAATATAAATTATATATAATAAGGTATATGAAACTGGAAGAAGAAGTCGGTGAATTACTAAAATCGAAGAATTTATCCCTTTCCACCGCAGAAAGTTGTACAGGAGGAGGTGTTGCTGCTTTAGTGACTTCTGTTCCGGGAAGTTCGGAATACTTCAATGGGGGAATTGTGGCTTATTCCAATGAGGTAAAGATATCTCTGCTTCATGTTTCTGCTGAAACATTGGAAAGGTATGGAGCCGTCAGTCAGGAAACAGTGATTGAAATGGTGAAAGGTGCGATGAAAGCATTGAAAACGGATTGTGCTGTTGCCACATCCGGGATTGCCGGTCCGGGAGGAGGTACATCCGAAAAACCTGTCGGAACAGTGTGGATTGCGGCTGCCTATAAAAATGAAATTGTAACTTTCAAACAAGAGGGGGATGACGGAAGAACCAGGAATGTGCAAAATGCTATTCAGAATGCTTTAAAGATGCTCCGTACATGCTTAAAATGAAGAAAAAATGCTATCAGACAGTGAATTATTTTATGAAAAACTTGTTTGGTATCGATAAAAGTACTTACTTTGCGCTCTGTTTGAAATAAGTATAGATAAAAACTATAAAAATAAGATAGAAATGTCGAAGATTTGTCAAATTACCGGAAAGAAAGCCATGATTGGCAACAATGTTTCACACTCAAAGAGAAGAACTAAGAGAACCTTTGATTTGAACTTGTTTAACAAAAAGTTCTACTATGTAGAGCAAGATTGCTGGATCAGCCTTAGCATTTGTGCTAACGGTCTGCGTATTATTAATAAGAAAGGACTGGACGCTGCTTTGAACGATGCAGTAGCAAAAGGTTATTGTGATTGGAAAAGCATTAAAGTAATTGGCTAAAAGTAGAGGAGAATACTGATTATGGCAAAGAAAGCAAAAGGTAACAGAGTACAGGTGATTCTGGAATGCACAGAACACAAAGATAGTGGTATGCCGGGAACTTCTCGTTATATCACTACAAAAAACAGAAAGAATACAACTGAAAGATTGGAATTGAAGAAATACAACCCGATCCTGAAGAGAGTAACAGTACATAAAGAAATTAAATAATAAGGTATAACCCATGGCAAAGAAAACTGTAGCAAGTTTGCACGAAGGTTCTAAAGAAGGTCGTGCTTATACAAAGGTTATCAAGATGGTTAAGTCACCCAAAACTGGTGCTTACACTTTTGATGAACAGATGGTATTGAACGAAAAAGTGCAAGACTTTTTCAAGAAATAAGATAGTCTGTCGAAAGACGTTTGAATATAGAATCCTCTTATCGTATTCCGATAAGGGGATTTTTTTTGTACTTTATCCCTGTACTTTCATTACTTTGTTATATCTTTGTGGCATAATGTATTGTATTAATAGATAGAGTATGGGATTTTTTAGTTTTTTCTCAAAAGATAAAAAGGAAACATTAGATAAAGGATTATCTAAGACAAAGGAAAGTGTGTTCGGAAAAATTGCCCGTGTTGTGGCAGGAAAGTCGAAAGTGGATGATGAAGTGCTTGATAATCTGGAAGAGGTGTTGATAACATCGGATGTAGGTGTGGAAACGACATTGAATATTATTCAACGTATAGAGAAACGCGCTGCGTCAGAGAAATATATGAATGCGCAAGAATTGAACACCATTTTGCGCGATGAAATCGCTGCCTTATTGACGGAAAATAATTCAGATGATGTGGATGACTTTGAAGCTCCGATTGAGAAGAAACCTTACGTTATTATGGTAGTGGGAGTGAATGGAGTCGGTAAAACGACTACTATTGGTAAATTGGCTTATCAATTTAAAAAAGCTGGTAAAAGTGTTTATCTGGGTGCTGCGGATACTTTCCGTGCGGCAGCTGTCGAACAATTGGATATTTGGGGGAGTCGGGTAGGAGTACCTGTAATCAAACAAAAAATGGGCGCTGATCCAGCTTCTGTGGCTTATGATACTTTGAATTCTGCTGTTGCTAATAATGCCGATGTGGTAATCATTGATACTGCCGGACGTCTTCATAATAAAGTTGGCTTGATGAACGAGTTGACTAAGATTAAGAATGTAATGAAGAAAGTGGTTCCTGATGCTCCTAATGAGGTTTTGTTGGTTTTGGACGGTTCCACCGGGCAAAATGCATTTGAGCAGGCTAAACAGTTCACATTGGCTACGGAAGTGACTGCGATGGCTATTACTAAATTAGATGGCACTGCGAAAGGGGGAGTTGTTATTGGCATTTCCGATCAGTTCAAAATACCGGTAAAATACATTGGTCTGGGTGAAGGTATGGAAGATCTGCAGGTGTTCCGTAAGAAAGAATTTGTTGATTCGTTGTTTGGAGAGAATGCATGAAGCGGAAAACCATTGATATTATAACGTTAGGATGTTCTAAAAACTTAGTGGACTCGGAGCATTTGATGCGCCAGCTGGAGGAAGCTTGGGCTTTCATGTGACGCATGATACCGAGCATCCGAAAGGAGAGATTGCCGTAATTAATACCTGTGGTTTCATCGGCGATGCAAAAAGGAGTCCATCAATATGATTCTTTGAATTTGCGCAGGCCAAGGAAGAAGGCGAGTTGGAGAAACTCTATGTTATGGGTTGCCTTTCGGAACGTTATCTGAAGGAACTGGCAATTGAAATTCCTCAGGTGGATAAATTTTTATGGTAAGTTCAATTGGAAAAGAGTTGCTGCAGGACTTGGGTAAGGCATACCATGATGAACTGCACATAGAGCGGACACTGACCACTCCTCAGCATTATGCCTATCTGAAAATATCGGAAGGATGCGACCGCAAATGTTCTTATTGTGCCATCCCTATTATTACGGGCCGACATGTGTCGCGTCCTATGGAAAAATCCTGGACGAGGTGAAGTATCTTGTGGCCCGCGGAGTGAAAAAGAGTTTCAGGTTGTGCGCAGGAATTGACCTATTATGGCGTAGATTTATATAAGAGGCAGATGTTGCTTTAATTAATTGAAAAAATCTCAGAAATTCAGGTGTGGAATGGATACGTTTGCATTATGCTTATCCGGCTCATTTCCCCGATGGATTTATTCCGCGTAATGCGCGAGCGTCCCCAATGTATGTAAATATATGGATATTGCCTTGCAGCATATCAGTGATAATATGTTGGAGAAAATGCGCCAGCAATACGTAATCAGTTACTTTTCTCCCCAGACTTGTAAAGCTGTTTTCTTTATTAAATCAATATTTTCTACTGCTTCCCAGTCTGTTAAGTAATTATTTAACATACCAAAAACCTCCTTCAAAAGAATAAATTTGAGTCTGTAAGATTTAACGTTGACTCAAGAAATTCCCATTCATCTCTTAAAAATCCACCGCCAAGAGCACATGAATCATGTAAAAATCTTATTAATGGATTTTTTGGATGGATTTTTGCTTTTGGTAAGAAAACTATTGTTACAGTCATACAAAAAACAGTTTTAGTAAAAAGCAAATTACAACACTCAAAAAAATCTGAGTGCTGCGATTCTTTAGGCATTACCCTAAATAAAATGGCAGTCGTTCTTGCACATCACAAGCGTCTATGGAAAGCAATGTTACTAAATTCCATATGTCCTTGATACTTTTACCATAAAAAATATTGGCATTTACAAGTTGCTCAAATGAATCAAAATCATAAGCTTGTGAACCGTCTTCCACTAATCAACCCAATATATAGATTTGTTAGTTTCCTCATCAATCATTTTTTTCTAACCATGATGATTGATATTCAACATCCATCAACACAAAACTCTATTTCAATGCAAGGGGTCTTGTTTTTTAGCAACATCGTATGACATGATACACTCAAAATCTTTAAAAACTAATTTTTTTTCATATACATACTCTCTTTCTATATTATCTTGATCCATGTTCATGCGGCCATTCAGGGTGAGTTTTCGGATTGCCGTGGTTGGTCATATTTACATCTCATATTTGGTCACCGTTCTCTCAAACCATCTGCGTGTTTTAATATTTCCAGCATCATCTAAAATATCTACACTTGAGTTTGGCTCACCTTTTAATCCTAGATTCTTTGTTGCAGTGTTGTTATGATTCTTGTAGGTGTAATATCCCATACACATTCTATTTATTTGACGTTACAGACTCCTCCACACAACCTCATACTGAGATATAATGAGCAAACAGTTTCACCCAAATGTACAACACAATACTTAATGTTGATAGTTAAGTTTTCTTTTATATTTATAAATCAAACTACTGTCCACTTAAACATATCTTTAAAATCATTAAAAACAATTTTCACAAATCAATGATAATTGTCTATTGTACAGTACTCCATTTTTTTCATCACAAATTGTTTCATTGCAAAATTCACAATGCTCATGCTCCCATGATTCTGAATGTTTCTGGAAATATACATGTTTGAGTTGTTTTTCAAACAAATAGTTCATTTGATTAGTTAATCTCCAGTCATTTTTTGGGTTTATCATTATTATAGTTCCTTTCATCTCTTTTACTTCATATGTTCCATCTTCAAAAATCTATACCATGATCATTTGGCGCTTTTTATTTATAAAGTGGTTTTTATTGGGAGTTTTACAGTAAAGAAATGATATGAGCTGTTCTCAAGTGTCAATGAGCATCGCGTAATTGTATTTAAATAAAGTTTCTATTGAAAACAAATTCGTTGCTATTTTTATAGAAATATATCATCTATATAGAACAATTATGTTTAGAATTTATCGTAAAAGCTTCTCTACCTCACCCATTACTCTTTTTACACACATGAATATTAGTTACACTATTATAATTTTGTTCAATGAATTTAAGTAAATAAAAATATTCTCCATTTTTTGTTTATAATTAACTTGTTTATTTTTTGTCCATTATTCGTGAAATCCATCCAACACTAAAGGACTCGTTTTTCCTTTATAAACTTTACTGATATATCACTTGCTTCTTCATAACGTTCATAAAAATGGAAAATTTGACTTTTTCCATTAGAATATATTAAACAATAACTGTCTTCATCAATTATAATAAAACCTTTTTTTAAATAGAAATTCAGTATTTTTTAATATAAGTTTTTTTTCATAATCATTAATTACCGGCATCATTATTTCCTCTATTATTATCTATTTTTATCATCTTATTTAGTTTATTATCAACCAAATTGTCAAGTATTTGATATCTTTGAATTAATGAGTATCAAATCAAATATTTATTTACTGATTATTAAATTTTGTTTAAGTTCTAATCTCTGTTCTTCTAATTCTGTTTCTTTAATAAAGACCTTGGGCTACTTCTGACCCCAATTGAATATACTCGGATTTTAGAATTACAAAAATATTATCTCTTCTAAACGATTGACAGCGTTATGTAAAATATTATAATATTGTTTTGAACAAACATCAGGATAAGGTAATGTTTCAATTCTGCTTTGAAATCTTGGATTGTAATCTTCCCTGTGAAAACGCTTGACAAAGTTCAATAAGTTTTTTAAAAGAATTCATTTATTTCACCTCTATTTTAAGAATAACGTAACAGACAACCACTATATAAAATGAGGTTGTTTGTCTTGCGTCTTATTACTTATTCATAGCTTAATCTCACTTTAGCTTCTTCCAGTAAACCCAAAAAACCAATCCACAGGAACTTCAAGTTAGAGTCTTTCGCATACCATTGGAGAATTAACTAGCCATCAATTTTCCGAATGATTGCCACATCTTTTCATTGTAGAGTATCTCTACGATTAAAGTTGTAATCATCGTATGGATCGTTTCCAAAATCAGCACTCAAACACCTTTTTCTTTCATTTCTATTCAATCCTTTAGTTTTTTAATTTTGTATACTTTTCCAAGAAACCTATAAATGTTTTTTACCATCAGCAGACCATCGTACTCCAGTTCCATCAGGTAACCGAACATCAAGTACATCTCCAAATACAGCCTCGTGATTATGTGTTTGTCATCCTAAAATAATTACACTATTTGTTCCTTCAATCGGAATGGATTTACTTTCAAAATATTATCATACTCTAATTCAGCCATTTCTGCATATTCCTTACCTATAGCATTTAAATACTGTAACTCTTTAGAAAACATTATACGCCGAAAATCTTGACCTAAAATCCGATTTTTTGCTTCATAAATAGCGGCCGCATCGAAATTGCCCCCTTGATAGCCCAATAAGTTATTTTTAGACAAACTTTTTGTGATGTCATCATTATATAGAATGTCTCTTTCTAAAAACTCTATAATGATATCCATCTTCATCCGCAAAACAAAAATTCACCTTGAATATCATTAAGTGTATTTTTTGCGAAAAAAAGTGTTTAGAGCATTGATATACCATCTTCATTCATCACTGGTACTGCTCTTGTATATAAAGATAAAACATGGTTTTCCAATGTTTTTGTATCAAATATTTCACTCATACTTTTTTTATTTCCTCATAACTCTATTTTTTAATTATTTTTGATATAACCATATCTACGTAATTCTCGAATTGACATAGGCAATTGATATTGTGTTCCACCACCCGGTTGATCAAACCATGGAGCACTTGTGCCCAATTTACATCAAACGTTCCGTGAAACGGGTGTTCAAACCGTCGAAGAACCCACAAATGTGTAAGGCAAAAAACAGTTTTTCGACAGTCCATACACCGTCCATAATGGACGAATGTATGAATTTGCTTTTTTCTAAATGCTCTTTACGATTTTTTCTGCAACTTCTTCACATTCACTTATTGGTTTTGTAAAAGTATTTAACCCAAAAGCTATTCAAAAAATACCTGATAAATAACATGAGCTAATTCTTTTGTACCCATTCCATTTTTATACTCGTTACAAATTTCTTGACTTTCGTCTAAATACTCATCTTTTGGGGCAAAGGAAATAGACCTATCGGATCCCATTCATCAATTATAACATTTATTTCTTCTACCATTATATTTTCCTCTATTCTCCAAATAATTGCTCGACAGTGTTTACCATATTTGCATCAAAAGTCAGCTTTTTGGATATGTGAGTTACAAGTTCGCCGGCATTATTAAGCACAACAGCGCGCCTTCTCTGGTAATGTAAATATGATTTCCGCTGCTTTGTCTTAAAAACCTTCCAGTTAGCAACCCAATCATCAGCCATATTTTACGTTTTTTAATCTTTATTATAATATATTTTCACCGCTCGATTTTGTTGAGTTCTGTGAACCATAGCTACATTACTGAATTTAAGGGTATTGTATTGTCTTGAAAAACAAGCAAAAGATAATGCAAAGCATCTTACATGAGTTCTGCTACGACAACATTAACCCAAACGAGCAAATCTTTACAAGAAACTCGGAGTACAATAAAACCTCGTCTTGTGTGCGCCAATGAAGAAAAAGTTACTGAAATGCTTGAATTCAGAAAAAAAGAGTTGTTTGTAAATTTCTCAAAAAGCACAAGGTGACTTGCACTGTATATCCATTGCTGATGGTTTTTGTTTACAGATTCTGCTTGGATATGTGGATTGCAGTTGATATAATTGGTAAACAGTTTTAACCATGAGGACAACACAACACCTATATTTGTACGTTGTGTGTTGTGGTTAAAATAAACTAAATTGTTAAAGATATATCATCCCTGAATACAGGTTTAATCCATAAAGCTTTAATTTCACCCTGACTGTTTAATGTTGCAATAGCATTTTCAATGAAATTAACATTAATAGTTCCTTTAAAAAATCAGGATCTCCAACAAAAAACCAACCAGAGCTAGAGTCAAAAGAACATTTCCCATTCATCGTCCCTATTATCAAGCCTCTTAGTTCCCCAATCAAAAATACATCTAATAGACGTAATGCACATTTATGAGTAACTTTTAGGTATATTCAATTTTTATGGCTTTCAAGATTGATATGGTGCAAGTCCAAATATTTGATTAGCACACATATTATTTACATAGTTAGTATCATCATCAGAATCACCTGAGACAAAAAAACCAGTTTGAATGTATGTGCACAGTAGCGTTATTTCAGAATTCTTCTCAGGATAAGTATCCATTCCATTTTCACTTAAATTATAAAACACATAGCCATCAGCCATTGGTTTTATTTGTATCAGCACAAAGTCTAATCATTTTTATACATCCTCCCTTTTTAGTTTGCAATAAAGTTAAAAAGTGCACAATTGTATTACTGTTTAGAATCGACAACCAATTCCTATGTACCGTTTGCATCGCTAAAACTGCCTGGTACATCCCAACGTAATCCATTAGGCAAATGTGCGTCTTTTTATAGGTGTACCGCCTTGCATTATTTCATCAACTAAGGTATTTGTACCATTAGTATCAATGTATGGTCTTGCCGGTTCACCTTTGTATTTACCATGTTTAACATAATCATCCATGTGGGATTGAACAGTACCACTATTTTTTCAAATCAATACTTTAGGAATCTTACTCCCCTGCGCCTTCGGGCTGAGGGACGTAAGGTTCCGGAACAAATGCGATTTGAGGGTTCTACAACCGCTATGTCGCCCATCATTGAACTTGCGTATGGCAGACTCATAAATGCGTTGAGTGACCCTTCTAATCCTTTTATTAAGCTGTCTTCAAACTCAGCTTCTGTTCTTGCAAACATCGCATTTATGTAATGATACAGAGGTATGTTTCCAAATAATTCATCAATGAAGTCTTCTACTGTATCATTTGTGTTCGGGTTATTTTTCTTCCTCGTAATAATCAATTAACTTGTTGTTCATTTGTTCTGCCAAAGTGTACCTTAAACTCAGCGGCGGCAGTGTTTCTTCCGCTCTGTGCATTTCTTCTATAAAATGCGATACGGCAGATTTTCTCGCTTTATCTCCTAACTCATCATAGTTCGAAAACATTGCAAAAAGCGAGGGCTGCTCCCTTTTCAACATAATCATTTTCTGCCTGCATAGAATACGGCGCTGACGACAGTGTCAGCATCTTCTCGAATATCTCAGAAATATAAAACAAGTCATTCTGTGATTCAAAAGAAAAATCAGCGTATTTTTCAAGCATAGCGAAATTGCTGATAAATCAATGATTAAGCTTCCGCCCGCCGCTATGATTTCCGCACAACGCCAGCCGTATTTGGCGTTCGGGTCCTTAATTGGACGACCGCACCGATCACATCGGTTCTGACTCAATTTATCATCTCCTTTATAATATCATATTTTTTTAAAATATTCAATTCATACCAATAAGTCTGAATTGATATTTCTATATATACCAAAGGAAGTGACACAGCGTGACCTTATCGTACATTCTGCAAAAAGTGCAGAGATAAAACTCATTTCTATATACTGTAGAATTTTATAATCACTAAATCTATTTGCAAATTTTAAATGAGTAAAAACTCCTAAAAATAAAATACCCCGGCTTGCACAAAAGTACAAACCGGGGCAAATATATAAAACGTTATATCTTTTACATAAATATATAAACTCAATTAAATTTCAGCTATATTTTTAATGCAAAGCACCCTGTTCTACTACGACAATATTAACCTAAACGAGCAAACCTTTCACTCGCAGCACCGAATACGATAGAATCCCTACGCACGTTATGTGACGATGAGAAGAAAAAACTTCTCGCTTGCTTAAATACAGAGGAAAAAAATTTGTTTGAGAATTTCTCAAAAAGCACAAAGTGACTTGCGCTGAATCTCCATAGCGGATGGTATTGTTAACGGGTTATGCTTGGGTATGAGAATTGCTGTCGAGGTAATGCAAAAACAGATTTAACATTACTTAAGCAAGAAGTCCTGCAATGCAGTACTTCTTGAGATTGCATATTCAATCCACTACATAAACATTGAATGGTTTTTGCTTTACCTCCAACTTGATATTGCTCTACTTGGCTTTGCCACCACGGCAAAACATTTTTTTTCAAAAGATTCTATGATGATTTCTTTTTTTTCGCAAATCTCCTGACATAAAGATATCAAAATTGTTGATAATGAGTGCATAGCCGTTTGCGTTTAACCAACTTAAATCAGTTATCCAATCAAGATATCCATCGATACTCAGTCCATTTACATGCATTTCTATAATGTTGGCAGGGAATTTAAAAACACGTTCACCAATTTCATCTGCATAATCTTGCCATGTTGAGATGTTGTCACCATCAATCTCTGCAATCCATGTATTGCTTTTACTATTAAGCTGTTGTTTAATTGAATTTAGTTCATCTTTTGTAATTTGATATATTCTATTTTCCACATTAAAACCTCCTCTACTTTATTTTTATAAATGGTGGCAATCCCGTTGGACTTACACTCTGACCATAATGACTATCAGTATAGTATATTGACCCATCACTGCCAGTAACAAATCGCGATGCATCTCTACCAATTCCAGAGGTGGGTGGGTTAACGTCGAATTCTTTATAGGTTATCGAATTACCTCTGCTATCCATGTTTGGCAATGTAAAATCATAATTATCATATACTTTTCCTGCTCTTGTACCCGATGCTTGCCCCGAATAATTCCCTTTCCAGCCATTTTTCTCATAACCTTTATAAGCATTTTGTGCATTGCTCGGCAAATCATCATAGTTCCCAGTTTTTACCTTCCCCGCGGCCTCAGGCTGAGGACGTAAGGTTCCGGAACAATGCCATTTGCGGTCCTACGACCGCTATGTCGCCCATCATTGAACTTGCGTATGGCAGACTCATAAATGCGTTGAGTGACCCTTCTATACCTTTTATTAAGCTGTCGTCAAACTCAGCACCTGTTCTTGCAAACATCGCATTTAAGTAATGATACAGAGGTATGTTTCCGAATAATTCGTCAATGGTGTCTTCTACTGTATCATTTGTGTTCGGGTTATTTTCTTCCTCGTAATAATCAATTAACTTGTTGTTCATTTGTTCTGCCAAAGTGTACCTTGAACTCGGCGGCGGCAGTGTTTCCTCCGCTTTGTGCATTTCTTCTATAAAATGCGATACGGCAGATTTTCTTGCTTTGTCTCCCAACTCATCATAGTTCGAAAACATTGCAAAAAGCGAGGGCTGCTCCCTTTTCAACATAATCATTTTCTGCCTGCATAGAATACGGCGCTGACGACAGTGTCAGCATTTTCTCGAATATCTCAGAAATATCGAACAAGTCATTCTGTGATTCAAAAGAAAAGTCAGCGTATTTTTCAAGCATAGAGAAAATTGCTGATAAATCAATGGTTAAGCTTCCGCCCGCCGCTATGATTTCCCACACCGCCAGCCGTATTTGGCGTTCGGGTCCTTGATTGGACGACCGCACCGATCACATCGGTTCTGACTCAATTTATTATTTCCATTATAATATCATACTCTTTTTAAATATTCAATTCATACCAACAAGTCTGAATTAACATTTCTATGATATACCAAAGGAAGTGACACAGCGTGACCTTATCGTACATTCTGCAAAAAGCGCAGAGATAAAAAACGGTTTTTATATACTGTAGAATTCTATAATCACTAAATTTGTTTTGCAAAATTTAAATAAGTAAAAAACTCTCCTAAAAATAAAACCCCGGCTTGCACAAAAAAGTACAAACCGAGGGGCAATATATAAAACGCTATATCTTTAACATAAATATATAAACTCAATTAAATTTCAGCTATATTTTTTATTGTACAAAATTGATATTACACTATACGTTTGGAATTAACATATTCACGCCAATCCAAATCACCATTCTCAATTCCCATGATTAAAAAAGCTCAGCCGTAGCAATATTTGTAGCAAGCGGCACATTATGAACATCACACAAACGATACAGTGAATCAATATTTGGTTCATATTTCTGCTGCGTCAACGGGTCGCGGAAAAACAGCACGGCGTCAATTTCATTATACGCAATACGCGCGCCAATCTGCTGGTCTCCTCCGTCAATCCCCGGAAGAAAACACTTTACCGGCAATCCTGTAGCGTCCGCAACAACAGCACCCGGTAGTCCCAGTAGCACAAATATTATGCTTCTTTAAAAAATAGCACTGTATGAAATACAAAAAATCAACCATTAAATCCTTCTTCTTATCATGAGCAATAAGTGCTATGTTCATTTCCTATGCCTCCTATATAAATTTCTAAACAATCTTTATCTGCGTCATATACTAAAATTTGCAATATCTTATACGGCACACTGCATCTGTCTTATAAATATTGATTCACCACAACCAATAAAAATGCAATACCAACAAAAATATAGTACCGATAAAAAATCATTACAAAAATACAAACAGGGCAATTATCTATACAAATTCAAAAAAATAACTTTCATCTTTTTCAAATCCCTGCATTTAAAACTATACCACAACATTCAAAAAAGTAAAGTAGTTTTTTCATAAAATTATTAATTTTATTGAATTATTTTCATATAGGCGTCAAATATGTCTTTTCCAACCTGCGCCGCAAATGAACTGCTGGCGCCATGCTCTATTACCACGGCAACCACTATCTGAGGATCGTCGTATGGAGCAAAACCTGTAAACAAGACATTATCTTTTCCGTCAGACACCTCAGCCGTTCCGGTTTTACCTCCGACTTTTAACTCGCTGTTACCAAACACTTTTGCGGCAGTTCCATCTGCGACAACCTGTCTCTCATACCTTCTTTTTTACCGCATCAAATGTTGAATCGCTTATCGGATTATCTGAAATTACTTCCGGCTCTTTTGCATTATGACTTCACCGGTATCATAATCCGCAACCTCTTTAATTAAATGCAGTCTATAACGTTTTCCTTTATTTAACACTGTGCTTATATAACTTGAGATTTGTGCCGGGTGAAAAAGATTATCAGACTGGCCAATCGCTGTCTGAAGAACATCACCGGGATGCCATTCTCCTCCTGCAGCTTCTCTTTCCTCAGGGGCTTGCAACCGTGCCGCTGCTCTCCAGCCAGCTCGATTCCTGTCGTCTTTCCAAGGCCAAATTTATCACAGTATTCATCAAAGCGCTTCTATGCCCATTCTTCGCCCGATATCGTAAAAGAAATAGTTACATGACACGCCTATAGCCTCGAAACATTTATTGTGCCATGTGTAACTCCCTGAGACGAATATGCAAGACATGTCGGCTGATAATCTGAATAATAGGTGTACTTTCCCCTGTCGGTTATATAAGTGTCAGGGTCTATTAAACCGGTTTCCAAACCGGCAACAGACGTCAAGATTTTAAATGTAGAACCCGGAGCGTAAGTTCCATTCAAAGCGCGGTTAAAAAGCGGATTAGACTTTTTATTAACCAGCTCCTCATATTCTTCATTAAATTTTTCAGGGTCATAGTCAGGATACGAAGCTATAGCCAACACCCCTCTCCTGTGTTTGATCCACAGCTATCGCTGCACCTGCCCCATTATCTCCGACCGCTTCATTTATCCGTTTTTTCAACGATTTTTCCGCCGCCTCCTGAAGCTCGGCGTCAATCGTTAGCTCTGCATAATTTCCGGCTTTGGCAGGTTTAACATCTACCACGTCTCCATATCTGCCGTCAGACGTCATTCTAACCTTTTTTATAACCGTCAGTGCCTTTGAGATATGGTTCCAAAACAGCTTCCAATCCGTCTTTTCCAATTATGTCGTTCATGCCGGTAACCGCTGTCTTTTAACTTTTTCATACTCCTCCGCATATATTATACCTGTTCTGCCTAAAATATGAGCCGCCATATTTCCTTTTTGCATAATTTCTGATAGTATCGGCTATTATATCAGCAAAACCGGTTGGATAATACGTCTCTTTGATTTTCTGAATGACTATATTGCTTTTACATCTGTTGCCAAAACAAACGGATTGCTGCCGCTGAATTTTCTTTGCTCCATTTCATATCTGACAGCCATAATATCCAGCTTTTCAGTTTCATTGAAATCATCAGAAATCTCATATTTTTCCGCATAGTATTTTTACTATTTCTCTTAAAGTGTTAAATGTATCGACTTTATTTTGGCTTTCTTCCCACTCAGCAATATTTTTGCCGTATCCTCTTTGATTTTCTTATTGGTATTTGATGAAGTTTCTTATTTTGTTTTTTAATGCCTTCTATCTTAAATTCTGATGGATCATATTTCTTATAATTTTCTTATTCTTCGCTATCAAAAAGTTAATTTATCTCCCCTGCTTTTTTGAACTTTTCTCCGACCTTTGATGTTTTGACACTTTCAATTGATTGTTGGACTTTAGCTTTTCTGGTATCTGGATAAACCTTGGATTTTTACTTTTGTACCAGCTTTTACCTTTCTCCACTGATTTTATTTTTTGGCATTTTTCATTGAACTTATTGCCTTAGATTTTATCTTTTGTCCCAGACCTTGCCGCACTTATTTTGCTTTGACTTGTTGGGTTCACTTTAAAGCTTTATTTGTTCTTTTTTTACAGTTCCTGTTTTTCTTACTGGATATTTTTTATTAGTATTTGATGAATGTTTTATTTTGTTTTTAATGCCTCATCTAAATTTCCTGGATGGATCATACTTTTATAATTCTTTCTTATTCTTCGCTAATGTTAATTTATCTCCTGCTTTTTGAACTTTTCTCCCTCGACCTTTGATGTTTTGACACTTGTAATTGATAGCAATAATGCAACTGAACGAAGTACAACAT
>VOFK01001314.1_pt1 | contig 17994 bp, 25 predicted proteins | sample 5384121 | NCBI WGS metagenome assembly VOFK01 (sample SAMN12384730, study PRJNA508395) | human gut metagenome | isolation source: healthy gut J | host: Homo sapiens
TATTACGCATTGTTGTGGGTGGAAGTTACCATCAACGGTATTGGCGAACGTGCAGGAAATACTGCTCTCGAAGAAATCGCCATGATTATTAAGAGCCATCACGAAATAGATATTCAAACCAATATCAATACGCAGAAGATTTATCCGACCAGCCGTATGGTATCAGCCTGATGAATATGCCGGTACAACCAATAAAGCAATCGTTGGACGTAACGCTTTCGCACACTCTTCAGGTATCCATCAGGATGGCGTATTGAAAAAATGTACAGACGTATGAGATTATCGATCCGCATGATGTGGGTATTGATGATAACTCTATCGTATTGACTGCCCGCAGCGGACGTGCTGCATTGAAAAATCGTCTTTCTATATTGGGGAGTGAATCTGGATCAGGAAAAACTGGATAAGGTATATGATGAGTTCCTGAAGTTGGCTGATAAGAAGAAAGATATTAATGATGATGATATTTTAGTATTGGCAGGTGCAGACCGTAGCCAGAACCATCGTATCAAACTGGATTACTTGCAGGTGACGAGTGGTGTCGGTGTTCGTTCGGTAGCTAGTTTGGGATTGAACATTGCCGGTGAGAAGTTTGAGGCTTGTGCCAGCGGTAACGGTCCGGTAGATGCAGCTATCAAGGCATTGAAGAAGATTGTAGAACGCCACATGACTTTGAAAGAGTTTACTATTCAGGCTATCAGCAAGGGAAGTGATGATGTAGGTAAAGTACACATGCAGGTAGAATACGATAACCAGATTTATTATGGTTTTGGAGCTAATACAGATATTATTGCCGCTTCCGTAGAAGCCTACATCGACTGTATTAACAAATTCAAATCGTAAAAAAGAGGTTGACAGTCGGTTTGGTATTACAGAGATTGACTAAAATAGTAAATAGTAATTAGTAAAATCGTAAATAAACAAATGAATACATTATTTGATAAAATCTGGGATGCACACGTGGTGACTACTGTGGAAGATGGTCCTACACAGCTTTATATTGATCGGTTATATTGTCACGAAGTGACTAGTCCGCAGGCTTTTGCGGGATTGCGTGAACGTGGAATCGGAGTATTGCGTCCCGAAAAGGTATTTTGTATGCCCGACCATAATACACCGACACACGATCAGGATAAGGAGATTGAAGATCCGATTTCTAAAACGCAGGTGGACACGCTGACGCAGAATGCGAAGGATTTTTGGTCTGACACACTACGGCATGATGCATCCGAAGAATGGTATTATCCATGTGGTAGGTCCCGAACGTGGTTTGACCTTGCCGGGAATGACGATTGTTTGCGGTGACTCTCATACTTCTACTCACGGTGCAATGGGAGCGATTGCTTTCGGTATCGGAACGAGCGAGGTGGAAATGGTGCTGGCTTCACAATGTATTCTCCAGTCGAGACCGAAAACAATGCGTATCACTGTAGACGGTGAACTGGTAAAGGGGTGACTGCAAAGGATGTGGCTCTGTATATGATGTCTAAGATGACTACCAGTGGTGCTACGGGTTACTTCGTGGAATATGCAGGTTCGGCTATCCGCAATCTGACAATGGAGGGACGTCTTACCCTTTGCAACCTTTCTATCGAAATGGGTGCACGTGGTGGCATGGTTGCTCCGGACGAAGTGACTTTTTGAATATATCAAGGGACGTGAAAGTGCTCCGCAAGGCGAAGCATGGGACAAGGCTTTGGCATATTGGAAGACATTGAAGAGTGATGACGATGCCGTATTCGATAAGGAAGTCCGTTTCGAAGCTGCTGATATTGAGCCGATGATTACTTACGGAACGAATCCGGGTATGGGTATGGGCATCACACAGCATATTCCTACGATGGAAGGAATGAGCGAAGCTGCACAGGTTTCATTCAAAGAAATCAATGGAGTACATGGGCTTCCAACCGGGTGAATCTTTGTTGGGCAAAAAGATTGATTATGTATTCCTTCGGCGCTTGTACAAACGGTCGTATTGAAGATTTCCGTGCATTTGCTTCCATCGTGAAAGGTCGCAAGAAAGCGGAGAATGTAATTGCATGGCTGGTTCGGGTTCATGGATGGTAGACGCACAGATCCGTAAGGAAGGAATCGACAAGATTTTGACGGAAGCCGGATTTGCTATCCGTCAGCCGGGATGTTCTGCTTGTCTGGCAATGAACGATGATAAGATTCCTGCCGGAAAGTATTCGGTATCTACCAGCAACCGTAATTTCGAAGGACGTCAGGGCCCCGGTGCACGCACTTTGCTGGCTAGTCCGCTGGTAGCTGCCGCTGCTGCGGTGACAGGTGTGATTACCGATCCGAGAGAGCTGATGTAATTCAAATTCGTAAATCATTAAATTGTAAATAAGACGATGGCTAAGACAAAATTTAATATAATAACAAGTACTTGTGTACCTCTTCCTTTAGAAAACGTAGATACCGACCAGATTATTCCGGCACGTTTCTTGAAAGCAACCACTCGTGAAGAAAAATTCTTCGGTGATAACCTTTTCCGTGACTGGCGTTACAATGCAGACGGTTCTTTGAATAAGGATTTTGTGTTGAACAACCCTACTTACAGCGGACAGATATTGGTGGCAGGAAAAAACTTCGGTTCGGGTTCCAGCCGTGAACACGCTGCCTGGGCTATTGCCGGCTATGGTTTCCGTGTGGTGGTATCCAGTTTTTTTGCCGATATTCATAAGAATAATGAGTTGAACAACTTTGTGCTGCCGGTGGTTGTTACCGAGGAGTTTCTGCAGGAGTTGTTTGGTTCGATAGAAGCGGACCCGAAGATGGAAGTGGAAGTGAATCTTCCCGAACAGACCATCACTAACAAGGCGACAGGTAAAAGTGAACATTTTGAAATCAATGCTTACAAGAAACTTTGTTTGATGAACGGATTGGATGATATTGATTTTTTGTTGAGCAATAAAGATAAAATAGAAGAATGGGGAAAAGAAGGCGTGAAAATAGAAATCATGGACACAACGCTCCGTGATGGGTGAACAAACCAGCGGAGTATCTTTCGTGCCTCATGAGAAACTAATGATCGCCCGTTTGCTGTTAGAAGATTTAAAGGTAGACCGGGTGGAGGTTGCTTCGGCGCGTGTGTCGGACGGTGAGTTTGAAGCCGTGAAGATGATTTGCGACTGGGCGGCCCGTCGTAATCTGCTCCATAAAGTGGAAGTGCTCGGCTTTGTCGACGGGCATACTTCTGTCGATTGGATTCAGCGTACCGGCTGCCGTGTGATAAATCTTCTTTGTAAAGGTTCACTGAAGCATTGTACGCAACAACTGAAAAAGACACCGGAAGAACATCTGGCGGATATCATAAGTGTGGTGCATTATGCCGACGAACAGGATATAACCGTCAATGTTTATCTGGAAGATTGGAGCAACGGTATCAAAGATTCTCCCGAATATGTATTTCAGTTGATGGATGGATTGAAAGAGACGAGTGTCAAGCGTTTTATGTTGCCTGATACGTTGGGTATCTTGAATCCTTTGCAAGTGATAGAGTATATGCGGAAGATGAAGAAACGTTATCCGAATACTCATCTCGATTTCCATGCGCACAATGATTATGATTTGGCTGTGAGTAATGTCCTTGCCGCGGTATTAAGCGGTGTCAAAGGATTGCATACAACCATCAATGGGCTGGGTGAACGGGCAGGAAATGCTCCTCTCGCAAGTGTGCAGGCTATCCTGAAAGACCATTTCAATGCGGTGACAAATATCGACGAAAGCCGTTTGAATGATGTCAGCCGGGTAGTGGAGTCTTATTCGGGAATTGTGATACCTGCCAAATAAACCGATTGTAGGTGAGAATGTCTTTACGCAAGTGGCCGGAGTACATGCCGACGGGGATAACAAGAATAATCTCTACTGCAATGATTTGCTTCCCGAACGTTTTGGCCGCAAGCGCGAATATGCGTTGGGCAAGACAAGCGGTAAAGCAAATATCCGTAAGAACCTCGAAGATCTCGGATTGGAGCTGGACGAAGATGCTATGCGCAAGGTAACGGAACGTATCATCGAGTTGGGCGACAAGAAAGAACTGGTTACACAGGAAGATTTGCCGTACATTGTTTCGGATGTGTTGAAGCATGGAGCGATTGGTGAGAAGGTCAAACTGAAGAGCTATTTTGTGAATCTGGCTCATGGGTTGAAACCGATGGCTACGTTGAAGATAGAAATCAACGGAAAAGAGTACGAAGAGAGTTCAGGCGGTGACGGCCAGTATGATGCTTTTTGTTCGTGCATTGCGTAAGATATATAAGGTGACATTGGGACGCAAATTCCCGATGTTGACCAATTATGCGGTAACCATCCCTCCCGGTGGACGTACAGATGCATTTGTGCAGACAGTTATCACGTGGAGTTATGATGAGCAGGTGTTCCGTACCCGCGGACTTGATGCCGACCAGACAGAGGCTGCCATCAAGGCTACTATGAAGATGTTGAACCTCATCGAAGATGAATACGAGAAGAGCAAGTGAGAAACAACTTGCCCGAAGAATGTTTTTTATAAGAATATATAAATAGAAGAATAAACGATTATGGATTTTAAAATTGCTGTATTAGCAGGCGACGGCATCGGACCGGAGATCTCTGTGCAAGGTGTAGATGTGATGAGTGCCGTTTGCGAGAAGTTTGGTCACAAAGTAAGTTACGAATATGCAATCTGTGGAGCTGATGCGATTGATAAAGTAGGCGATCCGTTTCCGGAAGCAACTTATCAGGTTTGTAAAGAGGCGGATGCTGTTTTGTTCTCTGCCGTAGGTGATCCGAAATTTGACAATGATCCTACTGCCAAGGTACGTCCGGAACAAGGCTTGCTGGCTATGCGTAAGAAACTGGGTCTTTTCGCTAATATCCGTCCGGTACAGACATTCAAATGCCTGATCCACAAATCTCCGTTGCGTGCGGAGTTGGTAGAGAATGCCGATTTTATCTGTATCCGTGAGCTGACCGGAGGTATGTATTTCGGTGAAAAAGTATCAGGATAATGATAAGGCGTATGATACAAACTATTATACTCGTCCGGAAATCGAACGTATTTTGAAGATGGCTTTCGAATATGCGATGAAGCGCAGAAAACATCTGACTGTGGTAGATAAGGCAAATGTGTTGGCTTCTTCCCCGTCTGTGGCGTCAGATTGCACAGGAAATGGCTCCGAACTATCCGGAAGTGACAACTGATTATATGTTTGTGGATAATGCTGCAATGAAGATGATTCAGGAACCTGCTTTCTTCGATGTGATGGTAACAGAAAATACCTTCGGTGATATTCTGACTGACGAGGGTTCTGTAATCAGTGGTTCTATGGGCTTGCTTCCTTCTGCTTCTACAGGTGAAAGTACTCCGGTATTTGAACCTATTCACGGTTCATGGCCGCAGGCTAAGGGATTGAATATTGCTAATCCGTTGGCACAGATTCTTTCTGTAGCTATGTTGTTCGAGTATTTCGACCTTAAAGAAGAGGGTGCATTGGATTCGTAAAGCCGTAGATGCTTCTTTGGATGAGAATGTACGTACGCCGGAAATCCAGGTGGCTGACGGTGCTAAGTACGGAACAAAAGAAGTAGGACAGTGGATTGTTGATTATATCAAGAAAGCTTGATAAACCCGGATAAAAAAGTAAAAGCCTGGCATCGGATAACGGTGTCAGCTTTTTTACTTTTTAGTTCGAAATATGTTGTGTTCTACCAACTTTTAATAGTGGAGTATAGAACGATACCGAGTATAGTCAGTAATCCTACATAAATAGTGACTGACCATTGTTTTATTTCTTTTCTCTTCGTGCGGGTGGAAGGTTCCAGATAGATGGCTGCTTTGTGGGCGATAGTGCAGAACAACCAACCGCCGAATCCTCCGATAATACCTCCTACGAGTAAATCACCGGGATAATGTACACCCAGATATATACGTGTGTAGCAGTTGAGTATTGCCCAGGTCAGGATGAAAATACTTAGCCAACGTTTACGGAACAGAAATACTACAAACATGGCAAGATCCCAATGAATTGGCCGCATGGCACGATGGGAAACCGTAGCTTCCTCCGCGGTAACCATTTACGATATATACTAGATCTACAATCGGGTTCTCCGGATTGGCGGGACGCAGACGTGCTACTACCGGACGAATGATGCTGCTGCACATCTGGTCGGCAAAGGTGATAGTCAGTGCAATGGCAGCCACGTAGCACATTACTACTTTCCAGTGGAAGTTTTTTAATAAAATATACAATATGGTGGCATACATGGGAATCCAGATGAATTTACCCGTGAAAGAACTCATGAAATAATCCCAGAAAGGGGAGTGTATACCATTGAAAGATAAGAAGATATTTGTATCTATCTCCGAAAGGAATTGCACGATTTCGCTATGTATCATCCGGCTTTATTGATCTATTTTAACGTCGCAAATATACAATAAAGAATAGTAAATTGTCCTATATTACCTTATAAATATTCAATATAACTCATTTCTAGCGTGTTTCGCCAGGTCGTCGTAGAGCTTCTGTAGGAACGCTTTTCCTTTTTCCAGGTTGGCTCCTTTGGCAGTACCTTCGTCCAGTTGCACAGTATTGGCATCGAGGTTATATACCAATTGGTTATCGGCGGTAATCATTCCGAAATAATTCGGCCGGGTAAAGTATGCGAAATGAGGAGACCCCGGATTCAGGATATTCTTGCTGAAAGTAAATTCATCGTGCGGCAATCCTAATTGAGCGAGCAAGGTAGCGGCGATGTCTATTTGTGAAGCATAAGTATCTACAACCAAGGGTTGTTTTATTGCACCTCCAATTAAAATCAGTGGAATGGTTTGGCCGTCCAGCGGATTTTCTATTGGATACGGATATGCACCCTGATGATCGGGAACGAGTACAAACAGTGTGTTTTTCCATAACGGTGTTTCCTGATACTGTTTCACGAAATCTCCCACACAACTGTCGGCATACGCAAAAGGAGTTGAGGACTTTATCATCCAAAGCCTGTGGAACGGGACTTCGAATGGTTCGTGGCTGCTTGATGTCTGAACCAGTTTCAGGAATGGCTCTTCTTGTTTTTCTTCTTTCAGGTCTTTCATCAGGCGTTGGAACAAAACGTGATCTTGTGCTCCCCATTTTCCTGTACGTTCGGACAGAGGAAAATCTTTATCGGAAATAATCTTCTCGATGCCGGAAGATACCAGGTAAGAGCGCATATTGGTAAAATCGGCATCTCCACCATAGTAATATTCCAGATTATATCCTGCGTTTTTCAAGCTGCGGGGGATAGAAGGAAGTTTGTCCGTCTTTTCGGGATATTTCATGATGCTGGTGCTTGGCTGTCCGGGATATCCGCTGATAATGGATGCCAGTCCGCGGTCTGTACGGAAACTGCTACCGTAGAAGTTGCTGAATAGTATGCCTTCCTTTGCGAATTTATCCATATTGACAGCCACATTAGGTTGTCCTCCGAAAGTTTCCATCAAGTGTGTGGAGAAACTCTCAAGGATAATAAAAATAATGTTCGGACGTTGTGTATTCAATAATTGGGGGATGCTGTCTGTTGCTGCGACAGGTTTGTCTACCATCTCTGCAAATAATTCGTCGGCTATTTTCGGGTCCATGAAGCGATATTGCTTATCGAAATTATTCTGGTGGGTGGCGGAATACATGAAGCTGAATGCCGGATTGATGGCTGCATGATTCATGCGTTGGTCCTGACTGAAATACACCTTGCTCAAATTCATGGTGGATACGCTGAATCCGCCCCGGATAGGGATGAAAAGTGCCGCTGTCAGCAAAAGGAGTGCAAGCGAGACATTCTGACGTCGATAAGGAATTTTCAGGGGCTTTTTCTCCCGGATAAGGACGCAATAGAAAATAAAGTATAAAATTGCTGCATAGATCAGCATAGATAAGATTCCCAATAGTACAAACCAAAAAGCTGACGCTTGCCATAGCATCTTTGGGGGAAGAGAAGAAATAGAAAACGGGGGTGGCATCCAGACGGAATCCCCAAAAGCCGTATAATCCCAGGTCGATGATAAAAATGCAGGCCATGATAAAGGCGATTACCCCGAAGTATCCTTGCCGGATGCGGCGGAGTATGGATGAATTGGTCCAGGCGGAGGCGATGAGCAGTAAGCCGGGGATAGCGGTCAGGTAACCTGCAAGAGATAAATCCAGAGGCAATCCGTGCCACATGACGCGGAAGTAGTCACCTAAAGATACATTGGTATATAAGTCATGGTAGTAAACCATGAAGATTGGTTTCTGAAGAACGAATAAAAGAACAAATAAAAAATAGGTCGTGAGAAATTGTATGATTCTCTTTTTCATATCTGTAAACTTAAAAAGATTGAACGGATACAAAGTTACTATACTTTTCGTTATCTTTCTCATGAAGTAATATAAAAACATACCTTTTTTTTCCATATCTTTGTCGTGTGTGTGACAAAAATTAAGTAATGAAATGGCAAAGATTGCAAGGAAACTAACAGATTTAGTGGGGAATACCCTTTGATGGAACTTTCCGGTTATAGCGGAAAGTACGGTCTGGAACAAAATATTATTGCCAAACTGGAGGCTTTTAATCCAGCGGGAAGTGTAAAAGACAGGGTGGCTCTTTCGATGATTGAAGATGCTGAAGTTCGGGGATTATTGAAACCCGGTGCGACGATTATTGAGCCGACAAGCGGAAATACAGGTGTCGGGTTGGCAATGGTAGCCACTATTAAAGGGTATCACCTAATATTGACCATGCCTGAAACAATGAGCCTGGAACGGCGGAATCTGTTGAAAGCGCTGGGTGCGCAGATTGTATTGACAGATGGGCTGGGAGGGATGGCAGCTTCTATTGCCAAGGCGCAGGAGTTGCGGGATAGTATCCCCGGTTCGGTGATTTTGCAACAATTTGAGAATCCGGCCAATGCTGCTGTTCATGAACGGACAACGGGTGAAGAAATTTGGAGGGATACAGATGGTGAAGTGGCTGTTTTTGTGGCCGGAGTGGGCACCGGAGGAACGGTTTGCGGTGTAGCCCGTGCTTTAAAGAAACATAATCCGAATATTTATATTGTTGCGGTAGAACCTGCGTCGTCTCCCATATTGGCGGGACGGCAGGCTGCTCCCCATCGTATACAGGGAATCGGAGCGAATTTTATTCCCGGACTTTATGATGCTTCTGTGGTAGATGAGGTGATGGGTACCCGATGATGATGAAGCGATTCGTGCGGGACGTGAGTTAGCGTCGACGGAAGGTCTGCTGGTGGGAATTTCTTCGGGAGCAGCTGTGTATGCTGCCCGTCAACTGTCACTGCGTCCGGAATTTAAGAACAAAAAAATAGTAGCGTTGTTACCTGATACGGGAGAGCGTTATTTGTCGACCGAACTGTTTGCTTTTGACGCATATCCATTGGATTAATTCATTCACTATAAAAAAGACCTGAACCATGGTAAGAATAATTATAGTTTTGCTTTTTTTTGGTTTTCCGGCTGTTGCCTTTGCACAAACTTATCAGCAATTGTCCGAGAGAGCCATTGAATGTATTGAGAAAGACAGTCTTCCCAAAGCAGAGGAACTTTTGCTTCAGGCTTTGAAGCTGGAACCGAAGAACGCCAAAAATGCGTTGCTTTTTTTCTAACCTGGGATTGGTACAGCGCCGCTTGGGTGAGTTTGATAAAGCGCTGGAGTCTTATTCTTTTGCACTGAATTTTGCTCCTTTGGCAGTTCCTATTTTACTCGACCGTGCCGCTATTTATATGGAAATGGGAAAAACAGACCGTGCTTATACCGATTATTGTCAGGTGCTTGATGAGGATAAGCAGAACAAAGGAAGCTTTGTTGATGCGTGCCTATATTTATGTGCTCCGCCGCGATTATCCGGCTGCGAGAATAGATTATAATCGTTTATTGGAACTCGATCCGCAGAGCTATAGCGGACGGCTGGGACTGGCTACTTTGGAGCAGAAAGAAGGAAAATTTCGGGAATCTCTTGAAATTCTGAATAAGATGATTACGGCTACTCCTGACGATGCGACGCTTTATATTGCCCGTGCCGATGTGGAACGTGAGATGAAACATGAAGATTTGGCATTGGTCGATTTGGAGGAAGCCATCCGGTTGGATGCTGCCTCGGCTGATGCTTATCTGTTGCGTGGAAATATCTACCTGGCACAGAAAAAAAGAAAGGACTTGCCAAAGCTGACTTTGAAAAAGCTATTTCATTGGGAGTGCCTCCGGCTGATTTGCACGAACAGCTTAAGCAGTGCAAGTGACGTATGATTATTCTACAAACTGCCTAATCAAATTAACGAAGTCTTTTTCCGTATTTCTTCTTCTTGTATTCTCCGATACCACTGATTTCTCCGAATTCTTCTATAGTGGTAGGACGTGAAATGCAAAGCAGATGCAACACTTTGTCTGACAAGACGATGTAGGCGGGTAGTGCCTCCTGATCGGCCAGTTGTTTCCTCAATCCGCGTAAGGCTTCGAATAAATCCTCGTTTTCTCCACCTTCCAGGCCGAAAGGAAGTACCTTTTGCAACAACCACTTTTTTTCTTTTTTCCTTTTTGAGTGGCGACTTCTTCGTGCCGGATGACTGCTAATGTTGCCTTAGCTCTCCCGAAGAGAATATCACTTCCGCTTGCAGTAATTTTAAGATGGTTGTTTTCGTTATAGGCTATTTCAAAGTAGCCGAGTTGCAACATCTGAAGCAGATAGTCTTGCCAGTCACGAGGAGGAATGTCGCGTCCGGCACCGAACGTTTTAAGTTCCTGATACCCTTTTCCGGTTACTTCCGCAGAATAGTTTCCACGGAGAATGTCAATCAACAATCCTGTGCTGATTTGTTGTTCTGTACGTGCGATGGCGCTTAATGCCTTTTGCACAATGACCGTACCGTCAAATCGTTGAGGAGGATTTTTACAAACATCGCAATTACCGCAATCCTCCGTTGTTGTTTCTCCGAAATAGCTTAACAGGATTCTTCTCCGGCAAATATCGGCTTCAGCATATTGCTGCATCCGTTGTAGCTTTTTCCAGATTGATGCTCTGCTGATTGCTTTCCGAAGCAAATTTAGTGAGTAATATAAGATCTCCGAGTGAATAAAATAGGACAGTATTGCTGGGAAGTCCATCCCGTCCGGCACGGCCTATTTCCTGATAAAAGCTTTCTATGCTTTTGGGTAGATTGTAATGTATGACCCAGCGGACATTTGATTTATCGATCCCCATTCCGAATGCAATGGTGGCACATACCACCTGTATGCGGTCGTTGATAAAATCATTCTGTGTTTCGTCCCGGTGTTGGGTGGATAATCCGGCATGATAGACACCGCAGCGAATACCCTGCTTTTTGCAACATCTGTGCGACGGTTTCTGTCTTATTTCGGCTCATACAATAAATAATCCCGCTTTCTCCCCGTGGCGGTGAATAAATTCTAAGATAGCCTTGTTCTTCTCTTTCGCTTGAAAACCACGTTTCACACAGTCAGGCTAATGTTGGGGCGGTCGAAAGATGAGATAAAGATACGGGGATGGTTGAGATGTAATTGCCGTACAATGTCTTCGCGCGTGATTTTATCCGCAGTAGCAGTTAGTGCGACAATCGGTATTTGCGGAAATTGTTGGTGAAGCACTCCCATTTTGTGTATTCCGGACGGAAGTCATGTCCCCATTGTGAAATACAATGCGCTTCATCAATAGCAAACATAGAGAGATGTTCATATCCCGCAACAAATAATCCTTTTCTGCTAAAAGTTTTTCCGGTGAAATGTAAAGCAGCTTCAGTCGTCCTTCAACACATGCGCGACGCAGTTGGACGTTTTCCGTTTCGTCATTACTGCTGTTCAGTGCCCCGGCTGCGATGCCATTTGCCAGCAATGCTTCTACCTGATCTTTCATCAATGAGATAAGTGGGGAAACGACAACGGCAGTACCTTCGCAAAGCAATGCAGGGAGTTGGTAGCAGATTGATTTTCCCCCACCAGTAGGCATTAATACCAATGCATCCTGTTTGTTTAGGATGTGGCGGATGATTTCTTCTTGCAGAGGACGGAAATTATCGTATCCGAAATATGTCTTTAGAGTTTCTCTCATTGATGCTGATTTATCCATGCTGCAAAGGTACATTTTTTCTTTGGCAATTTTCATCATGTGTAGATTTCAGTTTCTGATATGAATTATAAATAAGTTAAAGTTTCTTATTATTCGGACTCATTCCTTCTTTTTCAAGGTTTTTGATTGTTTATTTAGAAAAAAAATGCACAAAATAATTGTGTGTTTAAAAAAAAAGTAAGACATTTGTAACATGTTACGTTGCAAATGAGCAATTATTAACAAATGAACAAACCCTAACCAGTTAATTCAATGAGCGATTTAGAGAACAAAAAAACGGAAGAAACTCCGAAAAAACGTCCCTACAATTTGAGGGAAAAGAAAGAAAAGAAGGCTGCATACAGGTCTTTGATTAGACCGGAATTGGCAGACGAGTTGTATGACAAGATCCTGAATATCATCGTTGTACAGAAGAAGTACAAGGATCCTGACTATTCAGCTAAGGACTTGGCGAAAGAATTGAAGACGAATACTCGTTACCTTTCTGCAGTAGTAAACTCACGCTTTGGCATGAACTATTCTTGCCTGTTGAATGAATACAGAGTAAAAGATGCTTTTTGCATTTATTGACTGACAAACGTTATGCCGACAAAAATGTGGAAGAAATTAGTGCCATGGTTGGCTTTGCAAATCGTCAATCTTTTTACGCTGCATTTTACAAAAACGTAGGTGAGACTCTAATGGATATCGCAAAAACATCTCGAAAATAAGAAATAATTGCGCGTTCCGAAACTAGTCAAAAAGGAATTACCTCTAAATGAAAGATTTTGGAGATAATTCCTTTTCTCATTTTAATTAATCAATGCTAGCATTATGAAAAAACATCTGATTTTAATGACAGTGGCCGCTACGCTTTTAACATCGTGCGGAGGAAGTAAAACAACAACTGCTGAAGCAGAAAAATTTGATTATACAGTGGAACAATTTGCTGATTTACAAATATTGCGTTATAAAGTTCCCGGATTTGAAGAACTGACGCTGAAACAGAAGGAACTGATTTATTACCTGACAGAGGCTGCTCTGGAAGGAAGGGATATTCTGTTTGACCAGAATGGAAAATATAATTTGAGAATCCGTCGGATGCTCGAAGCAGTATATACAAACTATCAGGGGAGATAAAACAACGCCTGATTTTAAAAATATGGAGGTGTATCTGAAAAGGGTATGGTTCTCCAATGGTATTCATCATCACTATGGTACGGAGAAATTTGTGCCCAACTTCTCGCAGGAGTTCTTGAAACAGGCTGTGCTCGGTATAGATGCCAAGTTGCTTCCGTTGGCGAAAGGACAGACTGCCGAACAACTTTGTGCCGAACTGTTTCCGGTGATTTTCGATCCGGCAGTTATGCCGAAACGGGTAAACCAGGCAGATGGCGAAGATCTTGTGTTGACTTCTGCTTGTAACTATTATGACGGAGTGACGCAGAAAGAGGCAGAGAGTTTTTATAGCGCCCTGAAAGACCCGAAAGACGAAACACCGGTTTCGTACGGGCTGAACAGTCGCTTGGTAAAAAGAAAACGGAAAGTTGGAGGAGAAAGTTTGGAAAGTAGGCGGACTCTATACACAGGCAATAGAGAAGATTGTTTATTGGCTGAAGAAAGCGGAAGGTGTAGCAGAGAATGAGGCACAAAAGGCCGTCATCACCAAACTGATTCAATTCTATGAAACAGGCAATCTGAAAGATTTCGATGAATATGCCATTCTTTGGGTGAAAGACCTTGATTCACGAATCGACTTTGTGAATGGATTTACTGAAAGTTACGGTGACCCGTTGGGTATGAAAGCGAGCTGGGAGTCTTTGGTGAACTTCAACGATTTGGAATCAACGCACCGCACGGAGATTATCAGTAGTAATGCGCAATGGTTTGAAGATCATTCTCCGGTAGATAAATCTTTCAAGAAAGAAAAGGTAAAAGGGGTATCGGCTAAAGTGATTACTGCCGCTATCCTTGCAGGTGATCTTTACCCGGCAACGGCTATCGGTATCAATCTGCCGAATGCTAACTGGATTCGTGCTCATCACGGCTCTAAGTCAGTAACAATCGGAAATATAACAGACGCTTATAATAAAGCCGCTCACGGAAACGGATTCAACGAAGAATTTGTTTATAGCGATGCGGAAATACAACTGATCGATGCGTATTCTGATTTAACGGATGAGCTGCATACGGACTTGCACGAATGTTTAGGACACGGTTCCGGTAAGTTACTTCCGGAGGTAGATCCTGATGCTTTGAAAGCATATGGCTCTACCATCGAAGAGGCACGTGCCGATTTATTCGGATTGTATTATGTAGCCGATCCGAAGCTGGTGGAACTGGGACTGCTCTCTTCTCCCGATGCTTATAAGGCTCAATACTATACTTATCTGATGAACGGGTTGATGACACAACTGGTACGTATCGAACCGGGAAATAGTGTTGAAGAAGCTCACATGCGCAATCGCCAGCTGATAGCCCGTTGGGTATTTGAAAAAGGAGCTGCCGATAAAGTGGTGGAACTGGTGAAGAAAGACGGAAAGACTTATGTGGTTATCAATGACTATCAGAAGGTACGTCAGCTTTTCGGCGAATTGTTAGCTGAAATTCAGCGAATCAAATCGACGGGCGACTTTGAAGGTGCCCGTTCATTGGTAGAAAACTATGCGGTAAAAGTAGATCCGGCTTTACATGCAGAAGTTCTGGAACGTTATAAGAAGCTGAATCTAGCTCCTTACAAAGGCTTTGTGAATCCGAAATACGAACTGGTGACAGATGAAAACGGAAACGTTACGGATGTCACGGTTTCTTATGATGAAGGTTATGTAGAACAAATGTTGCGTTACAGCACTGATTATTCTCCGCTGCCTTCCATAAACAACTGATCTGAAATGGATATTAAAGAACAACTGAAAGATATTAAAACACAGCTCCGTCTCTATGAACGGGGCTGTGTCCCAAAGTATGCGCGAGAAAGGGCTGGTTTATAAACTCAATTTCGGAGTGGAACTGCCTCGTATCAAGATGATTGCCGAAGGTTACGAAAAGAATCATGACCTGGCGCAGGCTTTATGGAAAGAGGAAATTCGCGAGTGTAAAATTCTGGCGGGGATGCTTCAGCCGATTGAAACGTTTTATCCTGAGATAGCCGACATTTGGGTAGAAAATATCCGGAATATCGAAATAGCCGAGCTGACTTGCATGAATCTCTTCCAGCATTTGCCGTATGCTCCGGCCAAATCTTTTTCACTGGATTGCAGATGAGCAAGAGTATATACAGACTTGCGGTTTTCTGACTGCTGCCCGTCTTCTGATGAAGAAAGGGGATATGACCGAACGCGCCTCCGGCGAATTACTCGATCAGGCAATCTGTGCTGTACATTCCGACAGTTATCATGTTCGTAACGCAGCTTTTGCTGGTTATCCGCAAATATATGCAGCATAGTGAGGAACATGCTTTTCAAGTATGCCGCCTGGTGGAGGGAATGGCTGATTCTACCTTGGAAGGAGAGCAGATGCTCTACAACATGGTGAAAGAAGAGACTGAAGAATAATTAACCCATTACTTATTTCTAGGAATTTCTACGGTTTTTGCTTTCCGCAAAAAAGGCTTAACTTTGTTCGCGCTAATTTTGGCTGATGATGGAAACTCAAAACGTGAAAGATACAGTAAGGCAGATATTCACGGAATATCTCACGGCGAACGGGCATCGTAAGACTCCTGAACGCTACGCCATACTCGATACTATTTATTCTATCGACGGTCATTTCGATATTGACATGCTTTATTCACGGATGATGGACCAGGAGAATTTCCGGGTGAGCCGTGCAACTCTCTACAACACCATTATCCTCCTTATCAATGCACGACTGGTCATTAAGCATCAGTTTGGCACTTCTTCCCAATACGAAAAATCATATAATCGCGAGACACATCATCATCAGATATGTACTCAATGTGGTAGAGTGACCGAGTTTCAGAACGAGGAATTGCAGCATGCCATTGAAAATACGAAATTGAGCCGCTTCCAGCTTTCGCATTACTCCTTTATATATATGGAGTATGTGGTAAAAGTGCGACAGAGCTAACAAACGGAAAAAGTAAATAACAACAATAAAAAAGAAAAATGAAAGTAGATGTTCTATTAGGATTACAATGGGGCGACGAAGGTAAAGGAAAAGTAGTCGACGTTTTAACACCTAAGTATGATGTGGTTGCTCGTTTTCAGGGCGGCCCGAATGCCGGTCACACGCTTGAGTTTGAAGGACAGAAATATGTGCTTCGCTCTATTCCTTCCGGTATTTTTTCAAGGAAACAAGGTAAACATCATCGGTAACGGTGTGGTACTTGATCCGGCATTGTTTAAAGCAGAGAGGCAGAAGCACTTGAAGCATCGGGTCATCCGCTGAAAGAACGTTTGCATATTTCAAAGAAAGCTCATCTGATTCTTCCGACACACCGTATTCTGGATGCTGCCTATGAAGCAGCCAAAGGAGACGCCAAAGTAGGAACTACCGGCAAGGGTATCGGCCCTACTTATACGGATAAAGTGAGCCGTAACGGTGTTCGTGTAGGTGATATTCTTCATAATTTCGACCAGAAGTATGCTGCCGCAAAAAGCTCGTCACGAACAAATTCTGAAGAGCCTGAATTATGAATACGATCTTACTGAACTGGAAAAAGCATGGTTGGAAGGTATCGAATACCTGAAACAATTCCATTTTGTAGATAGCGAACATGAAGTGAATAATCTGTTGAAAGATGGTAAGAGCGTTCTTTGTGAAGGAGCGCAGGGTACTATGCTTGATATTGATTTCGGTTCATATCCGTTCGTGACTTCTTCCAATACCGTATGTGCGGGAGCCTGCACCGGACTGGGAGTGGCGCCTCCAACCGTATCGGTGAAGTATATGGTATCTTCAAAGCATACTGTACTCGTGTAGGAGCAGGCCCGTTCCCATCAGAACTGTTTGATGAAACAGGTGACAAGATGTGTACTTTGGGACATGAATTCGGTTCTGTAACCGGACGTAAACGTCGTTGCGGATGGATTGACCTGGTAGCGTTGAAGTATTCCGTTATGATAAACGGAGTTACCAAATTGATTATGATGAAGAGTGATGTACTCGATACTTTCGAAACAATCAAAGCGTGCGTTGCTTACAAACTGAACGGTGAAGAGATTGACTACTTCCCGTATGACATCACAGAAGGCGTAGAACCTGTATATGCAGAGCTTCCGGGTTGGCAGACAGATATGACCAAGATGCAGAGCGAAGATGAATTCCCGGAAGAGTTCAACGCTTATCTGACTTTCCTGGAAGAACAACTTGGCGTAGAAATCAAGATTGTTTCCGTAGGGACCGGACAGAGCACAGACGATCGAACGTTATACAGAAGAATAACCATTGATTTATTATATGGAGGAAAGGCGGAGATTGAAGAAAAACTCCGCCTTTTTTATTCAAGCCTTTGTAGTCTATTCTAAACACACAGAAAAAATAATGTACGCCTTATGAAAACACGTTTTATTACTTTCTCTTTTTTGTTGTTCGTCATGAAACTTGGGAGCATTTGCACAGTCTCCTTATCAGCCTGCCGAAGAGAATCTGAAAGCACGGCAGGAATTTCAGGACAATAAGTTTGGTATTTTTCTTCATTGGGGCTATATGCCATGCCAAGTTACCGGTGAGTGGACTATGACAAACAATAATTCGAATTATAAAGAGTATGTTAAACTGGCAGGTGGATTTTATCCTTCAGTTTGATGCGGACAAATGGTGGCAGCTATTAAAGCTTCAGGAGCGAGAAATATATCTGTTTCACTACCCGTCATCACGAGGTTTTCTATGTTTCGATACTAAAAATATTCGGATTATAATGTAGCAATACGTAACTGAACGAAGTACAATGA
>VOFK01002772.1_pt1 | contig 17981 bp, 33 predicted proteins | sample 5384121 | NCBI WGS metagenome assembly VOFK01 (sample SAMN12384730, study PRJNA508395) | human gut metagenome | isolation source: healthy gut J | host: Homo sapiens
CTCGGTATTACTTCGTTCCGGTGCATTATTGCTAATGTATCTTCAACATAGCTATAAATAGCGTTTGATACATCAGTTTTGTTAATCGACTTCTTCAGGGTATCAGCTTCAACACCAGTGTAGGCATATTGTTGTTCACAATATGTCTGTATCTCCTCGAAAGCCGTGTCCTCGATTTTTTTATCTTGTGCATACTGTTCGTATAGGTTGTCGGTTCAAAAGAAAATATTGTCTGCCGCAAACAGAAGTGACAGCGCAAGGAATAAAAACGCCAAAAACAGCGAGATTATCAGATTAGCAGGTAGTTGTATAGTTTTTTGTTTTTCACAGATCTTACCCTCCCTAATTTTATATTCTTTGCTTATGACTTTGCAGATAACATATAGCCTCTGATCTGAAAGACCCATATAGCCATTGTTCCAGCAAGTGTAGAGTATCAGATCATCTACAGGTGGATCTGCGGTCACGTCATAATACAAAAAGGGAAGTATCTGTATCTGGAAGTACCTTAGTTTCTGTGACCTCATAAAATTTGCCATAATCTGTTTTTAGTATCACTTGATCTCCTACTAGAATATTAAGGTAAATATCTGAAATAAGTGTGGTTATGAGCCGCAAGGACAACTCTGCCTGTAGCACCTATATATGCAGAATAGTTAGATTGCACAACCCCTTTTTTGCTAGGAGATCATCAGAGTCTCCCCAGTAAACAGGCTCTTTTGTCAATGCCTGCCTTATCATTCTTTTTACGGTCAGCTCGGCATATTTGTCGCCGTAATACGGATAGATTATCTCATGCTGTTCCGTCTTTTTATCAGAATCTGGTACTGTGACTTTTGTTAATCCCTTCATAGGCAGTGCGTCTGCATTTCTGTATTTATTATCCTCTGATGGGTTTTTCAAATGAGCGTTCTCATTGAACGCTATTGCTGCATATCCTTGCAGCTCTATGAATTTTTTATAACTTACCAGCGTCATGATAGACAAACAAAGAGCCAAAAACTAAAAGAGGCGTCAAGACCATTACAGCCACTGACGTCCTCTTATTTTTTTTCAGTTTGTTTGCGTCAGACGAGGAAGCTTTAACCTCTTTCCTGACCATATCTTAGCACTCTTTGTTCTTCTTAACAGCTACTGTAATACCAAATGCACTAAGAGCAAGTGTAAGAACCGCAGCAACCTGAACAGCTGTCATGCTGTTTGCACCAGTATTAAGTGAACCGTTACCTGTGTTTGTTCCTATGTTTGTATTGCCATCTGAATCAACAACCTGAACGTTCCAATCCTTGCTTGTAAGCTCGTCTACCTTGATAGTAACACCAAAGTGTTTACCTGTAGCTACGCAAGCATCAGCAATAGCCTTTCTGCTATCCTCGCCCATTTCCTTAAACACCTGTCTAAGCTGATCGTTTGTTAGTGAAGCAAGATCTGTTCCTGCACCAAAAAAAGCTTGTCAGCAACAGGCTGAACGTATGTAGCACCACAATCAGAGAGCCTTTACCATGTAATCATAGTTAGCAGAGCTGAACTTTGAAGCGTGAGAATCAAAGCTAGTTCTTAAGCTCTGATACGTGGTTAGAAGGAACACCTGCTGATTTAGCTGCAGAAACAACATCGGCAGAAGAAGCTGCTGATGCGCTTACAACCATTGTTGAAGCAATGATGAACGCAGTAACAGAAGCCGAAATTGACTTAAATATCTTTTTCATAACACCTATCACCTTTCGTAATATTTTCTTATAACAATATTATACACTATTAAAATTCGATTGTCAATATTTTTTATTGGTATTTTTTTCAGAAAAAAGCAAATATTTTTACGATAATTTGAAATAGTTATGTGTAAAAGTGCGTATATGCGCTATTTCATGTAATTGTATATCGCTGGAAAATGTAAAAAAGATCCTCGGCATTCTCAAATAAAAAGACGTATAACATTACTGCATTGGTGCTTTTATGATTTTGTCAGAGCTGATCTCAAAGCATTTAGATATAATTTCTACATTAATTATTATAATTATACGCCTTGACACGATATCATGCCATGGTGTATAATTCTTGTGTATGATATAATTGATATAATGTGCAAAAGGAGGATATATGAAAAATTATCTCAATGAAAGCCTTTCAGCTCAAGAAAGAGCTGAAGCACTTGTAAATGATATGACCGTAGATGAGGCGGCTTCACAGCTTAGATATGACGCTCCTGCTGTTGAGCGGCTCGGCATTCCCTGCCTATAACTGGTGGAATGAGGGGTATCCATGGGCTTGCACGAAGCGGTGTTGCCACCATGTTTCCCACAGGCAATAGGTCTTGCGGCTATGTTTGACACCGACCTTGTGTTCAAAGTGGCAGATATAACCTCTACAGAAGCTCGTGCCAAGTATATGAGTATTCAAAGCGTGATGACAGGGATATATACAAAGGTCTTACCCTTTGGGCGCCTGTATAAATATTTTTCAGAGATCCACGCTGGGGCAGAGGTCATGAGACTTACGGTGAGAAGACCCTTATCTTACCGCAGAGTGCGGCAAGGCATATGTAAAAAGGCTTGCAGGGCAGTGGCAAGGTACTGAAAACTGCCGCTTGTGCCAAGCATTTTGCAGTACATAAGCGGACCTGAGGCTGTTCGCCATGAATTTAATGCAGAGGTTAGTTGGAAAGACCTTGAAGAGACCTATCTTTATGCCTTTGAGGAGCTTGTGAAAAAAGCAAAGGTCGAGGGTGTAATGGGTGCGTATAACCGTGTGAATGGCGAGCCGTCATGTGCTAGTGAGTTTCTAATGGGCAAGCTCGACAAATGGGGTTTTGCTGGCGATTTTGTTTCTGATTGCTGGGCAATAAAGGGATTTCCACGAACACCATATGGTGACGTCTTTCTCCTGTAGAGTCGGCCGCAATGGCACTTAAAAGCAGGCTGTAATGTGAACTGCGGTTGTACATATGTACACCTGCTTTCTGCTCTTGACAAAGGGGGCTTGTGACAGAAGATGAAATCCGTGCTTCCTGTGTTGCTCTTATGAGGACTCGCATAAGACTTGGCATGTTTGACAAGTCAACGGAATATGACAACATACCATACAGCGTTGTTTCTTGCCCTGAGCATAAAGCAGTATCCTACCACCAGTGTGCAGTGAAGTCCATGGTGTTGCTCAAAAACAAAGGGTATTCTTCCGCTTGACAAAAAATCAATATCAACTATCGCTGTAATAGGTCCAAATGCGGACAGCAAGAGCGGCTCTCGAGGGCAATTATAACGGCACAGCCGACAGGTATGTTACTTTCCTTGAGGGGTATCGAGGACGCATTTGAGGGGCAGGAGTGCTTTATGCTGAAGGCTGTCACTTGTATAAGGACAGAGTATCGGGTCTTGCACAGGCAGGGGATAGATACGCTGAAGCTGAGGCGGCGGCGGCAAATTCTGATGTTGTGATACTTTGCGTTGGTCTTGACGCCACTATTGAGGGCGAGGAGGGGCGACACAGGTAATGAGTTTTCATCGGGGGTGACAAGAACGATCTAAGACTTCCTGAAAGTCAGCGCGAGCTTATAAAGCGTGTCGCAAAGATCGGCAAAGCCTATGATAGAGGTATGTGCGGCAGGAAGCTCAATAAACATCGAGCATGATTGTGACGCTCTTATCCACGCATGGTATCCGGGTTCAGAGGGCGGCAAGGCTATTGCGGATATTATTTTTTGGTAAAAGTGTCGCCATCAGGAAAACTGCCTGTTACATTCTATAATAGCGCCGACAAGCTACCTTGCTTTACTGATTATGCTATGTCTGATAGAACATATAGGTACACGAGAGATAACATTCTTTATCCATTCGGCTATGGTCTTACTTATGGAGATGTTGTTGTTACATCGCTTAGTTATGACGATGGCAAAAGTCAATGTAGAGGTAGAAAATAACGGTCCGATACTTGTGATGTTATCGAACTTTACATTAAATCACATTGTGATAATGCTCCGGTTTATCCTGTGCTGTGCGGCTTCAAGAGGATTTTTGTCAAAAAAGGTGAAAAGCTTGATGTTGAAATCGAAGTACCTGACAAAGCTTTCACAACAGTGTCAGATATCGGCGAGAGAAAACAGTTTGCAAAAAAAGAATTCACCCCTCTATGTTGGTACGCATCAGCCTGATGAACTTAGTTGTCAGCTTAGTGGTACAAACTGTATGAGTATCGAGATAGAACGATAATGAAAAGAGATCTTACAAACGGCAGTATCATAAGCTTGCTTCTTATTGTTTTGGTGAAAGAAATGAACGCCGCCTGAAAGGCTGTCTGAACATATCATTTCAGATGATAGGCTCTGTTACTTTGGTGACAGAGCCTATCACATTGTGCTTTTCCAATGAGATTTTGAAACTTTTGCATACTCAATTAAAATAATGCTGTTGACATCTGATTATGTTAGAATTATCCTGTCATGAATTCCGACATACTTATGATACAAAGACTGGTAAATAGTTTTTGGAACGACTGTAATGGCGGCTTTTTACAGTAGCCGTTCATAATTGTTAAATTAAGCTGTCAGCTTATATGATTTTCCAACAAATACTTGGCTGATTTTGTTTATCTTATTGTATGTTATAACAAAAAACCATTTTTTTGTTGAAATACAAAAAACGTATCGTTTAAAAGTTGACTTTTTGAATAGAATGTGATAAAATTATTATTGTACGGTTTATTTTTTTGGGGAAAATAACGAAAAATATCAACAATAGGGTGAATAATTCAAATGAAAAAAAAATTACACTATCAAGGATCTTCTGGTACTTCTTCTCGGAAAGGTTTGGTATATCGTTGCCGCTTCAATAGTGTGTGCGATACTGGCCCTTTTCGTATCAAAATTTGTTATGAGTAAGCAGTATCAGTCACACGTTTCAATGTATGTTAAAAGTGCTGATAATCAGTCAACGGGTCAGGATAAGACTAATGTTGACTTACAGGACATTAACGCTTCAAAGTCATTGGTACAGACCTACATTGTTATACTTTACTGATGACCCGGTAATGAACGAGGTAAGCGATAAACTTCTTGAGATGTATACTCCTGAACAGCTTGCTCCTTATTTTACTGTAACAAGCGGCAGGGGTTTCAAATGACGGCCTGAGAAATGCTTATAGCATGACCGCTGTAAATCAGACAGAGGTACTTCAGATAACTGCCACAACAACCAATGCAAAGCTTTCTTCTGACCTTTGTAACATCATGGCTGACGTCGCTCCGAGCTTTCTTATAAGAGTTATCGGTGCAGGCTCAGTTGAAAAAGATAGGTGATGCTGAGGTTTACAATACACCTGTTTCCCTAACACCACTAAAAATGTTGCCCTTGGCTTTGTTGGTGGCTTGATGGTGGCTGTTCTAGTGATACTTGTTATCGACTTCTTCGACAACACTGTAAAGAATTCTGATGAGCTTGGTGAAATTTATCAGAAGCCTATCGTTGGTGAGATAATGAATATTGGCGGAAAGACTTCTAAAAAGGATGAAGGTTCTTCTGCTGACAGAAAGAAACAGCTTCTGTTCAATAATAAGGATATACCGTTTAATATTGTAGAGAACTACAAAACAATGCGTACAAACCTTATGTTTACACTTTCTACAACACGAAATAAGATAGTTGTCGTTTCTAGCCCCTAATCCAAGTGAGGGTAAGTCTGTAACAGTTGCTAACCTTGCAGCTTCAATGGCTGAAACAGAAAATAAGGTTCTTCTTATTGACGCTGATATGAGAAGCCCTGTTCAGCACAGAAACTTCAAGTTAAAAAACAATGTTGGACTTTTTCAACAATACTGAGTGGTGAAAGCACATTTGATAAGTGTGTGTGCATGAAACCAAGAATGGCAATTTTGCTGTTCTTACATCAGGCGTTTTGCCTCCAAACCCGTCAGAGCTTCTTGCTTCTGAGAAAATGCGTGAATTGCTTGAATATGTTCAGCATAAGTATGATTATATGTTATTGTCGACACCCCGCTGCTTCCTGTAACTTGACGTAATGAGCCTTGCAGATGAGGTCGCAGGCGTTCTTCTCATTGCAAGATATGGCAGAACTACATATCAGGGAAATAGAGGAGTTCTATGAAGAAGCTTGAGATAGGCGATTGCAATCTGCTTGGTTTCGTTCTTAATGATATTTCCGCAAAGAACGGTTCTCATTACGGATACAAGTATAGCTACAAGTATAAATATGACTACAGCTATAAATACGGTGGTAAGGATGCTTCTGCCGAAAGTTAAATGACATGGAGATGTTAGATTGACTACCGATTATCACAGCCACATACTGCCGAATATTGATGACGGCTCTGACAGCATCAAAAACATCACTTAAAATGATAAAAAATGATGAAACAGCAGGGCATAGGTATAATTGTGGCAACACCGCATTTTTTATATGCACAGGAAGCTTCTTTAGACAGTTATCTTGTCAAACGGCAAAAATGCTTATGAGAAGCTCATGGCATCTGACCCTGCCGTGAAGGATATACATATTGGTGCTGAGGTGGCTATAGAAAAGGGGCATCAGCGTATGGAGAACTTGCAAAAAGCTGTGTATCAGCGGAACAAGACTTATTCTTCTTGAACCACCCTTCACTCAGTATAACAGTTGGATCGTCGAGGAGATAGACGAGATAGCAAATTCTCGAAGGCTTATTCGGATAATCGCCCATGTACATAGATATATGGGCGTTTATTCAAAGTCAGATCTGAAAAGTCTGATGTCTGTGGATGCAGTTTTTCAGATAAATGCAGAAGCTTTTTGAGCATTTTTCCACAAGACGTTTTGTTAATAAGCTTATTTCAAGTGGCAGAGATTTTGTCTTTGGAAGCGATGCTCATGATCTTGATGATAGAAAAACCTAATTTTGATCTTATAGCTAAAAAGATCTGGAAGTGAAAATATAAGACGTTCTGATAAAGTACTCATGTCTGCTATGGCTGACGAAGAAAGAATGTTTGCTTTTTAAGTATAGAAAAAAATATTGATGATATTGTATAAATAGCCTGCACTGTGCCATTGAGGGGTGGCCATGGTGTGATCTTATTCATTGCTTTAATTGAGCGGAGGTATGTTTTATTTATGGAGAAAAAACAAGTGAAAAACACAGTTCAGGTGTGGAAAAACAAAAAGATAAAACATTGGATGCTTATTGCATTCTTTCTGTGTTTCTATGATATTGTTGCCGTAAATCTATCCTACATTTTCGGACTTTTCATCAGATTTGACCTTACTTTTTCTGCAATACCAAAAAGGAGTATATGCTTGCCTATGTAAAGTTTGCTCCAATATATACAGCTTTCTGTGTTGTGGTGTTTTTTGTGTTCAAGCTTTATAATAGTTTGTGGAGATTTGCTAGCATTGGCGAACTGTCAAGGATATTTTTGGCCTCGATAGTTACTACCATATTCCAGGCTGTGGGTATAACATTACTCTTCATGAGAATGCCTGTGGCTTACTATATAGTAGGAGCGGGAACTCAGTTCGTGCTTATAACAGCAGTGCGTTTTGCCTATAGATATGTTACCCTTTTAAGAGCAAAACAGGTAACAAATCAGGTGGCAGTGCATAATGCAATGGTCATTGGTGCAGGTGCTTCGGGTCAGATGATCCTTAAAGAGCTTACGATGTCAGAACGTGCAAATGCAAGACCACTCTGCATAATCGATGATAACCCAAATAAGTGGGAAGAAATATCGGAGGAGTTCCTATCGTCGGTGGCCGTGATTGCATTATGGAAAGCGTCAAAAAGTATAATATTGATCAGATCCTTTTTTGCAATTCAACTGCATCACCTGAGAACAAAAAGGGATATCCTTAATATTTGTAAGGAAACAGGCTGTGAGATGAAACAGCTTCCGGGCGTTTATCAGATAACAAATGGTGAGGTGCTTCTCAGCAAGATGAAGCCTGTTGCGGTCGAGGATCTGCTTGGAAGAGAGCCTATCAGAGTAAACATGGACGAGGTATTCCAGCACCTTAAGGGTAAGACCATATTGGTAACAGGTGGCGGTGGCTCTATCGGAAGCGAGCTTTGCCGACAGATAGCAGGTCATGAGCCTAAACAGCTTATCATATTTGACATTTATGAAAACAATGCTTATGAAATAGAGCAGGAGCTAAAACGTAAATATGGCAGTAAACTCAATCTTGTGACGCTTATCGGCTGTGTTCGTGACAGCAGACGTATCAATGACGTTTTTGAAAAATACAAGCCTGATATCGTTTATCACGCTGCAGCACATAAGCACGTTCCGCTTATGGAAACAAGCCCCTAATGAAGCTATCAAAAACAATGTTGTTGGTACATACAAGACAGCCTATGCAGCTTTGAAGCATGGCACAAAGAGGTTTTTGCTTATAAGCACCGATAAGGCTGTAAACCCTACTAATATTATGGGTGCAAGTAAAAAGACTCTGCGAAATGGTCATCCAGAGCATGGACGCTATCAGCAAGGCAGGCAGAACTGATCTTCTACCTATGCTCCATGCACACGTTGTTGATGAAATGACAGACGGTATGCTTGAGAACGATCCGATAGACGAGATAGCTGTTGATAATATAGAGAGCAGTGAAGCGGTTAAGATCGAAAGCGTTGGCAATAAGGACAGAAATGGCACACAGTTTGTTGCAGTTCGTTTTGGAAACGTTCTTGGAAGCAACGGCTCTGTAATCCCACTGTTCAAAAAGCAGATAGAAGCAGGCGGTCCTGTTACAGTTACTCACCCTGATATCATAAGATATTTCATGACTATACCTGAGGCTGTGAGCCTTGTTCTTCAGGCAGGCACATACGCATGGGGCGGCGAGATATTTGTCCTTGAGATGGGTGCGCCTGTGAAGATAGACACACTTGCGAGAAATCGTATCAGACTTTCAGGATATAAGCCTGATGTAGATATCAAGATAGTTTACTCAGGTCTGCGTCCTGGCGAGAAGCTTTTTGAGGAGAAGCTTATGGCAGAGGAGGGCATGATGAAAACGGATAATGAGCTTTATCCATATCGGAAAGCCTATACCGTTTGACACAGAAACGTTCCTTGGTCAGCTTGGGGAGCTTGCTCGTGCAAGCTATAACAATGACGAAAATATCGTTGAAATGGTCGAAAAGATCGTTCCAACATTCAATCCTGTAGGTGATAAACCAACAGGTAATGAAAAAATATGGCAGAAACGATGTTGCAGTTTCTGCGGCAAAATAATAAAAGATCCATATTTCAGCACTGCGGGGATTTCTGCGGTGCTGTTTTTATCCCTAAAATTTCACACTTTTTCTTGATGCTACTTGAAAAAAAGGCAGTTTATGTGGTATAATGAATAATGAATGTAAATTTGCGTAAAGGACTATTTCTATATGAAAAAAAATGGAGAATAAACAGACCTGACCCTGTGAAAAAACTGCAGAGTTTATGAACAAGTGTGACTTGAAAAGCCTTACCCCTAGACGTCATGACTTCAAGGGGTTTCACTGACTTTGACAGCCTTGCTGATTTTTTTTAAAGGCGAAGAACTTAGTGATCCTTTTCTTATAAAAGATATGGCTATAGCCGCCGAGGTGATAAACAAGGCGGTTGATCAGTATGACCTTATTTGTATTTACGGTGACTATGACTGCGATGGAGTTACGTCCACCACTATACTTTACAACTATCTTGAAAGCATGGGCGCAAACATTATGTACTATATTCCTGAGCGTGAGGCTGGATATGGCATGAACATGGAAGCTATTGAAATGCTTGCAGAAAAGGGTGTTAAGCTTATCGTCACTGTGGATAACGGCATTTCCGCGGTTGAGGAAGCTGAGCGTATTGCTGAGCTTGATATGGAACTTGTTATCACAGATCACCACCAACCGCCTGAGAAGCTTTCCGAGGGCAAGGGCTATCGTTAATCCGCATCGTGCAGATTGTCCTTCGTCATACAAAGACCTTGCAGGAGTTGGTGTAGCTTTCAAGCTTTTGTGCTGCACTTGACGGCGGCAGTTACGACACTGTTATGGAACAGTATGCCGACATTTGTGCTATCGGTACAGTTGCGGACGTTGTGCCACTCACAGGGGAAAACAGAACTATTGTTAAGCGTGGTCTTGAATATCTTGCAAACACCGAAATATTGGGACTAAACTATCTTATAGATAAAGCAAAGCTTGATAGAAATGATCTTGACTCAACAGGCATTGCTTTTAGGATTGCCCTGTTATAAACGCTTTCGGGCAGATTTGGCTCACCACTTACAGCGGTAAAAACGCTTCTCAGCGAAGACCCGGAGGACGCTGAAAATTATGTTGACACTCTTTTTTAAATCTTAACGCCCAGCGCAAGCAGACGGAAACAGAGATAATGACAGAAATAGTAAACCATATAAACGCTCACCCTGAAACTCTTGACCATAGAGTGCTTGTGCTTTCAGGCAAGGGCTGGCACCACGGAGTTATTGGCATTGTTTCTTCACGCATTTTGGAATTTTACGGAAAGCCGAATGTTATAATCTCCATTGATGACGATGGAAACGCACGAGGCTCTGCGAGAAGCGTAAAGGGCTTCAATATATTCAAGTGTTTTCAGCATTGCGGAGAGCTGCTTGATAAATTTGGTGGACATGAGTGTGCAGGAGGTCTGTCGCTGAAGGCTGAGAACATCGAAAAAGTTCACTCAAATGGTGTATGAATACAGCGATCCTATGGAGAAATTCCCTAGCGTTGAGCTTATAGCGGATAAGCTTCTTATGCCGCAGGATATCAACCTTGATAATGTAAAGGGTCTTGCCGCAATGGAGCCTTTTGGTGCAGAGAACCCTGCTCCAGTTTTTGCAATGCTTGAGTAAGAGTAGATAAGATAATACCGCTGTCACAGGGCAAGCATACAAAGATCGAGTTTTCATACGGAAGCTATAGAGGACAGGCTCTTATTTTCTCCCTTGCACCTGAAAAAGCTTGTTTCGCAGTTGGCGATAAGCTTTGATATGCTCGTGGAGCTTGGAATAAATGTGTTAACAATAGCCGTGAGTCCATATCCATAAGAGTTATCGACCATAGATTGAGTGGAGTAAAAGCAGGAAAGATATTTTGCGGCAAAGGATTGTTATGAAAAGCTCATGCGCGGGGAACAGCTTCCTGCAAGTTTTATAAGAAAAATAATCCCGACAAGGCAGGAGCTTATCGGTGTATATAAATACATAAGTGCAGTTAAGAATATTACGTTGGATAATCTTTTCATGAAAATATCAGGCGACAGCATGAATTATTGCAAACTGCATATTTGCGTTGATATTTTTCCGTGATAAGGGTCTTATCGAGTTCAGACCCGCAACTATGAAAAAATAAGCTACGTTGTGCCGAAACAAAAGGTAAATCTTGAGGACCTGAAACTCTTGTTAAGCTGAATGAAATGCTTGGAAAGGCAGGTAACTAAAATGTCAGAAAAAGAGAATATTTTGCTTGATCCTGCTGAAATGGATAAGATAGAAAAATATGCCTGAGATAAAAAACTGTCAGTGAAGAAGATCTTCCTGCCGAATTCGAGGTTAAAGAGCAGTTTGAAGAAAAGCCTGCTTCTACGGCTTCGCCTGACTATACCGACGCTGTGCCTGAAGCTTCAAAAGCCTGAGCATATAGGTGAGAGGTCGGTGTGTTCTATTGATGCACTTATTCAGAAAAATACTTGATGATGGAGAGGCAGTACGATCTGTCAAAAAATCGTTTCCGCCTATGAACTTGCTGAAAAAAAGTATCATCACAATCAGAAAAGAGAGTCTGGCGAGCCGTATATAACCCACCCGCTGTCTGTTGCATATATTCTTTTGGAGCTTGGCATGGATACTGATACTATTTGTGCAGCACTTCTTCATGACGTTGTGGAGGACACCCATGCACTCTTTGAAGAATTACAGAAGAATTTTGGCTCAGACGTTGCAATGCTTGTAAATGGCGTTACAAAGCTGAAAAAGGTAGAAACTTTCACCAAAGACGAGCAGAAAGCCGAGAATATCAGAAAAATTCCCTTCTTGCAATGAGCGAGGATATTCGTGTTATTATCATAAAGCTTGCAGATAGACTTCACAATATGCGTACTCTTAATTATTGCAAAGATTCAAAACGCAGAACTATCGCCCATGAAACAATGAACATCTATGCACCTATAGCTCACCGCCTTGGAATACGCTCAATTAAAGATGAGTTTGAAGATCTTGCTTTTACTATCTTGATCCTTATGCTTATGCCGAGATAGACGAGCAAATGCAGCTCAGAAAGGGCAGCCGTGAACAGCTTGTTGAAAACATCAAGCACAAGATACATGACAGGACTTGAAAAGGATTTTTTGACCCTGTTCCCTTATCGAGGGTCGAGTAAAAAGCAATTATGGTATTTATAAAAAGGTATATCGTGACGGCAAGGAGATAGACCAGATATATGATCGTTATGCCGTAAGAATTATCGTCAATACAGTTACCGAGTGCTATAATGTACTTGGCATAATCCACGATATGTTCAGACCTATCCCAAATAGATTTAAGGATTATATTTCCACGCCTAAGGCTAATATGTATCAATCTCTTCACACGACTGTTATCGGCAGAGAGGGGATACCTTTCGAGGTTCAGATAAGAACATGGGAAATGCACAGAACGGCTGAATATGGTATCGCCGCTCACTGGAAATATAAAAGAGGGCGTAAGGGGGTAGCTCAAAAGGACGATCAGCGCCTTGCATGGATAAGACAGATAATCGAGTCACAGCAGGAGTCAAACGACGTTGAGGAGATAGTAAGGGCTATCAAAAATGACCTTGCCCCTGAGGACGTTTTTGCTTTCACTCCAAAGGGCGATATGATAACACTGCCTGTTGGCTCAACTGTTATCGACTTTTGCTTACGCTATCCACACACAGGTGGGTCATAAGATGTGCGGCGCAAAGGTAGACAAGAAAATGGTGTCTTATGATTATCAGATAAAAACAGGCGAGATAATCGAAATACTTACTACCAACGTTGAAGGTCATGGTCCAAGCCGTTCGTGGCTTAATATCTGCAAGACCAATGAAGCCAAATCCAAGATACGTTCATGGTTCAAAAAGGAAAGACGAGAGGAAAATATCTTTGAGGGCAGAAATGCTCTTGAAAGAGAGTTCCGCAGAAATAATATAAGAGTGCCTGAGGAAGAACTTGAGGACTTTCTCAAAATGGATATGCACAGACACAGTTGTGATACTCTTGATGATTTTTTTGCAGCCATAGGTTACGGTGGTGTTCAGCTTTCAAAGGTGATGCAAAGGCTGAAATCTGAGTATAATAAGAAATATGGTGAAAAGGCTCAGCCTGATACTTCTGACCTTGAAAATAAGATAAAGACTTCCAAAAATTCCACCGGTGTTATCGTTGACGGCATCGACAACTGTGCTATCAAGATTGCACAGTGCTGTAATCCGCTTCCAGGTGACGAAATAGTCGGCTTTATCACGAGAGGTCACGGCATATCCGTGCATAAAAAGGATTGCGTGAACTATCTTTCGCAGAAAGATGATCCTGAAAATGCCGCACGTTGGATAAATGTTAAGTGGGAAAGTTCTGAAAAGCATACGGGCTATTTCAAAAGTGTACTTTGGATATCGTTGCGGTTGACAGAATAGGTCTGCTGGCAGACGTTTCGTCAGCGCTTGCAATGATCAATATTTTTATCTATGAGTCAACCTCAAGGGAACTGAAAAACGGCAATGCAATGCTTTCCGTAACTGTCAGCATTGCAGGAATGGAACAGCTTAACAATGTTATAAACAAGCTTCAGAAAATAAAGAACGTTATTTCTGTTGAAAGAAGCGGTAAATAAGAAAGGACAGATAATGAAAATATTTAGGCTCAAACCATTGAGTGTTTGTGAAACGAACAGCTATATTGTTGCAAGCGAAGAAAATAACTGCGTTCTTATCGATGCACCTGCCGACCCTGATTATATTCTCGGTGAGATAGAGAGTCACGGTCTTACGCTTAAAAAAGATCTTTCTTACCCACGGTCATTTTGACCATATCGGTGCTGTGGCTGACCTTGTAGACAGGACAGGCTGCGAGGTGTATATCCACATTATGGATAAGCCTAAGCTTACAGATGACGCAGGAATGCTTGCTAATCTTTTTCAGAATAAGAGGAAACAGAAATTACACAGGCAAGGTCAATGTGTTTACAGAGGACGATATACTAAAAAGCTTGACGAGCTTGAATTTGACGCGTTGGAAACGCCGGGACATACAAGCGGTTCTGTTTGTTTCATATGCGGCATGAATATGTTTTCGGGAGATACCCTATTTTCAAGAAGTGTTGGCAGAACTGATATGCCTGATGGAAGCAGCACAGCCCTTATGAAGTCGCTTATGAAAATAGCTGACCTTGGTGGAAATCTAACTGTTTATCCTGGTCACATGAATGTCACGACACTTGACGCTGAGAGAAAGTATAACCCATATCTCAGGCAGGCTGCGGAGGCTTTGAAATGACTCTGATATTCAGCGGGCAACGATTATAAATATGAGCTTGAGGGAGTAATGAAGCTTTTTATCCCCTGCAACGCTCTTTACCCACGTTTTTTTTTCTGACAGCATAGATACAGAGGACGATTATGTGTTCGCTCAGAAAAAGGATAACGCTGACAATGTTTGTTTGAGCGTTAAGGTGAGATATGACGGCAAGACTTGCGAAAAAGAGGAGTTTGTGCATTTTGAAAGCGACATGGAACTTTCACTTTCAAGACTTCTTTTTAAGGCAATGAGCGAGATAACAGGCATTGTGCCGAAATGGGGCGTTATAACGGGAATAAGACCTGTGAAGCGTGTGAATGATATGCTCAGTGAGGGCATGAACAAGGCGGAGATATTTAAAGCCATGGAGAGCAGGTATCTTTGCAGCGAAGAAAAGTGCGATATTGCATACAAAAACTGCTATAACCCAGAAGCCTGTCCTCGATGAGCTTGAAAAGGACAGCTTTTTAGTCTTTATGTGTCAGTGCCGTTTTGTCCCACAAGATGCTCCTACTGTTCTTTCGTTTCGCAATCTATCGATGGCTGTATGAAGCTTATCCCTGAGTATGTGAACAAGCTGTGTGAGGAGATAGTTTATACTGCGAAGATAACGAAAAAGCTTGGTTTAAAGCTTGACACCGTATATTTTGGCGGCGGCACTCCTACCACGCTCATTGCTGCTCAGCTTGACAGAGTTATGAAGGTCATTGCAAACAGCTTTGATATGTCAACTGTCCGTGAATACACTGTTGAAGCGGGAAGACCTGACACCATAACTGAAGAAAAGCTGAAGGTGCTTAAAGCAAACGGCTGTGGCAGAGTATCTATAAATCCACAGACTTTGAATGACAGCGTTCTTGAGGCTATTGGCAGAAAGCACACAACTGCACAGTTTTTTGACAGCTTTGACCTTGCAAGAAAAGTTGGTTTTGACTCTATTAATACTGATATAATCGCAGGTCTGCCAACAGACACAGTGGAGAGCTTTGAGAGATACCATTAATAAAGCTTATCGAGCTTGCTCCTGAGAATATCACTGTACACACTTTCCATAAAGCGTGCGGCCAGGCTAAATCACAGCGGTGACAGGGAAGTGCTGAAAAATCCAGCCGATAAAATGGTAGAGTATGCCACAAAAAGACTTCTTGAAAGCGGCTATCTGCCTTATTATCTCTACAGACAGAAGAATATGCTTGAAAATCTTGAAAATATAGGCTGGACAAAGCAGGGTCACGAGAGTTTGTATAATATCTATATAATGGAAGAGGTTCAAACCATTCTTGCAATGGGTGCAGGTAGCTCGACAAAGCTTGTTGACAAAGAGGGCGGACGTTTGAGCGTGTGTTCAATTACAAATTTCCGCTTGAATACAATAAGCATTTTGAGCTTATGCTTAAGCGAAAAAATGAGATAGAGGAATTTTATGGTAAAGAAAAATGAGATTATCAGGCTTGAAATAAGCGGTATGACAAATGAGGGCAACGGAGTAGGAAAAGCACGAGGGCATTGCTGTTTTCGTGCCTTTTTACTGTTATTGGCGACGTTATCGAATGCAGGATAGTCAAGGTCTGCAAAACGTATTGCTATGGCATTATCGAAAATATTGTAAGTGGTTCGGTTGAAAGAACGAAGAACGATTGCCCTGTTTATTCAAGGTGTGGTGGTTGTTGTTTTCGTCACATGAGCTATGAGGAAGAATGCCGTGTAAAAGAGCAGTTCATAAAGGATTCATTTGAGCGTATTGGTAAGCTTTATCCTGAATATGACAGCTTTGAGGGTTGTAAACAGCTTGTTGGCTATCGCAACAAGGCGCAGTACCCTGTAGCAGAGCAGGACGGCAGGGCAGTTTGCGGATTCTATTCAAGGCGTTCTCATTATGTATGCGATCACACCGATTGTGCATTACAGCCTGCCATATTTAAGGCTGTCGCTGATGACATAATGGCTTATGTGAACGAGTGTAAGATAAAGGCATACAACGAGGAAACGGGAAAGCGGTCTGCTCAGGCATATTTATCTCAGGCGTGGCGAACACTCAGGTGAGATAATGGTCTGTCTTGTTATAACTGACCTTAAAAAAGCGTGGCGTATTTGATGCGCTTGTGGGTGAGCTTTGCAAAAAAATATGCTGATATAAAGAGTATAGTTTTCAATGAGAATAGTCGAAAGACCAACTGTATACTCGGACAGAAGCTTGTTACTGCGTACGGAAGCGACACGATACACGATACCATGTGTGGAAATGATATAGAGATATCACCGCTGTCATTTTATCAGGTAAATACAATTCAGGCGGAGCGGCTTTATGAAATTGCCGCAGATTATGCTCAGCTGACAGGAAATGAAACTCTTCTTGATCTTTACTGCGGTGCAGGAACGATTGGTTTGTCAATGAGCAAAAAGGTGAAAAAGCTCATAGGTGTTGAGATAATACAATCTGCATTAGACAATGCAAAACGAAAAATGCCGCAGCGAACAATGTCACAAATGCGGAAATTTATATGTGGTGACGCAGTAAAGATAGCAGAGATACTTTTACAGCCGTGGCGAACGACCAGATGTGATAATAGCTGACCCTGCAAGAAAGGGCTGCACGAGGGACGCACTGGAGTACATGGCCAAAATGTCCCCTGACAGGATAGTTATGATATCTTGCAATCACGCTACTGCTGCTAGGGACTGTGCTGTGCTGGAAGAGTTGGGGTATAAGACGGTCAAGGTCAAGGGCGTGGATCTGTTTGGGAGGACGGGGCACGTGGAGTGCGTAGTTCTGTTGACTAAAACACATAAGTAAAAAGTGTGAAAATGGCTTGAAATAAGGGGATTTCGATAGCTTTGGTTACTGGAAATAATACCTCAAAAAATGTCTTAAAAGCCTTGAAAAATCTAGGAAATTTTATGGTTGGATAGACAGGAATATTGAGATTGGGTCGATTATACAGAAGTGTTTATTTGTGATTTGTGAAAAATAAACGCAGTAATGTGGAGCAAACGGAAGATGGTTCAAAAAAGAAAGAAAAACCAAGTACAGTTCTAAAAAGCATAATTAACACAATTAGGTGATGAAAATTAGACAAATTTTTTGTATTCTATATTACTTGATAATATAGAGGAAAAAAGAGTGATATATGGTAGTACCAAAAAATAGTAACGGAGGTATTGTCTATATGCTTTACTTAAAAAACATCAGTTAAAAACGGAATAATCAGTCTTTATCCTTTGAACCTAGATGAAATGTATTATAAAAAAGTGAAGTGTGTGGAAACTTTTTATGGCATTGACAATTTATCAGACTTTTCGTTTGATGATCATGTGTTTTTGAAAGACTACATATGTCCACAATGTGAAGCAGAGGTTGAAGAGGATTGTGAACTTGAACAAGAGGAAGAATTTCAATCCAGAATTGAAAAGGCTCTTAAAATGAATAATCTAATAAAATAGCCTACTTTACAGCAATACATGGC
>VOFK01002555.1_pt1 | contig 17970 bp, 27 predicted proteins | sample 5384121 | NCBI WGS metagenome assembly VOFK01 (sample SAMN12384730, study PRJNA508395) | human gut metagenome | isolation source: healthy gut J | host: Homo sapiens
TCGGTACTTCGTTCAGTTGCTGAATTTCCAGGCTGCGGTCTCGTTCAAATCTGCACAGTTTGCAGCGATCGGCTCGACGCCATACTGCTCGCGCACGAAGCTGCAAGCCTTTTCTGCGCGCTCCCCTGTCGGCTCCGAGGAATTCACGATCAGAAACGGCTTGCCGAGCTCCTGCAGTTCATGATGACGCGCCGCTCAGCCGGGATATAGCTTTCGCGCGGAATATCGGTAAAGCTGCCGTCTGTCGTGATGACAAGACCAATCGTTGAATGCTCTCCGATGACGCGGTGGGTGCCGATCTCCGCAGCTTCTGCAAGCGTCATCGGCTCCTCCCGCCACGGCGTCGAGACCATGCGCGGTGTATCATTCTCCGTGCTGCCGAGCGCCCCCTCGACCAGATAGCCAACGCAGTCCACGAGCCGCACGCGGCAGACGCCGCCTTCGGGAAGTGCGATCTCTGCCGCCTCCTCAGGCACGAATTTTGGCTCGGCAGTCATAATGGTGCGTCCGGCGCCGGACTGCGGCAGCTCGTCACGCGCCCGCTTTCCCCGTTTGTACATGTTTTCCATGCCGGGCAGGACCATGGTCTCCATAAAGCGCTTGATAAAGGTTGATTTGCCGGTGCGAACCGGCCCGACGACGCCGATGTAAATATCACCCGCCGGTTCGCGTGCTGATGTCGTGATAGATTCCGTTCTCCATACGCTACCGCCTTTCAGATCCGCAGCGGAACGAGCAGCATGGTGTCCCGAAACAGCTGCCGTGTCAGACGGCAGGTCGTTCGCCGCGCAGATCGCCGCCCGTAGTGCTTCCGCAGTCCTTTGCAATGTCCCCAGCCGTGTTTCCTCCGCGATATGGCGCACGAGCAGCGTCACGCCCGTGTCCGCCTGCCGTGCTGTCTGCTCGACCGAGCACAGATGGCGCAGCGTCAGCGGTGTCTCGCGCTCGCACTCTCCCTCCCGCTGTAACGGTCAGCGTCAGTCCGCGCTCCCCGACCGGCTGCGCACGAACGGACAGCGACGGGCGCAGACAGGTGCCAGCTTCGATGCCGGTAAAGGTCAGCGGCAGGACACGCTGCACACTGCAAAGGCGTTGTTCATCGTCGAGACAGAGCACCTGCATCGAGGCTGAGATCTGCAATCCCTTTTCTGCCGCACGCCGCAGCATACCGCATCCGCACAGATCACATGAGAGATATGCGCCGCGGTCTGGATGCTTTCGACGGATTCGGCAGAAAACGGCTGCGGCTCCGGGCTGCTGTACAGACTGGCACTGTCCTCCCGGGTCTTCAGCAGGACGCCCGGCAGATAAAAAATCCGTAATGCAGTGCAGCGTATGACTGCGCCGCAGCAGGACCAGTGCGTCCGCATTCACTGTGCAGGACAGCGAATGGTCGGCTGCGATGCGGCATTCCGAGACTGCGTACCGTGAGCTGCGCGTCGGGCGTCCTCCTCGACCGCTCCGTCAGTTCGAATACCTGCGTAAAGGGTGTGGTTTTTACTGATCGTGCGGACCGCCTCGTCAAGCAGCATCACCAGACACCGCAGAGCTGCCTCTCCACGCACGACGATGCGGTCGCGCATCGCGCGGCATTCAGTGATATGCAGTGTACAGGATTGCTTGAGAAGCGAAAAGACCGTCTGTTTCCTCGACCGGGATGTCCTCCAGAACGGAGAACGAAAAAAGCTGCGCTTCGTCGGGCAGAACCGCTTCACAGGTCTCCGAAAGCAGCTCGAGATGATCGTCTGCAATGTTTTCTGTATAATTGCAGGCTGTTTTTGTCGTAGCATTCGGCTGTCAGTACAAGATCGGCCGCAATGCTCAGCTTGCGGCTGTTGACGACCGGGCCTCGACCGCGCTCACACGGCATTCCACCAGGACAGACCGAGCTGCTGTCGAGCTGCGCACATTCTTCGATGTGCGCGAAGCTGGCAACCTCCAGACGCCGCAGACCGCCGCCGTTTTCCGGCTCGTACAAAATGACCGTCTGAACCGTGCCTGAGATAAGAAGGCGGCCGTTCTGCGGTGCGTGATCTCCGATGGCGGCCGTTCCGCAGGCATACGACACGCCCTACATCAGGAAAAGCGTCCGGCACAATGCAGTCCGCTGTTTCGGTACAGGCGCTTGTCTGCGCCAGCTGCCGGCAATAGACAATGCGTTTCTGCTCCAGTTCCATTCTTGAAATCTCCTCCTTTGCACTGCTGCTCCTGTCAATACGGTATGTGAGCCGTGAAAAGATATGACAGTTGATTGACAAGGCATACAGCAGCCGATATAATGGAGAAAAAGGAGGCATTTCGGATGAAAGATAAGCTTAATGCCGTAAAAACAGTACTCTGTGCGGTGTTCGCTGCCGGCTGCGCCGTGCTCGGATTTTTCTTCTGGGACGCATCTCGACCGCGCGGGCTCTCTCTGCTTGAGGGAGAACGATGCACTGCGCGAGACAGCTGTTACGCAGAGCGACGCGAATAATGCCGCTGCCGCTGCTGCTGAGCTTCTTCAAGAGCAGGTAGATGAAATGACCGCGCAAATCGATGAGCTGAACAGCCGGCTGGAGCAGGCGGCGCAGTCCGGCGCGGACGCAGGAGCGGCAGGGACCGATGGTCTACGTTACGCCGTCCGGCTCAAAAGTACCATAACGAGGGCTGTCAGTATATCGGAAAGCGTGCGGTGCAGATGCCGCTTGCTGACGCGAAAAGAGGCAGGATATACTGCCTGCGCGAAATGCGAATAACAGAGATGACACACTTAGTCCCACATCCAACACCCCCAAATGCCCCTGAAAATCCTCTACTCCGGCGGATGAAGTCGAAAACAGCAAAACCGAGTATCGGAACATTTACAGCCGGAAAAAAGAAAAAGTTCCGCAAACAAAGCTGTTTACAGAACTTTTTCATCTGCAGTCCAGTGACAGGATTCGAACCTGCGGCATCCTGCTCCCAAAGCAGGCGCGCTACCAACTTTGCGCTACACCCGGATCTATCGGCATTTAACACCATAGTAGTATATCAAACAGGACGCGCTTCTGTCAAGCATCTGATACGATTGAGTAAAAAATTTCTCCATGCGGTAAAAGATGATTGACATTTGTCATAAAAAAAAATATCATTTATGTATATTTCCCACAACGGAAGGGAGGAATAATATGAGCCGTTTATCAATCGAGACACCGGGACGTGCAGAAAAGGGGATCGCGACGTAGAAAGGCGTATCAGCGCGAGTCCTCCGGGACTTTTTGTCCGGTGGATGGCGCTTTCGTTCCCGCCTGAGCCATGCAGACCTGCGGCAAAATTGTTCCGTGCCGCATTGGTCTGGGTCAGCTGACCGAGCTGCTGGAAAGCGTGCTGGACTCGACTGCGACGCCGGAGACGATTGACCTTATTGAAAGACCGCGCGCGTTATTCAGGACACGGCGGACTGCGCCATCGGCTACGAGGCGGCGCGCATGGTGCTCCAGGGCGTGCAGGGCTTCCGCGACGACTATATGTCGCATGTTGAGCATGGCCGCTGCCTGTTTGGCTGGGACCATCCGGTACCCTGTGTGGCGCTCTGCCCTGCCGGCGTCGATATTCCGGGCTATATCGCTCTCGTGCGTGCGGGACGTTATAATGATGCGGTTCGTCTGATCCGCAAGGACAACCCCCTTCCCCACGGTCTGCGGCTATGTTGCGAGCATCCGTGCGAGGCGCGCTGCCGCCGCAGCATGGTGGACGACGCGGTGAACATCTGCGGCATCAAGCGCTTTGCGTGCGATCACGCGGACAACACCACGCCGCCGGATTCCGCACCTTCGACCGGCAAGCGCATCGGCATCATCGGCGGCGGTCCGGGCGGTCTGTCTGCGGCTTATTTTCTGTCGCTGATGGGTCACAGGGTCGTTGTATACGACCAGCGTCCCAGCTCGGCGGCATGCTGCGATACGGCATTCCGGACTACCGTCTGCCGCAGGAAAAGCTGGATGCGGAGATCGACTTCATCCTGTCCACCGGCATTGAGGGTGCATACCTAATTTCCATCGGCCGTGATATTTGCGTTCTCCGAGATCGAGAACCAGTATGACGCGGTTTACATCTCCATCGGCGCGCATAACGACAAGAAGATCGGCATTCGCCGGCGAAAACAGTGTCGGCGTACATCCGCGGTGCAGCTGCTCCGCGACATCGGCGAGGCCGCGTGCCGGACTTCAAGGGAAAGCGCGTCTGCGTCATCGGCGGCGGCAACGTCTCGATGGATGCGACCCGAACCGCAATCCGTCTCGGTGCTCCGCAGTAACGTGCGTCTACCGCCGGCGCGTGACCGATATGACCGCACTCGCAGAGGAGATCGAGGGAAGCACAGAGTGAAGGCTGCCAGATTCTTCGCTGCAGGCGCCCGATCACATTCGAGACCGATGAAACAGGCCGCGTTACCGCGCTGTGGACGCGTCCGCAGGTCATCGGCGCCTACGGCAAGGACGGTCGTCCGCGTCCCTACGATGCCGATCAGCCGCTGCTCCGCACACCGTGCGATGTCGTTATCGTAGCCATCGGCCAGTCCATCGACGCAAAGTCCGTTCGAGCAGATCGCTCCGGTCGTGCGCGGCAAGATTCAGGCCGAATCCGACGCATTTGTGCCGAACACCCCGCATGTATTCGCGGGCGGCGATGCCGTTACCGGTCCGGCGACCGTTATCCGCGCGGTAGCCGCCGGCAAGGTGGCTGCGGCCAACATTGACGCACACCTCGGCTTCCGTCACGTTATCAAGAGCGATGTTGAGATTCCGGCCGCATCTGACCAACATGCCGGCCTGCGGCCGCATCGAGCTGCGCAGCAGCCCGCCGAGGAGTGCGTCGGCAACTTTGATCTGGTAAAGTGCGGCATGACCGAGCAGGAGGTGCAGCAGAGACCTCCCGCTGTCTGCGCTGTGATCACTTCGGCTACGGTATTTTCAAGGGGAGGGCGTTCCTAAATGGTAAATCTGACGATCAATTCTATCCCGGTGACTGTACCCGGAAGGCACGACCATTCTGGAAGCGGCGGCCTCTGTCGGCATTGAAATCCCGAGCCTGTGTTATCTCAAGGACATCTGAATGAAATCTCCGCCTGCCGCGTGTGCTGCGTTGAGGTTGAGGGCGAGGGCAAGCTCGTCCCCTCGTGCAACAATGTCGTTCAGGAAGGAATGGTGATCCATACCAATACGCCGCGCGTGCGAGGCGCGCCGCACCAATGTTGAGCTGATTCTATCGCAGCATGACAATAAGTGCGCGACCTGCGTCCGCTCCGGTTCGTGCCAGCTTCAGAAGATCTCGAACGATCTCGGCGTGCTGTCCGTTCCGTACAAAGCGACCTCGCGGTCGGCAAAAAGAGCTTCTGGACGACAACGTTCCCCCTCTATCGCGACATCAACAAGTGCATAAAGTGCATGCGCTGCGTTCAGGTATGTGACAAGGTGCAGTCGCTCTCCATCTGGGACGTCAGCGGTTCCGGCTCGCGCACGACCATTGACGTTTCCGGAAACCGCTTTATCAAGGAGGCGGACTGTTCGCTGTGCGGCCAGTGCATCACCCACTGTCCCACCCGGCGCTCTGCGCGAGCGCGACGACACAGCCAAAGCGTATTCCGCTCTTGGCGCTGAGGACAGGGTCACGGTCGTTCAGATCGCTCCGGCAGTGCGTGCAGCATGGGGCGAAGCTTCGGCATGCCGACCGGCAGAGCCACGGTCGGTCAGCTCGTTGCGGCGCTGCGCAGTCTGGGAGCGGATTATGTATTCGATACGACGTTCTCGGCCGACCTCACTATCATGGAGGAAGGAACGGAGCTGCTCCAGCGTCTGAATGCCGGAGACCTCAAGGACCAGCCGATGTTCACCTCGTGCTGCCCCGGCTGGTTCGTTTTCTCAAAAGCCAGTACCCGGAAATGACCGGACGCCTGTCTACGGCGAAGTCTCCGCAGCAGATGTTCGGCGCGGTGGCAAAGAGCTGGCTGGCTCATCGCCTGGGCATCGAACCAGAAAACGTTTACAGTATTTCTATCATGCCCTGCATTGCAAAGAAAGCCGAGCGCGAGCTCCCCGGCATGCAGTCTGCCGGCGCGGGCAGTGATGTGGATCTGGTGCTGACGACGCGCGAACTTCCCGTATCGTGCGCGCCGAGCAACATTGATGGAGCAGCTGGCGGATTCTCCGTTCGACGATCCCGCTTGGCAATGGCTCAGGCGCCGGCGTTATCTTCGGTGCGACCGGCGGCGTTATGGAGGCCGCGCTCCGCTCCGCATACTTCCTTGCCACCGGTGAAAATCCGTCCGCAGATGCGTGCTGCGAGGTGCGTGCGGCAGAACATGAGAGCCGTCCGTGGCGCGAGGCTGCGTTCGACCTCGCAGGAACGACCATTCACTGCGCGGTGGCGAGCGGTCTTGCGAACGCGCGCCATCTGATCCGTGCGATCAAACGGCGCGAGGTTCACTACGAATTTTGTCGAGATCATGGCCTGCCCCGGCGGCTGTGCAGGCGGCGGGCGGCCAGCCGGTAGATGGCAGTGACCGCGAAAAAGCGGCTTCGCGCGGCGATGTGCTGTTCTCGCTCGACGAAAAGCGGAACTTCGTTTTTCGCACGAAAACCCGGCCGTAAAAAGGCGCTTTATAACGAATATTTGTCCGGTCCGTGCTCTGAACGGGCAGAAGAACTGCTGCACTGCGATCATTTTGCATGGCAGATGCCGCAGACAGGAATCACGTTTAATCAATTATATAGAAAAGCCCTCGCAGAGAAGAAAAACTCTGCGAGGGCTTTTGCGACTTGCAAGGACCGTATTTCGCGCAAAGGCATCGTCATGTAAATGCGGCTGCGGTCAAAAGAAAAAAACCGCTCATTTCAACGAAACAAGCGGTTTAATTTGGTGGAGACGGAGAGGATCGAACTCTTGACCTCCACACTGCCAGTGTGGCGCTCTCCCAGCTGAGCTACGCCCCCAAATCATCTGCTGATAACGACTCTCAACAGGATGATTATATACCATTTTTTACAGTCTGTCAACACAAAAAGGCAAAGTTTTTTATACGATGCCGAACAGGCGTCTGCCGTTTTCGGTCGTGATACGTTCGACATCCTCGACCGGCATTCCTTTGATCTCTGCAATCTTCTCGGCCATTCGGTAAACATAGAGTGACGAATTTCGGCGACCTCGGAACGGCTCGGGCGCCATGTAGGGCGAGTCGGTCTCGACCATCAGCCGTTCAATCGGCACCTCACGGATGACTTCGATTGCTTTTTTTCGCATTTTTAAAGGTGATAACGCCGGTGAAGGACAGATAATAGCCGCGCTCAAGCAGCTCACGCGCCATTTCAATGTGACCGGCATAGCAGTGATATACTCCGATCACATCGGGATAGCGGCGCGTGATCTCCATGCAGTCGGCGTGGGCATCGCGGTCATGGACAATAACCGGCAGCTTCAGCTCGCGCGCCAGCTCCATCTGACGGGCGAAAACAACCTGCTGCCGTGCGACGCTCTTCCCTTCTCCCAGTAATAATCCAGACCGATCTCTCCGATGGCACGGACACGCGGCTCGCTCTGCGCGAGCGTGCGGATTTCATCCAGTGTCTGCGTCCAGCCATCCTCGATATTCTCCGGATGAAGGCCGACCGCAGCATAAACAAACGGATAACGGTTTGCGTAGCCGACCGCCTTGCGTGAGGTTTCCGCATCGCAGCCGGGATTCAAGATCAGACCGACGTTGTTTTTCCGGCATGGACGCGAGCAGCGCGTCGCGGTCCTCGTCGAAAGCGTTCGTCATCATAAGTGCGCATGGGTATCAAACAGCATGTTGTTCTCCTTAAAAATCCAGCCGAAATGCTTTGCAGGCATTCCACAGGCCGTCCTTGTCTACGCCGTCGGTCGTGATGTAGTCAGCTTTTTGCCTTGAGCGCGTCGCGCATTTCCCATCGCAATGGACAGCCAGCCCTGTCCGAACATGCACAGGTCGTTCATGCCGTCGCCGAACACGACAATATCCTCGTCCGTCCGGGATATGATACAGCTCCTGTACCTTTCGAATGCCGCGCTGCTTTTTCTTTCGGCTCGACAAAAACGATTTCGGGGTTATAGCGGACGAGCGGCAGCTCGCCCGACTGCATCTGCTCCTCCTCGTCGATCGGACAGCGGAAATAAACCTTGTACAGATGGTCGAGAACGTGATAATCGTATCTCGGATCCCAGAGTACAGGAAAATAGTTTTCTGGCGCGAGGGACAGATAATTCCTGTCGCTCGTCACGCACAGCTTTTCGTTCTCCGGTGAAATCGCCCACGGGATGCCGTTGCCCCGCAGCCAGTCCACGAAGCGGATACATTCCGCCGCCGGAAGCGACTGCATCTCGAGAATTTTTCCGTCGATGGTCACGCTCCAGCCGCCGTCCGCGACGATATTGGTAAAGCCGTAGCGATCCGCGACCGTTTTTGCGGAGGCCTGAAGCCTGCCGGTGGCGATAGCAGTGAAATGCCCGGCCTGCCGAAGCAGGTCAAGGCATTTTACCGCACTCTCGGGCATCGTCGTAGTAAGGCCGGTGGATAATGTGCCGTCGATATCGAAAAAGAAATATTTTCTGCGCATATTTCCTCTCGAATATCAGACATTGAAACGGAACAGAACAACATCGCCGTCCTGCATCACATATTCCTTGCCTTCGGAGCGAACGAGACCCTTTTCGCGTGCGGCCGCGAGCGAGCCGAGCCCCTCGATGAGGTCCTTGTAGTTGATAACCTCGGCGCGGATAAAGCCGCGCTCGAAGTCGGTGTGAATCTTGCCGGCAGCCTGCGGCGCCTTTGTGCCCTTCTCGATGGTCCACGCGCGGACCTCCTGCTCGCCGGCGGTAAGGTAGCTCATCAGGCCGAGCAGGTCGTAGCAGACCTTGATCAGACGGTCCAGACCAGACTCGTGCAGGCCGAGTTCGGACAGGAACATCTCCTTCTCCTCTGCGTCCATGCCAGCGATATCCTCCTCCAGCTTTGCGCAGATCGGCAGGACCATTGCGCCCTCCGCGTCCGCGATAGCCTGTACAGCCTTGAGGCGCTCATTTTCCTTGTCGTTGCCGGTAAAGCCTTCCTCGTCCATGTTGGCCGCATAGATGACCTTCTTTTGCGGACAGCAGGTCGCTCTCACCGTTTACGACGCGGTCGACATCCTCGTCCTCGCCGAAGCCCTCAAAGGTGCGGGCGGTCTTGCCCTCCTCGAGATGTGCCTTGAGCTTTTCCAGAATGTCTACGTCGAGCAGCAGCTTCTTGTCTGCTGCCTTGGCCGCCTTGCGCGTGCGCTCCAGACGGCGTTCCAGATGCTCGATGTCCGCAAGAATGAGCTCGAGATTGATGGTCTCGATGTCGCGCGCCGGATCGACCGAGCCTCGACGTGAACGATGTTCTCGTTGTCGAAGCAGCGGACAACGTGTACGATTGCGTCGACCTCGCGGATATGGGACAGGAACTTGTTGCCCAGACCCTCGCCCTTGCTTGCGCCGCGGACCAGACCGGCGATGTCTACGAACTCTACGACAGCCGGGGTGGTTTTTCTTCGCGTGATACAGATCGGTCAGCGGCTGAAGACGCTCATCCGGTACCGCTACCATGCCGACATTCGGGTCGATGGTGCAGAACGGATAGTTTGCGCTCTCTCCGCGCCTGCCTGCGTGATCGCATTGAACAAAGTGGACTTGCCGACGTTAGGGAGACCGACAATGCCGAGTTTCATATGTTTTCCTCCAAATTCTCTAAAAGAGCACGGAAGACGACCTCCAAGAGGGCACGCTTCTCCCGTCTCATTTTTTTGTCTTAGATTAGTATACCGCTTTTTTCTGGCATTTTTGCAATGTTTTGCGTTATACTATTGGCCGGTGCCTGCGGAAAATCCGTCTGCGCCGGGCGGTGAGCCGCTCTCTTGAATTCTGGGAAAGGTGATATATTATGCCATCCCTATGCCACCTGTCATATTTTTGCTGCCACGGTGCAGCGCGTTACGAGCGATGGTCGCCCATATCATCGACTTTCGGCTCGCTTCGGCCTACCGGTGGGGCGCGCAGGGAGTTTCGCCGCTGCGCATGTATCATGCACCGCTGCCGTCGCCGCTGCACCATGCTGCCGTTGAGCTGCGTACCCAGCCGCCCGCCCGGCTGTTCGAGGCGCTGTGCAGGGCGGCCTGCGGCGCGCACAATACCGCCGCTGCGCGTATGTATTCGCTTCTGCACGAAATGCGCTCAGCCGCGTGACGAGCCGCTTTATTGACGAGCAGGCCGACAGGCTTTGACGACGTATATGCCCAGCACTCTCCCGCTGCGGCGCGCCGTCAGCTGGCCGCGAGGCGACATCGACGGCATCATGATCGAGACTACATTGATACCGCGTCGGCCGGCTATGAGGCGTATCGTCTGCTGGATGCGGACGCGCCTGAATGCACCGCCGCCGCCCGTGCTCGCGCAGGCGGTGCATGCAACGCTCGGTACGCACGTCTCCCCCTGCCGCTGTTTACCGCGGCATGCACGATATGCGGCATATTCTGCGCCTTGCACATGGCGGCGTGCCCGTGCGCAGCAGATTGCAGAAGCTCGAGCATCTGCTCGGAAGGAGCGGCATGGCCTCCTCGTTCATCCGGCCGGCGGAGCCTCTTGCGGCGGACTGTGCGAACCGCGAACATCGTCCGTGGCAGAGCGCAAACGGCGAGCGCACGGAATCGTTCGGCGATCTGTTCGATGCCGCTGTTCCCCTTGCTGTTTCGCCCAGAGAGCGGTTCTCGATCGGTATTTCCAGGACAAGCCGCTTGATCCGCGGTTTTTCCCCTCGGATTTTAATGGAAATCCTGTGAAAAACGAAAAAATAACCGGCTGATCGTCGGGAAATCAGACACGCTTTGACGATCCGGCGACAGGTTTCGTGTGACTTTATCCTTTCAAGTGCGTATGCTGTCATTGTTACCGAATTGTAACCAATGATCTTCTTGAAAGGGAGGTATATGGACGGCTTCGGCTGTCCATACTGCCGTCATGCGAAACCTGTTATCTTTTTACTCGGGATTCTTTCCGACCTGCTCTACATGTTTGTCTGTTTTGCGCTGTTCCTCGACCGCGCGGTCACATTTGTCTGGGACGCCCCGCTGCGACGGCGAACAGGCGGCGTCATACATGCACTCGCGCGAAGCCGCGCCGCCTCGGCGGCACTGATCTTCATTCCGTGCTTCCTGCTTCCCTTTTCACTCCTCACCCAGAAGGGCGTGCTCATTCTGGCAGGAGACAAGCCGCTCGGCTTTTGTGCAGGATGCGGACATGCTCTCTCTGGCACGGTGCAGGAGATCGAGGCGAAGCGCCTCGGCAGCGTCCGGCGAAACCTATTCCGCTTCCCTTCTCGCTGAGCACTCGCTCGATGCGTGCACCGCTTTGTGAATTTCTCGACGAGAACGCGCTGCGCACAGCGCTGACGGAGCAGAGCGGTGAACTGGACACGCTTGCTGTGGTGATCTCGATCGACGGCACGCGCGCCGGCGTATGCCATAATGCCGAGGAGGCACAGACCCTGCTCGACCGTGTCAAGCGGCTTTTACACCACGCAGGCTGACAGCAGCGCGGATTTCGTGCAGCAGGTTCATGTGGACAGCGTTGTTGCGGAGAGCCGTCTTGCAGGCGAGCCGCAGACGGTTTTTGAGACTCTGTCCGACCGCCTGGACGTCCGTGCGCGCCGCTCTGTCACCTACACCGAGACCATCCCGTTCGGCACGGTAACGCGCGAAAATGATGCAGAGTATCAAGATTACCGCGAGACCGTCCGGCAGGGGCAGACCGGTGAGGCGGTCGTGACGGCGGAGATCCAGACGCTCGACGGCGAGGAAAACGAACGCACCATTGTCGCACGTACCGTGCTGCGGAGCGCGTCGGACGAGATCGTCGAGGTCGGCACAAAGAATATCGGCATCGGCACCGGCAGCTTTGTGCGTCCGGTCTCGGGCTATACCTTTACCTCGGCGTTCAAGTGGCGCTGGGGACGGCTGCACAGCGGTGTCGATCTGGCGGTGCCTGAGGGGAACGCCAGTCCGCGCGTCTGACAACGGAAAGGTCATTCTTGCAGAAAATTCTGGCGACGGCTACAGGAAACTATATCATTCTCGATCATGGCAACGGCTTCAAGACTCTGTACGGCCATAATTCGGCGCTGTGCGTGTCGGTCGGAGACATCGTGTCACAGGGCGATCTGATCGCCTATTCGGGCATCACCGGCAACTCGACCGGCCTCATCTGCATTTCGAGATTCATCTCGATGATGAAAAAAGTAGACCCGGGCGTTTTCTGTCCTTCTGACGCGCAAACACCCTGCATGCTTTTTGTTTCATGCAGGGTGTTCTTTTTATTCTTGTGTTTTTTGTCATGCGGCTCGTCCGGGAGAGCCGTCCGTCTGCGTCTCGGTTTCGGGTCAGTCGGCGCGGAAGCGCCGGTCGGCTCCCAGTCGAAGATGCATCGGCTGCGGCTCGGGGTCGCCGAGATAATCGAACATGGCAATGAACGAGGTCTGGTAGTAGCCGTTCACAAAGCTGCCGACAACGAGGGCCGACATGAAACGCCGCAATCAGAACACTGCCATGACTGCAATGCCGAGGCCGCCGCCGATCACCGTCAGACCGAGCATGCCGAGCAGGAAGGCACAGATAGACCGACGCGAGGGGCGAGCAGGTTCAGCCGAAAGCTGAGTTCAAAGATGAGAAGCGCGCCGAAGCGGCCGCGGAATACGTCGGAGGCATCACGGGTCGCATTCAGACGCCGTACTGCTCGTTGTCATGCAGCACGACCCAGCCGGCGCTGTAGGTCATCAGCTTGATGCTGATCAGAAAGCTGACCAGCCCGTAAACTGCATAGAGTACGATCAGTCCGCCGGTCATGCTGTCTGGGCTTCCGGTCATGAAGCTTATCGCGGAAACCGCGACAGCGCCGATCGTGAGCAGAACGGTCGGCGGAACGGTCCACATCAGACTGCGCAGGAACAGGGCAGAACGACATGCGGATGCCTGTCAGAGATGCGCCCGAGGTGATCGGCTGAAGGACTGCGCCCGCGCCCGGACGGCCGCCGCGGGTGAGGTCGGTGTAGAACCGCATAAGGCCGAAGGTGAGCGGACCGGAAACGACGAGCAGCAGCAGCACAGCGGTAAAAGAGACCGCTGCCTGTGCCGCGCAGCATCGCCTGCGCAACGGCGCTCTCATCCGCCCCTGCCACCAGCAGCGCAAAGGACGAGCCGAACATGGTCAGGTAAACGATCAGCATCAGCAGGATGATCGGCAGCGAATACAGCACATTTGCGCCGATGCAGGAGCCGAGATGCGCCGCGACATGCGCTTTGCATTTACGCTTGCATTCTTTTTCTCTTCTGGGCATTCCATTCTTTCATTTTTCTCTTCCTTTCGGTCAGCTTCCGGTGCCGACGGATACTACCTCGTCGCGTTTGGGTAGGTGGATTTGTTTGCGAGCACCTCAGTCGTCTTTCCGTTTTCCCGTGATGACCTTATAGGTGCGCGTCGAGTAGCCGGTGATGCCCGAGGTCTCGACCTGCGTTTCTCCTGCTGCAAGCGAGCTGTCCTTTTCGACTGTTTCCGGCTTGTAGGTTTCCAGCACCTCAGTACGTGTTGCGACCGTCTTGTCGCTCGTTTTGGTGCCGATAATGGTCATGATCATCTGTCCGTCGGTCTGTTCTGCCAGGATCTTGATGGGATAGGCAGTGTTGTTCGCGAAAACGGAAATCCAGATTGCCGTAATCCACGGTTGCGTCCTCGCCGAGCGGTGTGTAGGACACGGTAAACGAATGATTGTGACGCTCGACGACCTCCAGATCCGCGCGCAGTACGGCCATATAAAGCGTCGAGGAGGGGGCTGGCACGCCGCCGCCGAATTCGTCGATGATCTTGCCGCCCGAGCGTGCGCCTCCTGATAGCCGCGCGCCTGCGTGCGTTCGCCGACGACTGTGTTGTAGGAGAAACACATCGCCCGGGTTCAGGATCGTACCGTTGATGGCCTTGGCGGCCAGACGGACATTGTTCGTACGCGGTGCGTTGCCCTCGTTGAGATTGGTTGCGGTACGGGCGAGCGTATCGCGGAACAGACGTTCCCTGAGGACCGCCTCCGTGATCGTCGGCTGCGTGATGGTGACCGGAATGGAGTAGCTTGCCTGCGAGCCGTCACCGATGATCTCCTTTGCTTTTTCAACATCGAACTGCACGCCGGACTTGCCGGGGATGATGGTCTTGCCGTCCCTTCTTGCTGACGGTCGCGTTGACCGGACTGCTGGTGACATCCTCTGCAATTTTGTCGATGTCGATGGCAGGCGCAGCAGTCACATCGGTCGAGACCTCATAGGGGCTTGAAATCCATCAGCTCGATCTGCGCGGTGAGCGCCTGCTCGACAGCGGCGGTATCGAACTGCACGCCCGGCGTACCGGACTGAATGACGAGGTTTTTCCCCGTCGAGCTTCCATGCCGGTGCGACCGGCTCGGTAAGCGCCTCGGCGGCGATCTCCTCGAGCTGGGCTTTCAGACCCGCTTCATCGACCGAAGCGTCCAGACGGGTATCGCAGCCGTCTCGCATCGCGCTGATGATCGCTGTCATGCGCGCGAGCGGCCCGCCCTCGCGGCCGACCTTCCATGCGTTTTCCGCAGACTGGATATCGTCTACGCCGCTCAGAACATTCTCGACCGGAATATCATAATCCGCATCATAGATCGTGAGCGTGAGCTTCTTACCCTGATAGAGCGGCTTGCTTTTTATGGCGATCTGCTGTGCGGCTTCGTCGCGCGACAGGCCGCCGACGTCGATCGAGCCGACTGTCACGCCGGGGAAAATGTTCGGATAGAAATAAACTGTGCCGAGCGCGCCGCCTGCGAGCAGCACGAGCAGGACGAGGATAACGATGAGCGCGGCGGGAATGCGGCGTTTTCTGGGGGAGCCGCAGCGGTCTTTTTCTGCTTTTTTCTTATCTGTTTTTGATGAGGTGCGCGCCCTTTCTGGGTTTGCCGGAATGGAATGCCATGGTGATCTCCTTTTATTCATGCGCAGAGCGGCGCGGCCGTCTGTCTGCGTGAGAGTTTATGCGATGCCTGCGTCCGAAAGACACAGGGACTATCATTTTATTATATACTGCTGTGCGGAAAGGTGCAACAACAAATCGGTATCAGAATGTTTTTCGTCGCCGCCTCATAAGATGACAGCATGAAAGGAGGCGGCGAACATGGCGGCAAGGCAGAGAAAACACCGTGAGACACACGGAAAGGGCTTGTTTTTTTGTCACGTTATGCCTGCTTGCGGCTGGAGTGGTCAAGTACAGCAGTTTCCCTGCTGCGGCCGAGTTCCGTGCACGGGCGGCTGAGGCGCTTGCCGGTGCGCCGGGAATGGAGGAAGCACTCGGTGTCTTCGGCGGACGGACGGAAAACGCCGCGGCGGTCAGCGGTGATGCGGGATACGCGGCATCCTCGGGCGGTGCGGACGACATTCTCGGACGCGAGCAGACGCAGTTCCCGGACACGGCGGACGAGACCCGTCTATTCGATCGGCTTTCATTATGTTCTCCCGGCGAAGGGCACGCTTTACATCGTCTTTCGGTGAGCGGCTGGAGTCCGCTCACCGGTGAGCCGGGATTTCACTACGGCGTGGACATAGCGGCCGATGAGGGCACGCCGATCGAGGCGTTTGCCGACGGAACGGTCCGTGAGACCGGAGAGTCGAGCTACGGAAAGTACCTGATCGTCGATCATGCGGACGGATTTTTCGACGCTGTATGCGCATTGCAGCAGCATTTCCGTCGAGGTGGGAGAAAAAGTCAGCTGCGGCAGCAAGATTGCCCGTGTCGGTCAGACCGGCAATGCAACCGGTCCCCATCTGCATCTGGAGATCTGGCGAAACGGCGCGGCGCTCGACCCGGCGGATTACCTGACAGAGCTGTAGCATGGGCAGAGTAAACGTGCGCGACGGCTTCTGGGTGCTGCTCGCGGCGCTCTGGTGTGTGGACGAGGACAATCTGCTTCCGCTGTTCCTGACGGCAGCGCTCGTGCATGAGGCCGGGCACGCGGCTGCCCTGTATCTTGCAGGCGGCCGTCTCCGGCAGCTGACGCTGACCGCCTGCGGCGCGGTCATGCAGGCCGCGCTTCCCCTGCGGCCGTTTCGCCTGCGCGGCAGTCAGTCTGGCCGGGCCGACGGCTGGTTTTGCGCTGACGATCGCGGCGAGGGCCTGCGGCGGATGGCGTCTTGCCGGTGCAAGCGCGCTGCTCAGTCTGTTCAATCTGCTCCCCCTCCCCCTCCGCTCGACGGCGGCATGGCGCTCGCGTATCTCTCCGGACGGCGGATTTCGCGCGTTCGGGGAGGTGTCCTGCCGCGCTTCAGCGGTGCGACGCTGCTGCTCTGCGGACTGCTCTGTCTGCGGAACGATGGCGGATGCTGGGTACTGCCTCACAGGCACGGCAATATGTATTTCAGCACTTCGTATGAAAAAATGCAGCGAAATATGTGTATTTTAACCGGTTTCTGTGCGGCATTTTGCATAGTTTTTTCCGAAAAACGGCGGTTTTGCATGGCATAGCCTTGCATACGGGCGGGAATATGTTGTAAAATTACAGATATACAGACTCCGGGTGCGTCTCGGATCGATACAGGCTTTCTGGAACGGAGGATTTATGTTTCACGTCGGTGACAAAGTCGTTCATCCATTGCACGGTGCAGGAGTGATCGAAGGCATGGTCGAAAGGATCATTGATGACACTCCGGCATGGTATTATGTCCTGCGCCCTGCGTTCGGGGACACCGAGCTGTTTCTGCCGGTGGACGGCTGCGGCAGACTCGGAATCCGTCCGGTTTGCAGCCAGGGGAGCGCGCGAGAGGTTCCTTGACGGACTGGATGCGATAACGTGCAGCGAAAGCAAAAAGCTGGAACCAGCGCTACCGCGAAACATGCAGCATATCCGTTCCGGGCGACCTCTGTGAGGTTACTAGGTCATCAAGAGCCTGTCTGTGCGACCGTGCGCGCGGTCTGTCCACGGTGAGAAAAAGATGCTCGAACAGGCCATGCAGATACTGGAGTCTGAGCTTGCGTTTGCGCTCGATCGTCCGGCGGAGGGAGCGTATCGCAGAAATGCTGCGTGAGCATCTGCCGCTGAGCCTGCGGCAAAAAAAAAGCTTTATCGGGAAAAGGCTTTGCATGCGCAGAGTCTTTTTTCGATTTCTGCAAGAAATGAATATGTCAACTGAAAAATCAGTCTGTCTGTGCGGTCGTTGTTGCGGCCTGACCGGCTCGTCGCGGCGCATGGGAGGCGAAAACAAAGCTGCTGCTTGCTCCCGCTCTGCGGGGAAAGGCGTACTCGCGCATACGCTGACAGCATTTCAGATGTGCGGCTTTCGTTCGCGACATCGTACTGGTCTGCCGCGAGCAGGATATGGAGAGGAGTCTATCGGACGCTTGCCGCAGAAAACGGCATCAAAAGCTGCAGCACGCTGACGCGCGGCGGCGATACCCGTACCGAATCGCCTCGCAGGCGTCTCTGCCGCGTCTGGAGGCCTGTGCGCTCGTGGGTGCATGACGGCGCGCGGCCGCTCGTGTCCGATGAGGTCATCACGCAGGCTGTAGCTGAGGCCGCAAAAACGGTGCAGCTGCGCCTGTGGTCCCGGTCAAGGACAGCATCAAACGCATCGAGAATGGAAAGATTCAGCTTCGATGTGTACCGCGCGATACGCTTTGCCGCAGTACAGCCCGCAGGTCTTTCGCAGGGGATAATGCTGCTGCATGTCTCTGCTGGATGCGGCAGCGAACGGCCGCAGCTTTACGAGGATGACTGCCGCGGTGGAGGTAAGCGCTCGGTCAGACTTTCCGCGACCTCGGGCAGCTACGAAAACATCAAGGTTACAACGCGCGAGGACATTGCTGTCGCGGAGAGGCGTTCCTGTACAGGAGGGAAAAGAAATGAATATGCGGATCGGACACGGCTACGACGTCCAT
>VOFK01002815.1_pt1 | contig 17968 bp, 23 predicted proteins | sample 5384121 | NCBI WGS metagenome assembly VOFK01 (sample SAMN12384730, study PRJNA508395) | human gut metagenome | isolation source: healthy gut J | host: Homo sapiens
TTCTGCGAATCTGTTGTACATATTCTTCCTCCTTTTGCGCCGCCGTTTCTATCATCATCCACATGATGGCGCAACCCGAAGAAAAAGCCCCAATTATTGCGAGATTTGCAGATTTGACCATTTTACGATTCTGTTTGCAAGCCAAATTCGCTCCATTCACTCTAAGCGGGTGAATGGGCGAATGGGCGAATATTCCCCCCCCATCTGATAAGGCCCTGTGATAAAAAAACAAGAAGTTCATTCTTGAAAGCATGGGATTATCCTCTGCTTTCCTCGTAAATCCGCAATAATCCTTGATAAATCCGCCTTGCTGTGATATACTTAAATTGTATAATTATAGCTATTGGAAACCGCCCGAAAGTGAGGATGTTTTAATGGAACCGACCATCGAACGCTGGTACTCAATGAAAGAGATTTGCGAATACCTCGGCGTCAGCCGTGATACGGTACTCGCTTGGATAGAGAAAAGAAATATGCCCGCTGCGAAAATAGGCCGCCTTTGGAAATTCAAGATCAGCGAAGTAGACGCCTGGATGAAATCCGGCGTGGCGGCGGATAAGTAATTTGGATTAGGTGATGAGCTATGAGCCTTATAGATTCGTATAAGCATCTCGAAAAGCTGTGTGGAGATATGCTGCAAACTCAGCACGGTGTCTCCGCTTATATAGCTGAGATGGAAAGTACCCCAAATGGTTCATATTGGGTGCAAGGCTGGGTCGAAGATCTCAAGTGCCTTAAGCATTACCGCTGGGTCAGAAACCAAATTGTACACGACCCGAATAGCAGCGAAGAAAATATGTGCGACCTCAGCGACGCACAATGGATTGACAATTTTTATGATAGGATTATGAAGCAAGGTGATCCTCTTGCTATGTATCAAAAGACGACAAAACCTCGGCCTGTCGCAAAGCCAAAACCGCTCCGCCAATCTCCGCAAGCACAATATACATATTCCGCACGGCCGGTTTACTCAAAAAAAAAGAAAGCGAAGAAAAGCCACTGGATGGGTTGTGTTATTGATTATTACAGTGCTTGTCGGACTGTTTTTTGTGCTTAAATACCTTGTAAATTAATCAGGAGATGCATTATGGCACTGGAAAATAAATTGGGGCTGACAAGCTCCGCCGACCTTGCCCGGGAAGAAGAACGCCTCAGCAAGAAAAAGGCGGTAGAACTGTTTGAAAACGGCAAATATCTGTTTGAAGATATTTACGCTCCCGGCTGGCAAAGGGTAATTTCCGTTTGCGCCGCTGATCTATCTGGAGGCGGCACTGGCCAACATCGACGACTGGCTTGACCATATTCTGAAAAACGAAATCGGCAAGGTCGTGGACTGGAGCAAGGTGGATAAAGAGGATTATCTCCTTGCAATGGAGCGCAGCCCGATCAAGGATGTGGAGATCAAAGTGCTACTGAAAGCGCGCTTACAGACGAAATAAACAGCCGGGAAGTGTATAGGAGGGCATCGACTACAGCTATTATTACGAGGGGTACACGACCTTCAAGGCGGAAGATTTGAGCAAGGAATGAGGTGCAGATATGCCCGATCAGAATTGGCAATTTGAACTGGAAGAATATATCAAGCAGGGTGAACCCGACCGAGCCGAAAAAAGCGAGACGTGGCAGACCGCCATCGGCTTGCAGGCGGTGGACGGGCTGAACACCTCTGCCTATCTGCTGGATACGGCCAAGGATCACATCGAGGGTAAAATCACTGTTGATGAAGCCCAGCAGCGCATTCATAGCTATTATGAGCAGCGCACCACCCGCACCGAAATCTAGATTGACATAGTTCCGATAGTACAACGACATTATTCCGAAAAATTTTGATATTGTTCCGAATATTGTTCTTTTTCGCCCGGCCAAAGGTGCGTGATGCTCTCGTCCGGGCTCACGAATCAATCAACAAACTGGCGCTTGTACCGGAAAGTTTCTGAAACTTTGCTCTGTTTTTTATTTGGGCCGTAAAGTCGTGCGTATTGGAGCTTTTAATCGCTGAAAATAGCGGGAGAAATCGCAGAAATCCGCGTTTTCTCCCGCCATAGCATTCAGTATCTTCAGTTCGTCCGCGGAGAGATAGTTCTTTGCGACGGTAATATCCTTCGCCGTGGGAAAATCCCCGGAAAATGCGGTAAGCCCCATAAATGGCTTTTCGGCATCGGCTCGCTCAAAAAATCACCTCTGCGGCGGTATGGCCATGGGCGGCATAGTGCAGCTTGTTCTGCACCATCTTGAAAAAAGCCACCGACTCGGCGCTTTTTTTTTTTGGGGTCATAGTCCACGCTGGTGGCGTAGAGGTCGAGGACCTGACGGTACATCACCTTTTCGGAGGAACGGATGTCCCGGATGCGGTCAAGAAGTTCTTCCAATAGCTGCCGCCGCCGAGATTCCTCAGTCGCTCATCGTCCATGGCGAAGCCCTTGATCATGTACTCCTTCAAGCGCTCGGTAGCCCAGCGGCGGAACTGCGTTGCAATAGAGGACTTGATGCGATAGCCCAGAGAAATGATCATATCGAGGTTATAGTGATTTACGGCATAGGTTTTCCCGTCTGCGGCAGTTGTTCGGATTTTTCCGAACAACTGCACTTTGCTCTAACTCGCTTTCCTCAAAAAATGTGTTTTTTATATGCTCACTGACATTGGCCTTGCTGCTCTGATACAGCTCACAAAGCTGCGCCTGTGTCAGCCAGACAGTTTCATCCTGAAACCGGACATCAATTTTTGTCTCGCCGCTTTCAGACTGGTAAATGACGATATCGCCCTTGTTTTCATCGTTGAGGAAAGTACTGCTCATTTTTGTTCCCTCCCGGCTTTTCGGTGGCTTCAGCAAATGCTCGGCTTATTGCTATTATAGTATCACAAAATCGGCGTTTTATCAACAGACGCCAAGGGAATGATGCCGCTGCCGTTCAGCACCACACCTGCTGCCGCTGGCTACCGCCGTATGCATACTTCGGTGCGAATACGATGTGATACTGGCGGCGATATCTTGAATGTGATGTGCTTTTTATCTCGTTTCTTTCGTCTTTCTTAATCTGCATAAAAACCCTATTGCTCTGGTAATGCGGTCGCCAAACCTTACCGGTATACCGCAATAGGCGGTTTTTACTCATGCTAAAGCTATTTTTCTTCCCTCGGTAGAACCGGGGATTTATTTCCACGTCTGAAGGCGCCCCAAATAAGCGCCTGCCTCTTTTTAGAAGCAGACACTTATTTCTCGTATTCTTTTTTACCGCAGCAGCCGGATCAGCAGATCATTGATATCCTCAGTGGGCTTTTGCCGCTTGCTATCAGCTTGTTCCGAAAGGACACCATGGCCGTTGTAAGCAGCCGCCGTTCGCCGGCGCAGAGTGCCAACACTCGATTTCTTCTATGCTTGAACATCACCACACCTCAGCAATAAATCAGCTCAGAAAAGACAACCTCCTCCGCACGGCTGCGGATGCTGTTCATCCGTCCCACCCATTCCATTTGATTCTCGGCCTTCAGCCGCTCAGTAACACCCCCGGCGTCCTTCATCTGCGCGGCCAGCCGATCAAACATCTCCTGTGCCGTGTCGCCGATCTCCTTGAGATGCTCGTCTAGCTTGCCGGTCAGCAGCATCCCCGTGTAGATGCCGTCCCTGTGCTCGCGCAGATACCGCCTGCGCATTTCTGCGAATCTGTTGTACATACTCTTCCTCCTTCACGCCCGCCGTATGGGCTTTTATCATCATCCACATGATAGCGCAGCCAGAAGGAAAAGCCCAATGTGCGAAAAACAGATTTACAGATTTGACAGAAAAATAGTCTCATACGATTTGCCGAATCACACCTGACCAAATCGCACTTGACGATTTTTATAGTGCTATTGGCTATTAGACTGACCTCTTATGTGAAGGCCTATTTCCAATCAAGCACTTAACCGATACTGGAGTACCGTTATAATTCCGCTCGGTCTCCATATACTTAATGAAGCGTGCGACGCTTTCGCTTTTAAATTGCGCATTGCGCTCTGCGCTAAGTCTATAGCGTATTTTCTCTTTATCATCAATGTTATCGTTTTCCATTCTCAAGGTAAGCTGATGATCCTGAAAATCAAAAATCCAGCCTTGAAGGGAAAGATCAACTAATACGCTTAGGGCCGCCATATATTTTTTGGCAGTCAAGGTCGGCTTCTCGTGCAGTTTCAGAAACACGCCGAAGCTCATCGCTGATAATTCGAGCTCTGTTCATGGGTAACGTGTCTTCTAAGCGCCGAGTAAGTCGCTGAAACAACTCTTGGTATTCCTCGCTCAAAGCAGGACGATACCGCTCCGAGGCGATGGTCTGTTCTATATTTTTAATGGATGCTTTCATGCATTTCCTGCTTCCTGAATAAGTCTGCGTCACCGATGGCCGCATTCAATTAATTATTTGTAGCAAACACTGGCTGAGAGCTAATTCAGCAAGTATTTCTTTTCAGCCCCCGCGGCCTACCCTCTGCACAAGCCCCATATTCCGCATCATCTGTTTCATAAGCTCAAAAGCGCGGGTCTTCTTGATTCCAAGCAAGGATTGGACCTCTTCATCCGTGATATGGCCGTGCGCGGAGGTATAGTCAAGAACCTTTTGCATCTGTGCGGTGACCGGAGAAGCCTGCTTTGGGATGGCAACGGTCATGGCATTCATATTGGGCAGGACCATTTTGAATGCATTGGGCGTTGCTTCGATGACCGGTTGTACGGGGCAGTTTTCATAAAGCTTATAGATTCTGCGGATGCCGGTGCCGTAGCTCTCGATCAAACGCAGGCGATGGAACATCTCGGCAAGATTCTTGTTGCGGGGTTGTGAAATACCGATACGGATATCATCGGTGGAGAGACCGGGGAGGAGGCCGCCGATAGAGATGAACTCTATCCGCTCGTCGTTCACATTGATGATAATGCTGCCGCTGTAGCTGTAGTCCCGGTGTACAATGGCATTCAAAAGTGCCTCGCGAAGAGCCTCCTCGGGGTAATCCTGCTTTTCAATACGCTCCAAGCCCTTAAATGACGCCTTGGTTCTGTTACAGAGCATCAGGTAATCAAAGGTGTCCTCCAACTGCGCAAAGATGGAGCCTCCGAACTCCTTGTTATCCTTGAAGGTGGTATTGGAATCATCACCGAAAACTGCTACCTTCGTCGTATGCGCACATTGATCGGAGATGATAAGTGCAAGGTTGGTAAAAAGCTCATCATTCTTCTGTGTAATCCCAAGGGCACGGTACTTTTCCTTGCCGAACGGCACTCCATATTTTTCGAAAGCATTTGCCGCAGCCTCAAAGGACAGATCCTGCTCCATGGAGCGCATTTCTTCGAACGCATCGCCATCGCTTTCCTTAATCATCTGGCGAATCTGCTCAGGGGACGCTGGCACGCTGGAGGTGCCCTGCCGTACATAAACACCGTTGGGCTTCAGACCTTTTCCTTTGAGGTAGTAGGGCTTGTTGCTTCCCTCACTGATGGCAATACGCACCACCCTGTTATCCTGGATTGAAAAGCGCACGAACATTGTAACGTCCGGCACAATAGCATCGCGGATGCCGTTGGTGATTTGGGTATACTCCTGATCCCATCTGCCAGTCCGACGGCATTTCCATTGTTGTCAATGCCGACGAACACCACGCCGCCGTCCGTATTTGCGAAAGCGATCACTTCTTTATAAATTTCCTCAGTAAACTGAGCCTTGAATTCTATATTTTCGGTTTCAAAGTTCATGGAGACGCCCCCTTATACGAATTCTAATTATATTATACTCATAAAATTCGCCCTGTCAACCGGAGTTTGTGAATTTTCGGCGAATATTCGCTTATTCGATGTGAGTGCCCGCCTTGTTTGTTCTCAAAAACAGAGAGCCGCCTCGTCTAATAATGCGAAAAGGACCTCCTTCGCGCAAGCAAAGGAAGTCCACCGAATATAGCTTTTTACGCAATTACAGCTTGAAGCAGGCATTTTTACAATTCCACTATTTCATCGCCCATCTCTCCATTTCTGCGCCTCCCAAAGCATATCGATATGCCGGCGGGATTTGCGGTTGGTGTTGTTGTAATCGTCCGAGCAGAGCCAGTCGATGAGATAGCATTTGGGGATCATGTACTTCTGCAGCAGCGCCAGTGCCTTCAGCTTCCCCACGCGAATCCATTGGCAGACGGTGCGGCGGTTATAGCCTGTAAAGTCCACGGCGGCGGCCACATCCATCACATCTGGCAGCGCGGCCAGCTTGCTCTCATAGTAGCGCCGAAGCTTCTTCTCGTCTTTGGCGCACGGCAGATGGATGCGGATTTTATAGGGCCGAACCATTTCGCTTCCGTATTTGTACCAGTTCTTCGGCGCTATGTATTTTTCCGGGTTGACCTCACGGTCGTTCATAAAAGCGATCACATCGCTCTTTTTGATGGCGTAGCAGCGGGTTTTCTTGCCGGTGCAGGTGTGAGGGATTAGGTTAAATTGGAGAAGATTGTCGCAACGCAGCTCAGCGCCGCACGAAACAGCGCCGCAAACACTAACTTTCTTACCGTTTTGTCTTTCATATCCCTTTTCTCCTTTTTTAGTTACGCCTTTTTTGCTGTGCCTATACATTCATTGCGCCGGCCTGACCGGTGAGCTCCGGCTAAACCGGAATGCTCGCACAAAATCCTACCAACGCCGTCGGTAAACGGTGATATGCGAAATATAATACAAATCCGCGGCAAAGTCAAACGACATTACCGACTGTTATGTATAAAATTTTTGAATGATCTCAGTTTTTAAGGCTCTGAAGCGGCGCGGGGATGCGTCCGCCGCGGGCGATGAACTCCGCGCTCGATGCGCCGTGCACCGGCATGACCGGAGCCGAGCCCAGCAGTCCGCCCATCTCAACGACATCTCCGATGCCCTTGCCCTCTACAGGAATTATACGCACGGCGGTGGTTTTGCTGTTTACCATACCTATGGCAGCCTCGTCGGCGATGATCGCCGCTATCGTCTCGGCACTCGTATTGCCCGGGACCGCTATCATGTCAAGCCCGACCGAGCACACGCAGGTCATTGCCTCAAGCTTGTCTATAGTGAGCGTTCCGCACTCGGCGGCGGCTATCATGCCCTCGTCCTCGGACACCGGAATAAACGCGCCGGACAGACCTCCGACATGGCTCGACGCCATAACGCCGCCCTTTTTCACCGCATCGTTGAGCAGCGCCAGCGCCGCGGTAGTGCCGTGGGTGCCGCAGATCTCAAGCCCCATCTCCTCGAGTATGCGGGCAACGCTGTCGCCTACCGCGGGGGTCGGCGCAAGCGAAAGGTCAACTATGCCGAACGGGGTGTCGAGCCTTTTCGACGCCTCCGCCGCGACCATCTGACCCATGCGGGTTATCCTGAAAGCGGTCTTTTTGATCGTCTCGGCAACCTCGTCAAACGACGCGCCTTTGCACTTTTTCAGCGCGTGGTGCACAACTCCCGGGCCGGAAACGCCTACATTTATAACGCTGTCCGCCTCGCCCACGCCGTGGAACGCGCCCGCCATGAATGGGTTATCCTCCACCGCGTTGCAGAAAACGACCAGCTTTGCGCAGCCCAGGCCGTCGGCATCGCGCGTTAAATGCGCAGTCCGCTTTATTATCTGACCCATGCGGGCGACCGCATCCATGTTTATACCGGCTTTCGTCGAGCCGACATTGACGCTCGAGCACACGAGATCGGTCTCGGCAAGCGCCTGCGGTATCGCGCGCAGCAGCAGCTCGTCGCCCTTGGCAAAGCCCTTGTGCACGAGCGCGGAGAAGCCGCCGATGAAGTTCACGCCGCACTGCTTTGCCACCCTGTCGAGCGTGCGCGCAAACGGCACATAGTCGCTTGTGTCGCAGCCTCCGGCGACGAGCGCAATGGGCGTTACCGAGATGCGCTTGTTCACAATGGGTATGCCGAACTCGCTTTCTATCTCCTCGCCGGTGCGCACGAGGTTTTCGGCGTGGCGGCAGATCTTGTCGTATATCTTGGCGCAGCAGCGCTCGGGGGTCCTCGCTCACGCAGTCGAGCAGGGAGATGCCCATGGTTATGGTTCGAATGTCGAGGTGCTGCTTGTCGATCATGTCGATCGTATCGAAAATGTTATTTAGACTGAGCATCGCGGTACCTCACAGCTTGTGCATCGCGTCGAATATATCCTCGCGCTGGATGCGTATCGACAGGCCTCTGCCCTCGCCGTAGGTGCGCAGGACCTCGCTCAGGCACGCAAACGACTCGCCGCACGCGGCAAGGTCAACGACCATCATCATAGTGAAGTAGCCCTCCATGATGGTCTGGCTTATGTCGAGGACATTCACATTGTACTCCGCCAGCGTGTTGCACACGCCCGCGATTATGCCTACCTGGTCCTTGCCCACGACCGTAACGATTGCTTTCATTGTCCGTCACTCCCAAACAAATAATAAATCATTATACCCGATACCCCTCCCCTCCGCAAGATTTTTTAGAGGCGTTTTTCCGCAGTTACGAATACGGATATTGCGGTGTCCCGACCGGAGAGTACCGGCGAAACCATCACAGCGGGCGACCATTGGTCGGTCACTCGCCGTGACCGGCGTTTCGCTACGAACAATGGTATTTTAATAAAATGCTGCCGCACGGTGACGGGCTGCGGATAAAATCATTAAAATACAATCATCGTCGGAAGTACAGGTTATACTGTAGAGGCGAGCATTGCTCGCCCGCGTTTTGTATTTGTAATTGTCGAGATACCGCAGAAAAACCAATTTCCAATGCCGGTAACGCAATGCCCGCCACGGCGAGTGGCACAATCCCTCCGCTCGCGCCTTGGCTCCCTTGCGTAAAGGGAGCTGTCACCGGGGGGGTGACTGAGGGATCGTTTTTTAGCTGTATCAATTAGCCGCAAAAAATTCGGCGCTGCTCACACAGAGCAGCGCCTTAAAAAAAGGGAAGAGGGATGACAGGCAGAGTGTACCATACTCTGCCTGCCCAGCATCTGAACAGTTTGAATATTTCAAGTATCCGCGGGGGTGGGGGAAAAGAATTAAATGGAAGGGGGAGAAACCTCATAGTAATGGCATCATGCAAGGTGTAAGGAAGATAGTCATGCCCCTGCCCCGCGTATACGGGTCAGCTAAGTGCCGCGATCAGCTCGTCACAGACCTCGTCCATGTCTCCGACGATGCCGTAATCGCAGTAGTTGAATATCGGCGCGGTCTTGTCGGTGTTCACTGCGATGAGCATATCCGCGTCAACGCCCGTGACATGGTTCACCGCGCCCGAGATACCGAAGCCCAGATACAGCTTTGGCTTTATCATAACGCCCGACTGCCCAACCTGAAGCTTTACCGGAAGCAGTTCCCTGTCGCACACCGGACGCGTTCCGGCAAGCTTTCCGCCCAGCAGCCGCGCAAGCTCGCGGTATTTGCCCAAGCTCTCGTCCTTCACGCCGTTGCCGATGCAAACTATCGTCTCGCACGAGGCGATGTCCAGCTCGGGATCAAACTCGCTCGCTATGCGCTCAAGAAGCTTCGTGCGGATCTTTGAAAGGTCAAAGTCTATATGCTCCCGAATGACCTCGAAGTCCTCGCGGCAGCCGCCGGGGGCGAGCTTAAAGGTGCCGGGGCGTATCGTGCCCACCTGAGGACGCAGCACGGGAATGGTGATGACCGCCATTATCTTGCCGCCGGCTGCCGGCTCGACAAACTCTATGTCCTTCGTTTCGGGGTTATATATGAGCTCGGTCGCATCCGATGTGCAGCCGGTCTCAAGACACGCGGCAAAGTGGGGCGCAAAGTCCCTGCCGTTTGCCGTTGCGGCTATGAACACCGCCGACGGCAGATACTTTCTCGAAAGCTCAACATAGAGGTTTGAGTAAGCCTCGGTGCTGTACCTGTCATAGCCGGTGCCGGAAACGGAGATAACTCCGTCCGCGCCGCACTCCTTTATCCTTTGCATCTCGCTTTCGGGGATGCTTCCGGCAGCAACGCCGATGAGCTTATCTCCCGATTCGTCGCACAGCCTGCGGACCTCGCAGCACAGCTCCAGCGATGCGTTAGACACCTTACCGTTTTCGTGCTCTATATGCACCCACATATTCTTATAACAGCTTTTGTCCATCGTCTGCACCTCACTTTCCGATGATGCGGAGAAGCTCCGCAGCATTTGCCTTCACGCTGCCGAGATCCAATATGACTCCGGGCTCCGGCAGCACCGGCGGGAACATCCGCGGCACCTTCGTCGGAGAGCCAGCATCGCCTATGCGGCTTTTGTCGAGCTCGGGTATATCCTCCGAGGTGACGGTTACCACCGGAGCCTTCTTTGCCGCGATCTTGCCCCTTGAGATTGGGTATGCGCGCGGGGTAGTTCGTCTTTTCCATCGTGAACAGGCACGGCAGCAGCACCTCGAGCCGCTCCTCGCCGTCGTCGAGCTCGCGCAGCACGACGGCTTTCTTCGAGTCCTCGTCAAAGCTTTCTATGAGCAGCATGCCCGTCACCTGAGAAACGCCGAAGCGCTGGGCAAGCTGTGCGCCCATCTGACCGGTGGCGCCGTCGAGCGATTTCCTTGCCGCAGAAGATCATGTCGTAGCTGCCCTGAGTGTTTGCGGCAGAGAGGATGGAGTAGCTCGTGGCTAAGGTGTCGGCATTGCCGAACGCGCGGTCGGTAACGAGCACCGCCTTGTCCGCGCCGACCGCAAGGCACTCTCGCAGCACGGCCTCGGCATTGGGCGGTCCCATGGTGATGAGCGTTATCTCGCCGCCATAGGTCTCCTTCACTTTCATTGCTGCCGACAGGGCGTTTGCGTCCTGAGGGTTGAGTATGGCGGGGACTCCGGGCGCGGATGAGGCTGCCGGTCTCGGGGTCCATGCGCATCTGGTCAACATCCGGCACCTGCTTTACGCAGCATAATATCTTCAGCATATCTCAGCCACCTTTCCGTAATTGAGTATTTTCTTCGGGTCAAGCGCATTCTTGGAGGCGGCAAACGCTGCGCGCACATCGGCAGGGGTGTAGGCTTTCTTTGCATAGCCGAAGCCGTACTCGCCGCGCACGCCTCCGCCGAGGGATACGCATTTGGCGTAGAGCTCGCCCTCCGTTTCCGCAACGGCTGTCTTAAACTCGGTCTTATCCCCGTCAGACACGGCGTGGATGTGCATACCGCCGCTTCCGGCATGGGCATAGGCCATCACCTTCAGGCCCTTTGCCTTGCCGAGCTGCTTTGCGTATTCGACCATCTCGGCAATGTGCTCCGAGGGCACGGTTATGTTATATTCAAAGGCGTTCTTCGCGCCGCTTTCCATCGAGGTGTGGAAGGCGTCGTGAGCTGCCCACATATCTTTTTTCATGGTCGGTGTGTCGCCGACGAGTATATCCAGACATTCGAGCTCCTCCGCCAGTTCCGCGAGAGCCTCCATCTTTTCCATGACATTGTCGTCGTCCTCGCCCTCGAGCACTACCATGAGGGTCGCTGCGACGCGCTCGCCGTCAAGCTCCACGGGGAACACGGGGTTTCCGGTGACATTGCCGGAAAACTCGATGATATCTGTGTCCATGTATTCGAGCACAGCGGTCGCAGCCGTTTTTGAGTATGGTGCCGGCGGCGTTCACGCAGGTCTCGGTGTCCATGAACGGCAGGAGAAGGATAGCGTCGGCTTTGGGCTTTTCGATGAGCCTGAGCGTGAGCTCGGTGATAACGCCGAGGGTTCCCTCGCTGCCGATAATGTCCTTTGCGCCGCTGAGCTTAATTACGCTTCCGTCGGCGAGGACGGCGGTGCCGTCAACGATATAGTCTGCAGTGCTGCCGTATTTGACGGCGCAGGGACCGGCGGCGTCGGTAGCGGCGTTGCCGCCTATGGTAGCGGTCTTTTCGCCGGGGTCGGGAGGGTAGTACAGCCCGTGGGCTGCTGCTTCGGACTTCACATCCTGCAAAAGGGCGCCTGCCTGAACGCTCAGGGTGTTGTCTTCGGCGTTAAAGCCGAGGATGCCGTTCATGCCCTTTACCGAGAGCACGATGCCGCCGTTTATTGCGACCGAGCCGCCCGCCTGACCTGTGCCGGCGCCGCGAACGGTGACGAAAACGCCGTTTTCGCAGCAGACCTTGAGCACCCTCGAGACCTCCTCGGTGGTGCGGGCTTCTATTACGGCATCGGGAGCATAGCTTCCGCCGGGGTACTCGTCATGGCAGTAGTCCGCGCCTATTGCCGTTCTCGTCAGCACCCGCTCCTCTCCCAGCTCGTCCGTCAGCTGCGTTATGGTTCTCTTAATATCCATTTTAAATTCACCTCTTATGTCGTTTTGTTTTTTTATCGTTTTATGTAGCCGCCTGTATCGGCGGTGTATTCTATCCGTCCGAGAGCGGCAAGATGATCAAGATGCGCAAGCGTTTCCTTGAACGCGAACCAGCGTGACGACAGGCTGTATTCCTCCCATGTCTTGCCGCGCATATGCCACGACAGGCTTTTTGCTATCTCGCCCGCGTTTATGCCGGAGTTCTGCCCGATAATGTCTTCAAGCTCCCGCGAGCCGATGCCCGTGGTGCTCGATGAGCTCATCTATTCGCCCATCGAGTGACTTTCCGAAAGCCCGTTCTGTGCCCAGGCAGGCAGATCTCGGCGCGCAGTCCGCGCATCTTCTCAAGGCTTGCAAGGTAGTCTCCGAGAGAATCATCAACACCGTTCCAGTCGGTGATGTTCGGCGAAATGTCAAACAGAACATGGTCGCCGAGGAAAACGAGTCTGTCCTGAGCCGAGTATAGGCACATATGTCCCGGAGGTGTGCCCGGGGGTGAGGATGCAGCGCAGCCTGTGTCCGCCGCGCAGAAAAAGCTCATCTCCGTCGTCAACGCAGTCCGCGCTGAAGGGCTCGGACTCAAAAAAGAAACGACTGCTTGTTGTCTCTGGCATTTTTCAAGGCAGGCGGCGTCTGCGCCCTCACGCATTGCTCTATCAATATCGCCGCCCCAGTTCAGCTCCTGCTGCGCGCGCATGAAGCCGTATTCCTTTCGTCCCATGATGAGCCGGCAGCCGAGTTCTTCGAGAGCGTGCGCATTGCCGGTGTGGTCGGCGTGCAGATGGGTGAAAAACACATCGGTATTCTCCGGTTCAAGTCCGAGCGATGCCATTCCGCAGCACAGCGCCTCAAGGCACTCGGGTCGGTTGAAGCCGCTGTCGATGAGCAGACTGCGCTCACCGGCTCTCCCTTTGATCGCATAGCAGTTGAGCCACTTCAGAGGGTTATCCGGAAGCACTATCGGGAAAACATAAATATTATCTTTTATTTGCTTTGGAGCACTATTTTCATTCATCTGTCTTTGTCACTTCATTTCGTTCGGCTGATAATAGATCAGCAAGAACCATGCCAGCGCATGATCGCCGTCTTGCCTGAATCTGCAATGCATTTGCCGGCTCAGGCAAAAGGGTGATGCACAAAAATGAACGGCGGGTGTATAAGAGAGCCGACGCTCGACGATATTGAACGCCGGCTCTCTTGGTTATATCAGAAGAGCTTGCTGAGCAGCGGAAGCAGACACACTACAACGGGGATATAAGTTGCAAGTATCATTGCTGAGCTGTACGGCACGGACTCCTTGAGGGACACGGTCTTATCCGTGAGAATAACGCCGGAGGTGGGGCTTGAGGCATAGGTGAGGTATGCGCTGTTTGCAACGCAGCCGATGAGAATCGCCGTAACGATTATCGTGCCGGAGCTTATCGACGAGTAGTTCAGCAGCACCGGTATGAAAACACTTGCCGAAATGGTAGCCGAAACGGTGTTGCTCATGAAGTTGGTTGCAAAGCAGGCGATAAAAATGCCGAGAGCTATGACCACAAGGGCGGGTATCGACTCTGCCAGCGGCATGAGCAGGGACTTGAACATTGCCACTACGCCATAGGTATCGCTGCCGAGGTAGGAGGCAAAGAACATTACCGCGCCGAGGAACACGACGAGAGACCAGTTGACCTTAGCCATTGCCTGACCGAGCTCAATGATGGGCTTGCCGTTTTCATCCTTGATTATGCACAGCAGAGAGACCGCAAGGCACGCGCAGGTGGGAACGCCGATGGCCTTGAAATATTCCGCGATGCCGCCCAGACCGGTCACATTAGGAAGCACCCAGCTTATTATTACGAGCAGCACGAACAGGGTCGAGAGCTTGCCCGCTCGGGAGATGGGATTTGCCTTGAGCCGCTGCCTTATTGCGGCATCGTCAAAGTTTTTGAACTTCGAGACATCCGGACGGTAGATAAATCTTATTATTAAAAGCGCTGCGAGGATGCACAGGATACCGAAGGGAATGCTGACCTTCATCCAGTCGACGATGGAAATATCATAGCCGAGGCCGGAAAGGAATGTCATTATTACAATGGGGATCGGTCTTGCAAAGGGCCATACGCCGTCCATGACCGTCGTCACCCAAAGCGTTATCAGCAGGGCTGCCTTGTAGAACTTATCCTGCTTTGTGTATCCTATCGATTCGGTAACGCTGTCTATGAGCTTCAGGAAAATAAAGCACATGATAACGGGGTACACGACCGTGCCGATAACGAATATCGCCAGACACAGCAGGGCATAGAACACATAGGGTCTGCCCCGCACGATCCTTCTGGAGATTATCCACTCGGCAATGTGCTGCATCGCACCGCTGTCTATCATTACCTGAACGATGATGAGCATGGGGATGATAACGACATTTACGCTGTTGCCCCACGCGGTGTTGAAAACCGTCTGACCGTCGAGTACCTGCATAAGCGCAAGCACAGTCAGCGCAAGAAAGCTCGTCCAGCCGGTCCCGATGCCTATCCACAATATTATCGTCGGGATAAATACCGCGAAAGCATCGACACGCCTGCCGGCGTAAGTCCGCCTACTGCCGGAACGAATAACTGTATGGCCGCGCCGATAATAACGGCGACCGCCAATATAATATAATTTTTCTTACTCATAATTATCGATCCTTCTCTTTCATGTTTTTGATTTAAGAGGGGGACAGATAATAGATCATAACATGAGCAATAAACGATATACTATTATCCTTCTATATACGGGCGTTTGCCCACTATTAAAATACATACAGCATATTGTAACTGTCCGGTAGCTATCCGGAGTTTGTATTGACCTATACTGCACCCATGTGAGTTTTTTACTCCGGTGACTTCCTCTTCAGCGAAAAAGCTTATCGAGCTTGCAGTTGGACAGCTTTGGGGAAGACCGTCGGTCAGAATGATCTTGTCGGGGACTTTGTATTTTGCGATGTTTTCAAGCGCATAGCCGCGCAGTCTCTCGGGTGAGAACTCAAAGCCCGCCTTTTGGGGACGATGTATGCCGCGATGCGCTCGCCGAGCACCTCGTCGGGATAACCGACTACGCACACCTCGCTTATGCCGTCTACCGCGTTATACATGGATTCGATCTCATACGGAAAGACATTATAGCCGCCCCCGTATTATAAGATCCTTTTTCGTCCCGTAACGGTCAGATAGCCCTGCGCATCGACGCGCCCGAGGTCGCCGGTTTTGAAAAATCCGTCGGAGGTATAGCTTTTCGCGGTGAGCTCTGGATGCCCGTAGTAGCCGAGCATGATGCCGGGGGACGAGCACACTATCTCGCCCGTCTCACCGGCAGCGCCTCAGTTTCGTCGTCACAGACGATCTTCAGCTTGCAGTGGGGCTTGCGTGACCCGCGGTGGTATATCTCACATCCTCAGGATCGTCAAAATCCACTCCCGCCAGAGCCTGCCGCCTCTGTCAGCCCGTAGGCGTTGAGCAGGCGGCAGCCCGCGTTTTTGTCAAACCACCTCGATGCAGGTCCTTATGCTCGGAGCCCCGCTATCATTCCGGTGCGCAGCGAGGAGATATCGGGCTTTGCGGCAGCGCCTCGTATTCGGCTATCTCGCGCTCATACATGGAGGCGACGCAGAACTGCCGCTCACGCGTTCGCCGGCGATAAGGTGGAGAGCCCGGTCTCTCTGGAATTTCTGCATCATGACTATCGTGCTGCCGCAGCCGAGGCGTTTGACAACGCCCATTATTCCGAACATATATAACAGCGGAACGGGAATAAATGTGACATCGCTTTGCGTTATCCTGAAGCTTTTTGGTAATGTCGAGCGGAATGAACATATTGCCATAGCTCAAAGCGCGCCCTTGGGCTCTCGGTCGAGCCGGAGGTGCAGACTATGAGCGCCGGATCGCACAGCTCGGGCATCCGCGCCCGAACGGGCTCCATGCTCTCGATAAAGGGCTCAAACATATCCTCACTGCCTATCTGCCCGGAGCTCCACCAGCTGGGGATGGACGGATAAGCGCCGCGGAAATATTCTCTGCCTGCTGAGGGATACACACAACAGCCATGGCGGGAGCCGTGAGCTTTATGATGTGGTCTATCTCCGGTGCTTATACTGGGTTGAACGGCACAAGAACGATGCCGACAGCCTTCACCGCGAACATCGCTCCACCGCTTCGCAGCAATTGGGGAGCGACGCGAAGCAGCCGGTCGCCCCTTAGCCCCGCGGCTTTGAAGATATGCCGCCAAACGCAGCGATCTTTCATGCAGGCTGCGGTAGTTTCATGCGCAGGCGCGTATCAAACACGGCAGTTTTATCCGGAGTTTTTCAGCCCAGAAGCTCAGATCATAGGTAGAATATAAACTCATTTGTTTTCTCCTATCTTTACTGTGTCCGGGGAGGCGCCGCTTGGCTTTCGACTTTCTCCCTTACGCGTCTTATCGGATCACTGACGGAAAATCCTCTACGGGGCGTTTGTTGATAACGCCGTCGGCATAGAGCTTTTCTATCTCCTCCGCGCTGAAGCCGAGCTCGCCGAGTATCTCCTCGTTATCCATGCCGAGACTGGGCGCGCTCTCTCCAGACCTGACCGGGGGCGGTTTGCCATGTGCGGCATTGAGCAACGCTGTTTATATCGTAGCCGTGGCTGCCTTGTAGGTGGTGAAGGTGCCGCGCATCTTCCAATGCTCGGTATTGAGAACATCCTCATAGGTCATTATTCTCGTGCAGGGGATGCTGTGAGCAAGCAGCTCCTTTTCAGCTGTGGCTGCAGGGAACGGAGGCAATGTACTGGTGAGCACTTTCTGTCCCACCTCGTCGCCGGCGGCAGTGCCCCTTGGCGATGATGGGTTGCCCTCGGGGTTGAGCTCGGAGCCGTACTTTTAGTCCAAGCCAGTCGGCGCCCTTTGCGCATGGTGTTGCCGCCGATACCGACCACATAAATATCCTGACCGTCGGCTGCGGTGAACGGACCCCAGCCCGCGATGGTCGCGCGCTCTTCGACTTCGACTCGTCGCCGTAGGTGCGGCCGTTCGTTGCGTAGTCGGAGAGGTGAGCTGTTGGCGCATCATTATCTCGACCTCGAGAAAGGTCTATGCTCGCCCACGCCGGGTCCTTTGCAGACGCGGTAATATGCCGCGAGGGACGAGAAAGCGATATTGGCCGCCTGCGCATCGCAGGAGAAGGGCGCGACCGCGCCGTGGTTCTGGTTCATAAAGCCCGAAGCTGCCTTTGACCGATGGCGTCGTAGCCGCCTCTGGTGTAGTACTCTGGATCGCCGCTCTGACCGTAGCCGGAAACATGAACGATGACGAGCTTGGGATTCCAGCCCACAGCATATCGTCGCTCAGCCCCCCACTTTTAAAGCCAGCGTGCCGGGCTTCCAGCCCTCGATGTAAATGTCGGTATCCTCGAGAATCTTTTTGAATATCTCTGCCCTGCGGCGAGGGAATGTCAAGAGCGAGGGTACGGCAGTTGCGGCGTTCTATCTCAACGGTGAGAGGAATACCTGAGCGCGAGGTGTCGGGAATGCGGGGGATTTTCCAGCCAGATGAGATCGGCGCCGTGGTCGGCAAGCATCGTTGCGCCCATGGGACCTGCCATACCAGCACTGTGCACGACCTTCAGACCGTCCAGAACGCCGAAATCGGGTTTATTCATGTTCTTCCACATGGTTATTTCTCCTTTGTATATTGATTTGTTTAAATTTCTATCGCGGCATCAGCT
>VOFK01002493.1_pt1 | contig 17960 bp, 21 predicted proteins | sample 5384121 | NCBI WGS metagenome assembly VOFK01 (sample SAMN12384730, study PRJNA508395) | human gut metagenome | isolation source: healthy gut J | host: Homo sapiens
GCTGCAATCAACTTCCCTGCACGCCAGACCCACCGCATTGTGCCCATCACGCTCGCAGGGGAGCAATTTACCCGCAGTACAGCCCCTACGCCTACTTCCATGAGCATTGCATCATGCTGCATGATCAGCATAAGCCCATGGAGATGATTTAAGTTGGCATTTGGCCGAGATTTTTGACTTTTGTGGCACAGTTCCCCACTACACCTGCGGTCCTAATGCCGATCTGCCGATCGTGGGCGGCAGCATCCTGAGCCATAGCCATTTTCAGGGCGGGCGGGCATGTTTTCCCTGATGCAGAAGGCTGACATTGCCGTACCGATGACCGACATCCGCTACCCCCGGCGTCAGGGCGGCATCCTGAACTGGCCTGTTTCCGCCGTGCGTCTGGTCGGCCGCAGCAGCCAGCAGATGCAGATCGTGGCCAACAACATCCTGAGCGCTTGGCGCGCCTACAGCGATGAGAGTGTCGGCATTCTGGCAGAAACGGACGGCACACCGCACAAACAATACCGTGACGCCGATCCTGCACTACGATGAGACTGACGGGTTCATCCTGACCTTGCGCTGCGCAACAACCGCACCAGCGAGGAGTTCCCGGACGGTATCTTCCACCCGCACAAGGAATACCACAATATTAAAAAGGAAAACATCGGCCTGATCGAGGTCATGGGCCTGGCGATTTTGCCCGCCCGCCTGAAGGATCAGGGGCGCGCAGATCGCGGAAATTTTGGCGGGCCAGCGCCCGAACACCAGCCGTATCGAGGGCGATGCACTGGCTGTCCATGCCGACTGGATTGATGAACTGATTGCCAAGTACGGCACCAGCATGAAGCCCGAGGCCGCCAACAAGGCTGTCAAGGCCGAGATTGGCACAGTGTTCAGCCATGTGCTGGAGAATGCCGGTGTCTTTAAGCAGGACGCTCAGGGTCAGGCCGCCTTTGTGCGGTTTATGCAGAGCGTAGGGTTTAAGAAAGTGTAAAATCGCATAAGAAGCAGGGACATCGACCCGCAAGGGCCGGTGTCCCTGTTTTTGTTGCCTTGTAGGGGCCGGGCATGCCCGGCCCGCGGCCTTCCGTCAGGCAGCCGTTTGCCGTGCACCTCCGCGGGGCGTCGAGGACGCCGCCCCCTACAGAACCTCCCGGCAGGTTTGTAGGGGCCGCATATATGCGGCCCGCAGCCTTCTGGCAGGCAGCCGTTTGCCGTACACATCCGCGGAGCGGTCAAGACCGCTCCCCTACAAAGCACCCGTTATCGTCATCCTGTAGGGAGGGGTCTTTGACCCCTCCGTGCGGCTTTCCCGCAAGCGCCTGTTTGCCTTACGCGCGCGGGCGGGCATGCCCGGCCCCTACTGCGCTGCGTTCTCCTTATACCCGCACTCCCACAAAACGCCCCAATCCAGTTCTTCATCTATCCCGGCTTCATACCGTGCCAGATTTACATCAATGACCCGCTGCTTCACATTCACGCAGCAGAGCAGTGTAAAGCTGACCGCCGCCGCAAAAATGGCAAGCTTTGCCGCCGGGATCGGCCTGAACACCCGCACCAGCGCCAGCACCGCACAGACGGCCAGCACAAACAGGCACCATGCCGCCGTGAACTGCCGGGGCGTCAAGGCGCAGAGCGTCACATAGACAGCCAGCTTGCCCGCTGCCAGCGCAGCAAAAGCCACGCCGAACCCGCAGAATACGGCGGCCAACGCTTTGGGCAGCGGCGCGCGGCCAAAGAACTGTATGCCCGCCAGCACCGAAAAGTCAAGCAGCAGGATTTTCAGCAGCTCCCAGAAGCCGTTCACTGCGAAGGCGGCGGTGTCTGGTGCGTCCAGCCCCAGCGGCGCAGCGGCAAGCCACTCCCCTGCCTGCACGGCAAAGAACAACGCATAGACGCCGCACAGCGCCGTTACGGCCGCCACCGCCGTGGTGCGCGGCACAATGCGGCAGTTTTCCAGCACAGCGGCACACTGCTGCGCCGTGGTGGGCGGGGCTTTGCGGCGCAGGGAGCCGCCCACCAGCCCGTACAGCCACGCACCCACCGGGAGTGAGGGGGCAGGATATACATCAGCTGGTCAATGAATCTCACATTGTTCAGCAGCCTGTTCCACCAGTTGGACACCTGCTGCCCCAGCGCGGCAAAGTTGGCATCGGCCGCTGCCAGCAGCCCCCATGCCACACCGCACAACGCCAGCGTCACCGCTGCGGTAACGATGAGGTGCAGAACTTTTCGTGTCCCCGTGCGGTCCTGCAGGCGGGTGCGCAGCGCAGCAAAGACGGTACGCGCCCGCAGGAAGAAATTTCCGAACGGCAGGAGGACAAATCCGGCCAGCGCATCCAGCGGGGCCAGACTGCCGCTCTGCCCCTGCGCCAGCATCCCGCACCGTGCCAGCACATACCAGACGGCGAACAGATGCCATACCATCCACTGCCAGTCCCCCAGCGGCCCAGGCTGGTAGCCGTACAGCGGGTACGCCACGGCCAGCGCCATCCAGCATACGGCCCAGAGCGGCGTTTCCTTAGCGGCGGTGCGGTGCGCAGCGCGGGCGGCACAGTCCACATACACAATGAACAGCGCCGCAAAAACCGGCATTCCCCAATCCGGATATGACTGCGGAAACATCACTCCGCGCAGATAAAAATAGGCCAAGGGGTACATTAAAACAGCGTATAACATAGCGGAATCGCCTTCCTGTAGGGGCCGGACATGTCCGGCCCGGTCGTGTAAAATTACGCGGGCGTTTGCGGGTAAGCCGCGGGCCGGGCATGCCCGGCCCCTACCGATTCTCGTCCGGCACAAACTCCCAAAATGTCCCCCGGCTGGCAGTCCAGCGCCCTGCAAAAGCGCCTCCAATGTAGAAAACCGCACCGCTTTGGCTTTGTTGTTCTTCAGGATGGACAGATTCGCCGGGGTGATGCCGATCTCCTCGGCCAGCTCGCCCGCCGCCTTGTGGCGGCGGGCCATCATGACATCCAGATTGACCACAATAGGCATCGTGACGCCCCCTTACATTAACGGTGTAGTCCAGCTCGTCCTTCATGCGGACGGCCTGCGCAAAGGCGTTTTTTCAGCACCCGGACGATCAGCGCCATGAACCCTGCCGCCACCGCCAAGAACAGGAACGGCAGATAGATCCCCGCTGCCAACAGGCAGAACCCGCTGCGCCAGCACAACACCAGCTGATGCACCGCAGAGCCGCAACATTGGTGGAGACAAAGACCTCGCCCGCTTCAATGCGGCGCAAAAACTGATACAGGCTGCACAGCATGACCAGCGCCAGCGCGGCGCAGGCATACCCCATCCCCAGCAACAGGGGGCCGCTGCGCGGCGGCAGCCCATGCGCCGTAACCATCCAATGCGTGATCTTCGGGCCGCATACCGTCATAACCACGCTGCCCGCAATCGCCAGCGCCACAACGGCGCGGGTCAAAAGTATGCTTCTCTGATCGTTCCAAAGCTGCTTCATCTGTATCCGCCTCCCGGTTTATTGCCTGCAGTATAGCACATCGCATATCGTTTTGCAAGTATTTTTTATCGTTTTTCAATAATTTTGTAAAACCACTTCGTTTCGTTTGCGTATCTCGAAAAAATGGTGTATCATAGAAACAACTACAAACTTTTGTGCGAGGTGCCCTTCATGAAAGTATCTGTCCTGCTTGCTGCGCTTGGGCTGGCCGGCTGCCTGACCGCCTGCGCCCCCAAAACGCCCGACACCCCTCCGGCAGCCCGCCACGGCGGAAAGTGCCGCCCCCACCGCCGCGCCTGCGGCCACCGCGCAGCCTGCGGCAGCCGAGCCCGCCGCCGCAGGGCACCGTGCTGCCCGCAGGCACAGACGCCGGGCGCAGCTATTGGATGAAACGCTTTTCATCGGGGATTCCAACACCGCGCGCTACCTGCTGTATGCCGATGATACGGGCACCGCTTTTACAAGCCTTTCCAACAACATTGGTGTTGTCAGCATGGGCGCGGGCGCGATCACCACGCTGAAATGCGAAAAGTTCAAAGGCTCTCCTCGACCATGTACACCGTGCCGGAATCGGTTGCCATGCTCAAGCCGAAGCGGATCATCATCTGCTACGGCACAAACAACCTCTCCGGTGCCTCCACCGATGCGACCCGGTTCATCGCCACCTATCTGCAGGGGCTGCAGGCCATCCGGCAGGCGTGGTCCTACTGCGACATCATCGTAAGCGCCATCCCGCCGCTGGACAAGCAGCGCGAAAACACGAACCTGACGATGACGCAGGTCGATGCCTACAATGCCGCTCTGGTACAGATGTGCGAGGAAAACGGCTTTAAGTTTCTGAACAGCGCCGAGGTCCTGCGGGACGATACCACAGGCTGGGCCAAAACCGACTACACCCTGTCAGACGGCGTACACCTCTCCAAAAAGGCCGTTGAAGCGTATTTTACTTATGTACGCACCCACGCATACCAGACTGAGGACCGCCGCCCGCAGCCGCTGGGGAGCATCCCGCAGCCGGACGGCGTGCCCGCAAACCTTATCACAAAAGACCCCATCGCCGTGCGCGGTGCCAAGGTCCCGCTGGAATTTGTCGCTGAACACGGCGGCAAGCTGTCCGGCACCACCAGCCAGCTTGTCAAAAAGGGTGCGACCGCCGGGGCCGTGACCGCCGTGCCGGACGCAGGCTTTATCTTTGCGGGCTGGACCGCCAGCTCAGGCGGCAGCTACAGCAGCGAATCCCTCAGCTTTACGATGCCGCAGAACGCCGATGCAGGCGGTGTGGTGCTGACGGCGCACTTCAAGGCCGATGCCCACGAGCACAACTATGCGGAGATCGAGGGCACACGGGTGAACCCCACCTGCCTGAAGGCCGGGTCCGCCAAGTACAAGTGCAAAATCTGCGGCGAGGTCATTGAGAAGGACATCAAGCCGCTGGGCCACGACTGGGATGGTGGGGTGCAGAAGGGCGCGGAAATCATCTACACCTGCAAGCGCGATGGCTGCGGCGAGACGAAGGTCGAGGCCGCCAAGGCCACGCCGCAGCCCACCGCAACACCGGTCGTGACGACGGCACCAACGGCGGTGCCGACCCAAGCGCCGACGCCGGTGCCAACGGCAGTACCCACAGCTGCGCCGACCGCCGTGCCCGCCACACCCGAGCCAACGGCAGTGCCGACACCGACACCGGAACCGCACACCCATGATTTCCAGCTGATCAGTGATACCGCCACCTGCACGGCAGGCGGCACAAAAACCTACCGATGCAGCTGCGGCGAGACAAAAACGGAGGAATCTGTCGCACTGGGGCACAGCGGCGTTACACAGCCCGACGGCAGTGTTGTGTGCTCCCGCTGCAGCGAGGTTTTGCAGGCCGCACCTGCGCCAGAACCAGTTACGCCGAGTGAACCAACAACGGAAAGTGACACCCCCACCGAGTAACCACCATATAGGGGCCGCACATATGCGGCCCCTACAAGTCTGAATGAAAGAGGTACCCATGTCCGAAACCACTACTCCGCAGCGCCCGAAAAACAGTGCGCTGATCCGACGCTTTCTCCCCTATCTGGTCAAGTACCGCGGCGTGCTGGCCTTTGATCTGTTCTGCGCCGCACTGACGACCCTGTGCGACATTGCCCTGCCCAAAATCATGAGCACCCTGACAAACACGGTCACGGCAGCGTCCCTGACGGCCGAAACCGTGCTGAAGCTGGCGGCACTTTACTTTGTGCTGCGCGTCATTGACGGTGCAGCCAGCTACTTTATGTCCGGCGTTGGCCATATCATGGGCGTGCATATCGAGACCGATATGCGCCGCGATGCCTTTGACCATCTGCTGCAGCTCGACCACACCTACTACAACAACACCAAGGTCGGCCAGATCATGGGCCGCATCACGAACGACCTGTTCGATGTGACCGAGTTTGCCCACCACTGCCCTGAGGAGTTTTTCATTGCAGGCATAAAGATCGCCGCCTCGTTCGTGATTCTCTGTCAGTCCAACATACCGCTGACCCTCGTTGTTTTTGCCTGTGTGCCGCTGATGGGCGTTGTCTCAGTCAAACTGAACCACAAGCTGCGCGAGCGGTTCCGCCAGCAGCGCTTTCAGATCGGTGAGCTGAACGCCACCATTGAGGACAGTCTGCTCGGCCAGCGGGTGGTCAAGGCCTTTGCAGCCGAGGAGCTGGAGCGCGAAAAGTTTGAGCAGGGCAACCGCGATTTTGAAAAAATCAAGACGCTGGGCTATCACGCCATGGCGGCCTTCAACACCTCCACCCGCCTTTTTGACGGCCTGATGTATTTTGTCGTCATTCTGGCCGGCGGTCTTTCCCTCGTGTACGGTGCCATCAGCGCGGGCGATCTGGTGGCCTATGTGCTGTATGTATCCACCCTGATCGCAACAATCCGCCGCATCGTGGAATTTGCCGAACAGTTCCAGCGCGGCATGACCGGCATTGAGCGCTTTGCCGAGATCATGGACACCCCCATTGCCATCGCCGACCTTCCCGGTGCGGAGCCGCTGCAGGTGCGGGAGGGCGGCATCGACTTCTGCGATGTCAGCTTTGAGTACCCTGATGATCACAATAAGGTCCTGCGCCATGTCAATCTCAAGATCCGCCCCGGCGAGAATGTTGCGCTGGTCGGCCCCTCCGGCGGCGGCAAGACCACGCTCTGCAACCTGATCCCCCGTTTTTATGATGTGACGGGTGGTAAGATCCTGATCGACGGGCAGGATGTGCGCAGCGTCACACTGCGCAGCCTGCGCGAGGCTATCGGCGTGGTGCAGCAGGATGTCTATCTGTTCAGCGGCACCGTGGCGGAGAACATCGCCTACGGCCGCCCCGGTGCGACCCGTGCCGAGATCGAGGAGGCCGCCCGTCTGGCCGGAGCCGACGGCTTTGTCCGCGCATTGAAGAACGGCTACGACACCTATGTCGGCGAGCGCGGCGTCAAGCTTTCGGGCGGGCAGAAGCAGCGCCTTGCCATCGCCCGCGTATTTTTGAAGAACCCGCGCATCCTGCTGCTGGACGAGGCAACCAGTGCGCTCGACAACGAGAGCGAGATCCTGGTCGGCCAGAGCCTTGACAAGCTGGCCAAGGGCCGCACGACCCTGACGATTGCCCACCGGCTGACGACCATCCAGAACGCCGACCGCATCCTTGTCTTAGGCCGGGACGGCATCGAGGAGGAGGGCAGCCACGAAAGCGCTGCTGGCAAAGCAAGGCGTGTATTATAGGCTGTGGAACGGCCTTGTGAGCGCGGAAACGCTGTGACCCGCGCCAAAGGCTTCTCCTCTGGGGGAGAAGCTGTCCGCGAAGCGGACTGATACGGGGAGAACCTGCCGTACCTCCCCGTTCACAGAATACCTCCGTAAGCCTCCCTCATCCGGCCTCGGACGGCTTCCGGCCACCTTCCCCCTAGGGGGAAGGCTTTTTTATTTGTACCATCATCCTTCTCATATTCAATCCGCAGGTCATCACATTTGATGCGATCATAATCCACAGGAAGCCTGCCATGCCGTACTGCGGCAGCACAAGCCGGATGGCTGTGATGCGGAACACCGAATCCAGCAGCGAATACCGGAAGGTGGCCAGCTGCTCCCCCAATCCCTTGAGTACACCGTCCACCATGCTTTCCAGATACATGAAGGGCGCAGCCAGCCCCAAAATCTGCACATAGCGGCCCACCATGGCATCGCGGTAGACAAGCTCTGCCAGCGGCGCGCCCAGCAGCACAAACCCTGCCCCCGCCAGCACAGAAAACCCGCCGGTGAAGCGCAGCATGGTAAACACCAGCCGCCGCGCGGCGGCTGCATCTCCCCGGGTGTGGGCGCGGGTGATCTCCGGCATCAGCAGGCCGGACAGGGCGGTCAGCACCGAAAACGGAAAAAACAGCAGCGGCAGCGCCATCCCCTTTGAGCGCACCGTACTGCGCCATCGCCGCAGTGCGGCTGCCGGTATAGAGGGTGAGCGTATAAGGGATCAGGCTGCTCTCGGCAGCCTGCAGGGCGCTGGCCAGCAGGCGGCTGCCCTCGACCGGCCAGAGGATACTATACAGCTCCCGCGCGGTGTAGGGGTGCAGCGGGGCGCCGGGGTGGGGCGCAAATTCCGGTGTTCGGGCAGCAAAAAGCAGCATAATGCCGCAGGAGATTCCCTCACTGACTGTGTTGCCCAGCATGACAGCCGCGCAGCCGTAGCCTGCACCCCACTGCGCCAGCAGGCGCAGCCCCGCCGCTGCCACCGCCATCCGCACAAGCTGCTCAACAAGCTGCGCTGTGATGTTGGGCTGCACCCGCCGCGCCGCCAGAAAGCACCCCCCCGCACTGCGCCCCCGACACCGCCATAAACGGCAGGCTCGGTGCCAGGATCAGTAGCGCAGTCTCGGCACGGATGTCATGCAGCAGATACCGCGCGCAGGGGCCTGCCAGCACGGCCTGCGCAGCCATGGCCGCCGTGCCAAAAAGCCCAGTGCCGTGCCGCATAGCCCGCGCAGCGTCTGCGCCATACCGCTGCCGCGGGCCAGACTTTGGGCTGCCAGACGCGCCGAGGCCACATGGATGCCCGCCGTGGCAAAGGAGACGAACACCATGTAAAGCGCCAGAATCAGCTGGTACAGCCCCATCCCCTCACTGCCGAGGGCCGCTGCCACTATGACCCGGAGCCCCATACCCAGCAGCCGCAGCACCAGCCCCGACCCGGTAAGCAGCGCCGCATTGTGCAGATAATTCCTGCGGTTGTTCATACGCCGCCCCCTTCCCCTGCTGATGGATATGCGGAAAGCGCAGCGGGTATACCAGCGAGTGAAGCCTTCCCCCTTGGGGGAAGGTGGCCGCAGGCCGGATGAGGGGCGACGTTATCGCGGCCACCCGTTACCGGGCAATCACGGAAAGTCTACCCCTCATCAGTCCGCTTCGCGGACAGCTTCCCCCTCTGGGAGAAGCCTTTTCGCTGCGCAGCATCTTGCAAAGCTGCGCGAATTTTGGTACACTATTATAAGAGCATTTTTAAAGGAGCATTTACAAATGAGCGAAGCATGTACCCATGATTGCAGCAGCTGTCAGGCTAACTGCGATCACCGCGCGCCGCAGCATGAGCCGCCGCACGCAAGAAGCCGTATCAAAAAGGTCATCGGCGTTGTTTCCGGCAAGGGCGGCGTCGGCAAAAGCATGACCAGCGCCATGCTGGCCGTCTCGATGCGCCGCCTTGGCTATAAGGCCGGCGTGCTGGACGCCGATATTACCGGCCCTTCTATTCCCCGCCTGTTCGGCGTGAAGGGCCCTGCCACCGGTGACGGCGAGAGCATCAACCCGATCTGCAGCCGCACCGGCGTTGAGATCATGAGCATCAATCTGCTGCTTGATGACCCCGAGGCCCCCGTGGTCTGGCGCGGCCCCGTCATTGCCGGTGCTGTTAAGCAGTTCTGGCAGGAAGTCGTGTGGGATGTAGACTTCCTGTTTGTGGATATGCCCCCGGGAACCGGCGATGTGCCGCTGACCGTGTTCCAGACGCTGCCGGTGGACGGCATCGTCATCGTCTCCAGCCCGCAGGAGCTGGTCGGCATGATCGTAGGCAAGGCCGTCCAGATGGCCCAGATGATGCATGTGCCCATCCTGGGTCTGGTCGAGAACATGAGCTACGCAGTCTGCCCCGACTGCGGCAAGCACATCCATGTGTTTGGCGACAGCCATGTGGACGAGATTGCCGACAAGTACAGCCTGCCGGTGCTGGCAAAAATGCCCATCGACCCCGAGCTGGCCAAGGAGGCCGACGCCGGCATGATCGAGGTCTTTGCGGGCGACTACCTTGACAACGCCGCCCAGACGGTGGCCAAGCTGCTGAAAAAAGTAAGGCAGCACCATTGCCCGCCTGACGGCTGCGGTATTACGGTAAATTTGCTGCGGCGCGGAATAACACCGCGCCGCAGTTTTTGGAAAGAGGGGTTTCTTTATGAAAAAGTTTTGGGAAGAATTCAAAGCCTTTGCCCTGAAGGGCAACATGATGGATATGGCCATCGGTGTCATCATCGGCGGCGCGTTCTCAACGCTCGTGACCTCGCTGACTGACAACCTCATCAGCCCGATTCTGGGTATTCTGGGCAAGGTCAACTTTGACGCCATGATGTGGGATGTTTTCGGCGATGGCAAGTTGGTTTTCAAGTACGGTGCCTTCATCACCTCGGTCATCAACTTCCTGATCATGGCTCTGGTGCTGTTCCTCATCGTCAAGGGCATGAACAAGCTGATGGACCTTGGCAAGCACAAGGAGGAGGCACCCGCAGAGCCGGAAGCCCCCGCCGCCCCCACGCAGGAGGAGCTGCTCGCCGACATCCTTGCCGAGCTGAAAAAGCAGAACGGTGAGAAAACGGCGTAACGTTTTTAGTATGCAAAATGACCGCGCAGGGCGAGGAACCTTGCGCGATTTTTGTTTGGGCGGCGGAGGCATACGGCGCGGGAGGGATGAATCCCTCCCCTGCGGGTCAACCGTAAACGGGCGGTTCCGGGAGGCCGCGGGCCGGGCATGCCCGGCCCCTACAGCGCGGCGTACTGTGTAGGGGCGGCGTCCCCCGACGCCCGCAGGGCGGCACGTACCTTCCGGCAGACCGTAGGGCGGCCAGCCCTCTGGCCGCCGCGGAGGGGTCAAGACCCCTCCCTACGATGCAAACCGGAAAAGGGGGATGCCGTTAAGCCACGGGCGGCATATATGCCGCCCCTACAAAGCGGCAGAAAGTCCACGCTGCTTAATTTTATTAGGTTTTACCTTCTCAAATTAAATTTAGAAATCTTTTTTTTAATTTCCGTAAAATCTTTTTGCTTTAGCATTGTAAAAGCGCCTGTATCTATGGTATGATGCAGATAAGAACAAAGACGTTCCCACAAGGGGCCTGTGCGCCCTGTGGGGCTTTTTTGTTTACCCCGAGAGCTGCAGCGTTATGTGCGTAGCTGCGATGCTTTCGGCATTTGGGAAGGAGCGATTACAAGGCATGGAAAACTTTACCGAGCGCAAGTCCCCCGCCGGGCTGTACAGCCCCAATTTGAGCATGACAACTGCGGCATCGGTGCGGTCGTGGACATCAAGGGCCGCAAGAGCCACCAGACCATTGACGATGCACTGCAGATCGTGGAGCATCTTGAGCACCGCGCAGGCAAGGACGCTGAGGGCAAGACCGGCGATGGCGTAGGCATTCTGACACAGATCAGCGACAAATTCTTTCAGAAAATTGCGGCCGAGCTGGGCATCACACTGGGGAAAGAGCGTGAATACGGCATTGGCATGTTCTTTTTCCCGCAGGACGAGCTGAAGCGCAATCAGGCCAAAAAGCTGTTTGAGATCGTCTGCAAAAAGGAGGGTCTGCCGTTTTTGGGCTGGCGCGAGGTACCCACCTGCCCCGCGATCCTCGGCCACAAGGCTGTGGCCTGTATGCCCAGCATCTGGCAGGGCTTTGTGGGCAAGCCGCAGCGCGTAGAGGCGGGCATCGCCTTTGACCGCCGCCTGTATGTGGTGCGCCGCGTCTTTGAGCAGTCCAGCCCCGACACCTATGTCTGCAGCCTGTCCAGCCGCACCATCGTGTACAAGGGCATGTTCCTGGTGAAGGAGCTGCGCCTGTTCTACCCCGACCTGCAGGACACCGACTATGAATCCGCCATCGGCATGGTGCACAGCCGCTTTTCGACCAACACAGCCCCCAGCTGGAACCGCGCCCATCCCAACCGCTTTATTTTGCACAACGGCGAGATCAACACGATCCGCGGCAATGTGGACACGATGCTTGCGCGCGAGGAGACCATCGGCTCCAACTATCTGAAGGACGATATGACGAAGGTTCTGCCCATCGTCAATCAGGGCGGCTCCGACTCTGCCCAGCTGGATAACACGCTGGAATTTATGGTCATGAACGGCATGGATCTGCCGCTGGCCGTCATGGTCACGATCCCCGAGCCGTGGGACAATAACAAGGCGATGGACCCCAAGCGGCGCGATGTTTTACCAGTATTACGCCACGATGATGGAGCCGTGGGACGGCCCCTGCCAGCATCCTGTTCAGTGACGGTGATGTCATGGGCGCGGTGCTGGACCGCAACGGCCTGCGCCCCAGCCGCTACTACATCACGAAGGACGGCCGCCTGATTTTGTCCAGCGAGGTCGGCGTGCTGGATCTGCCCGCTGAGGAGATCGTCCGCAAGGACCGCCTGCGCCCCGGCAAGATGCTGCTGGTCGATACCATCAAGGGCGAGCTTGTCGATGATGAAAGGCTGAAGGCCGACTACGCCGGCCGCCAGCCCTACGGCGAGTGGCTGGACCGCAATCTTGTCAACCTGTCCAGCCTGAAGGTGCCCAACAAGAAGGTGCCCTCCTACACCAAGGAGCAGCTTGTCCAGCTGCAGAAGGCGTTCGGCTACCGGTATGAGGATGTCTCGACGATCCTGCTGCCGATGGCGAAGAACGGCAGCGAGCCTGCCGGGGCGATGGGCAGCGATACCCCGCTGGCCGTTTTGAGCCACACCCGCCCGTCCCTGAGCGAATATTTCAAGCAGATGTTCGCGCAAGTCACAAACCCGCCGATCGATGCCCTGCGCGAGAAGATCGTCACCTCCACCACCGTCTATGTCGGTGCGCAGGGCAACCTGCTGGAGGAAAACGCCGACAACTGCAAGGTGCTGAAGATCGAGAACCCGATCCTGACCGAGACCGACCTGCTCTCAAGATCAAAGGCGATGGATGCCCGGCTTCAAGGTTGTGACGCTGTCCATCTGCTACTATAAGAATACCGATCTGGAAAAAGGCCATTGAGCGGCTGTTTGTGGATGTGGACCGGGCCTACCGTGACGGCGCCAACATCCTGATTTTGTCTGACCGCGACATTGACGAGTACCATGTCGCCATTCCCAGCCTGCTGGCTGTCGGCGCGGTCAGCAAATATCTGGTGCGCACCCGCAAAGCGCACCGCCATGGCCCCTGATCCTTGAGAGCGGCGAGCCGCGCCTTGTGCATGACTTTGCGACCCCTGGGCTACGGTGCCGCCGCCATCAACCCCTATCTTGCGCAGGAGACGATCGGCGCGCTCATCACGGACGGCCTGCTGGACAAGGACTACTACGCCGCCGTGGAGGACTACAACCACGCCGTGCTGGCCGGTATCGTGAAGATTGCGTCCAAGATGGGCATCTCCACCATCCAGTCCTACGCCGGCAGCCAGATCTTTGAGGCACTCGGCATCTCGAAAGAGGTCGTGGACAAGTACTTCACGAACACCGTCTTCCCGCGTGGGCGGCATCACCATCCACGATATTCAGAACGACCTAGAAGCTCGCCATCAGAAGCCTTTGACCCGCTGGGACTGGACATCAACCGCGAGCTGCCGAGTCTGGGTGCTCACAAATACCGCGGCGGCCCCGCTGCCGAGCAGCACCTGTACAATCCGCAGACCATCCACCTGCTGCAGCAGGCCTGCTGGACCGGCAGCTACGACATCTTCAAGCAGTACGTACGGCGGCCGCCGCCACGAGGGCGGCGATGCGATGCATCTGCGCAGCCTGCTCGACTTCAACTACCCTGAGGCGGGTATCCCGCTCGATGAAGGTCGAGAGCGTGGACTCCATCGTGAAGCGGTTCAAGACCGCCGCCATGAGCTACGGCGCGCTGTCCGAGGGAAGCTCACGAGTGTATGGCCATCGCCATGAACCGGCTGGGCGGCAAGTCCAACACCGGCGAGGGGGCGGCGAGGCCGAGGGACCGCTTCGGCACAGAGCGCAACTCCGCCATCAAGCAGGTGGCGTCTGCCCGCTTTCGGCGTCACCAGCAAAGTATCTGGTATCTGCCAGCGAAATTCAGATCAAGATGGCGCAGGGCGCCAAGCCCGGCGAGGGCGGCCAGCTGACCGGCGGCAAGGTCTACCCGTGGGTCGCCAAGACCCGCCACTCACGACCGGCGTTGGGCTCATTCTCCCCGCCGCACCATGACATCTACTCGATCGAGGATCTGGCGCAGCTTATCTACGATTTAAAGTGTGCCAACCGCAAGGCGGCCATCAATGTCAAGCTGGTCAGCGAGGCCGGCGTCGGCATCGATTGCAGCCGGCGTGGCCAAAGGCGGGTGCCGAGGTCATCCTGATTTCCGGCTTTGACGGCGGCACCGGCGCAGCACCGCGCACCCATCCACAACGCCGGTCTGCCGTGGGAGCTGGGTCTGGCTGAGGCGCACCAGTGCCCGATCATGAACGGTCTGCGCAGCCGCGTGCGCATCACGAGGCCGACAGCTGCAGCTGGATGAGCGGCCGCGAAAGCCATCGCCGCCCTGCTGGGTGCCGAGGAATTGGTTTTCGGCACCGGCCCCTTGTTGCGATGGGCTGCGTCATGATGCGCGTCTCGCAACCTCGACACCTGCCCGATGGGCATCTCGCACCCAGAACCCCGAGCTGCGCAAGCGGTTCAAGGGCAAGCCCGAGTACATCATGAACTTTATGCGCTTTATGGCCGAGGATCTGCGTGAGTACATGGCAAAGCTGGGCGTGCACCGTCGATGAGCTGGTAGGCCGCACCGACCTGCGGAAGGTCAAGCCCCCCCGCAGGTGCTCCCGCGCGCCGGTGAGATGGACCCTCCTCGGCGCTGCTGCAGAACCCGCTCATCGAAAAATTCCAACATTCACTTCGACCCGAAGGCTGTCTATAACTTCCAGCTTTGAAAAGACCCCCGACATGCGCGTTCTGGATGAAGAAATTGAAGAGCTTTGATTCCGCCCGAGCCGAAAGCCCGCCCACTGTGACGCTGGAGGTCGGCAACACCGACCGCGTTCGGCACGATCTTCGGCAGCGAGATCACCGCCCAAATTCCGGCAATACGCTGCCCGATGATACCTTCCATGTGGTCTGCCATGGCTACGGCGGCCAGAACTTCGGCGCGTTCCTCCGAGGGCAAGGCTGACGCTGGAGCTGGTCGGCGATGCGAACGACCATCGGAAAGGGGCCGTCCGGCGGCAAGATCATCGTCTACCCGCCGAAAAAACGCCGCCTTTGACCCCAGCGCGAGAACATCGTTATCGGCAATGTGGCGCTCACGGTGCCACGGGCGGCAAGGTTCATCAGCCAACGGTGTCGCGGGCGAGCGGTTCTGCGTGCGCAACTCAGGCGGCATCGCCGCGTTGAGGGGTGGGCGACCACGGCTGCGAGTATATGACCGGCGGCACGGTGGTGTAGGCAAGACCGGCAAAAAGCTTTGCAGCCGGCATGAGCGGCGGCATCGCCCATGTGCTGGATGAGGACTGGGATTTCACGCGCGTCAATAAAGACATGGTCGGCTGGAGCCGTTGGAACACAAGTATGATGTTTCGCTGGTGAAGGATCCGATGAACAGCTGAGCATGTGGAAGCCACCGGCTCGCGGCAAGGAAATCACCGATAACTTTGGCGGTATCTGCCAAATTCAAAGGTCCTGCCCATGACTACTGACAAGATGCCGGTGCGCCTGATGGAATGGAAAGGCGAGGACGGCGAGCAGGCTTCAGATCGAAGCGTTCACATGCCGTGACGAGCAGCACATGGCAACAAGGGAGGCGCAAACGATGAGAAACCGAGCACGGGATTGTGGAAAATTGCGGCAGACCAGCACGGGCACCGCCCGAGCACATTCAGAACTTGGCGCGAATTTCATCCGCTGCCGCAAGGGACGGACAGCAGGCACCGGGGTGCCCATAGTTGCGGCACCGTTCTGCCAGGCTGGCATGATGATTGGCGCGTAACAGCGGCGCTGCGAACAACCCCTAATCCCGAATGGAACATTGGTCTACCGGGGTAAGGCGGGGAGTTCTGGCTGGCCACGCGCCACCAGCTTCGCCCGGGAACACCAGCCGGGTATGCCCCGCTGTGCGAAAGCTGCCTGCGGCACCACCACCAGCGGCCTATTTTCCGTGAAGAAGAACTTTGTTTCTTAATTGTGGGGCTGCCCAGGCTACTTGAATAAACTGCTGAACAAGCTTGCCGGCCCACGAAAGTGACCGTGTACGAGCGTGAGGAGACCGCGTGGGCGACGCTGATGTACAGCTCCCCCAACATGAAGCTGGAAAGTGGGTCATCGACCGCCGCGTGAAGATCTTGCAGGCGAAGGGGCATTGAAGTTTGTGATGAACGCCGATGTGGGCGGCAAATGTCGCTGAGGAATTGCGATCGCATGACGCCGTAGTGCCAGGAAAGCCGCGAGGCCCGTGATTATCATCGTTTCCCCGGCCGCGATGCACAGGCATCTGGCTTCTCTGCCGTGGATTACCTGACCAGCGTGACCCAGCCTGCTGGATTCCGGCTTTTCCGATGGCGGTTTTCGGCCGGAGTGTAAGGGGACAAAAGTTGGTCATTGGCGGCGGCGACATCGGCACGACCGCGTGGCACACGGCTATCCGCCAGGCCGCGAGAAAGCGTGACCCAGTTGGAAATGATGCCCCTGCCTCCCCTGCCGAGCACCGTCGCAAACAACGCCTTTGGCCGGTGGCCCAAGGTGCTGAAACCGACTACGGGCCAGCAGGAAGCCATTGCTGGGCAGGCCTGATCCCGCGTTTACCAGACCACCGTGAAGGAAGTTTTTACAAGAACGAAGCCGGCAGGTCTGTGGCGCGTTGATTGCCGCTGGAAAGCCGGGGCGATGGCCGCCGCCAAAATGGTGCCTATCGGTGAGGAATTTGCCATCGAGAGTGCGACACGGTCGCTGATTGCCGCCACCGGCTGCCAGCCCTATGTGGCCGAACGTTTCGGCGTTGACCTGACCAAAGCGCGGCACCGTTGCCGATACCGCCACCAACGGTCTTATGTATTTACCTGCGGCGATATGCTTGTTGTTTGGGCCCTGCGCGAAGGCCGCGATGCCGCCGCCGAGGTGAATAAAACCTGATGGGCTACCAACCTGTAACAGAAAAGCCATTTTCTTAACATCCGTTTTATAATAGACGGCGACCCCGGCGCGATGATGTTGCGCACAAAATCATCGGTGCGGGGCTATGGCTTCAGGTTATTTATCCTTATTGTCATATTGGAACGCCACATAGAAGCAGAGGGATGAGCCTCGCGCACATGGCCCGCTGTGGAGCGATGAACGGCACCAGCGTTTGGGTACCCAAAAAGCTGCCAGCAGTTAATGCCATTATAGTTCCGGGGTTCATAACGGCATAGATAAAGCATAACGAGAGAAAACACACAAAGGCCAATAACCAACGTCAGCAGCAGGAGCTGCATAACGTTTAAGGTTCCATGGTTTTTACTCTCACACTCTTCATAATACCGTCATATTTTATTTTTCTGTTCCCCACAGCCGCATCAATGTCTCACTTACCAGAAGGCACTTTGATTGATCTCTAACTGACTTTATCCCAGCAGCGGCCAAAGCACTTTACCAGGTGTTGGCGTTGAACTGGGGTAAAAATCATCCTGAATGGAATAATCAAATACAAGGCGCGCGTGCAACTTCTGGCTTGGGCGGCAGGCAGGTAGCGCGGGTTTTCGCGTCACCACTGCTGCAGCTTATCCGAAAGCTGGGTACACAGCCCACCGGGCGTCAATCGGCGCGGGCGGTGATGGCGGCATCGTCAGGTAATTTTGCAGGGTACGCTGCACCACTTACGCGGGCTTTCACCTGGCAGTTACGCATAATATTCCATAGCGCGGCGCTGCCGAGGTCGGCTGGCCCGCTTGGGTAAGAAGCGCACCACGACCAGCGGGCGGGCGGCGTGGATGGTGCAGGCAATGGCTCAAGGGGCAGTTGCCTGTGCGAAGACGTGGGGCGCAACTTTTGACAAAAGGGTCTGCAGAAAAGACAAACTCCCTTTGCAAAAGCATCCGCGTCAGCGCGGGGGGCGGGCTGAGCGGCGACAATTTCGAAGATCGCCGAGGAAAGCACCAGGTCCCGCCGGTTACGGCAGCAGACCACAGCCTGCGGGCAAAAAGATGAAGCGGCTCCTGCCGCCAGCCGCGGGCACTGAGCCAGCAGCGCAAGATTCGGCACGGCCCACGGTTCTGTCAAAGCAATACGTAACTG
>VOFK01003054.1_pt1 | contig 17959 bp, 25 predicted proteins | sample 5384121 | NCBI WGS metagenome assembly VOFK01 (sample SAMN12384730, study PRJNA508395) | human gut metagenome | isolation source: healthy gut J | host: Homo sapiens
GCACCTGAATCATCGTCTTGTCGTACTGCTCCCGGATAGGGGCAAACGCTTCATTCTCGGCCTCGATATTCGCCTTTGCCTTGTCGAATATCCGTGTCAGGAAATCATTGCTGTCAGCGTCGCCGAGATTGGGGATTGTGTACTTGCCGTTTATCCCGTGGCAGCCCTTGGCGAAGAACTCCTGTTCAGGAGAAAAGCAGATAACGCGCTGATCGCCTATCATCTGCATCGTAGCCGCCGAAATCGCAGGGCGTCCAGACTATGTTTTCGCTGCGCCCTCGCACATAAGCCGCTGCTGTGCGTTGCCGTCCTTGTCCTGCTGCTCCTGGGGTGAAATACATAGATGATGTTCTTGTTCATCACGTCTTTCACCATGGAGGTAAAGCGGCTGAACTCGGACTTCACCGCACCAAACCCTTGAGGGAGATGGCGCCGTTCTTCTGCCGGTTGACGGTGGGATTTGTCCTCATGGCCCAGTCCTGCAAAAAGGTCACGAAGCTGCCGCCAGTGTCAATAATGAGCGTCTGGCAGTCGGAGACCTCCGGGGATTTGATGTCGTTGAGGACTTCCTCATAGGTGTCACAGAAGATGGCGGTTTTGCGGTGCTGCGCCTTAACGCGGCTCATGCCGCGGTCAAAGTCGATGATGATAGGGTCAGGTGCCGATAAGGCCAGAGTGGTTTTTCCGACGCCCGGCGCTCCGTACAACAGCATGGAGAACTTCTTATCGGAAAAGGTCATTTCTTCGGGCTTTTTAATCATTGGTGTTACCTCCATTTTTTCTTGTCATCTTCCGAGTGAAGAAAGCCACTCAGGGATAAGCTTTTCAATGTCTTTGAGCATGGCGTCAACGCGCTCAGCCTCGGTCATGTCAGCCATGCGGACGGCGTCATTTACCATCGTTTCAATCTGCGCCTCAGATTCTCCGCCATTCCTGAATGCTTTTTTACGCCGCCAATAGCATCCGCGAGATCCTGAAACAACTCATCAGGGGGTGCCGATAATCTGTATCGAGCCCCTATAAACTTTTAATCATGTGCGTGCTCTCCTTTTCGTTCTTGTTATCACAACAGAAATTACCTCGTGGCAGAAATAGCCGAAGTTTCCTTTACTGCCTGCCATTTTGGTCTTGCCGAACTGCTCTTCGGAGTAGACTGAGCTGCAATTCAGCAGCCCATCAGTTTTGTCGGGATACCGCTCTGAATGCCGCACACGCGACATTCCTGTTTGGGGCTACAACTTCCGTCCAACCTCCGAAATAGGGCTGTCCGCTTGTGCCATAGGTAAAATAAAATTTCGCCATTATCTCTTCCTTTCTGGCCGGGTGTCGCGCCAAGCATCATATTCCATCCACCCGGCATCATACGGTTCATCGTCACTCAACAGAGCAGCTATGAATGCACGATTTTTTTATGAGCATCCAGCCGACGACAATCACAAGCAGGGCAACCGCCGCAAGAGTGAGTTGCCCTTTGAGGCTCATATTGCCGACGGTCTCAACAACAAGCCATGGCAAATGCCTGTTTATCCAGTCACAAATCATCGTCGTCCTCCTCGGATTCATCGTCTGAATAGTCTGGGTCTATCCAAGGGGGGGATAGCCCGTTCGTTCAATGGAGCGAATAATGGGGTCGTCAGGTATTACCATACTTGGCCTCCATTTTTCTCAATGAAGCTGTCTACCTGCGCTGTTACCCAGTCCTGCGTTGTTTCGTAGCCCTCCATGCGTATGTACCGTTGCAACAGCAGGTACTTCTCGTCTGGAAGCCTACCAGCCACGCGGCAGGTAAATAGATGGTCCTGCTTTTTGCGCTGCCTGCGCGGCTTATCTTCCTGTGCCTTTTTATCCTGCTGTATCTCCGGTGCCGGGATGTTCAGTAAACTACGCAGGACAACATAGCCGTGAGGATGCAGAACGCAGCCATACTTGTTTGGGTTCGCGCACTTTGAGAGTACCGGTTTATCCAGAGACGGAAATACTTACTCAGGAGTATCGTCGCTTCTTTTGGTGCTCAGGCCGACCGCAGCAAGCGCCGCGTTCAGGTCGTTGCGATTGACAGCGCTCTCAAATGTTGCTACAATATCTTCCGGGTTTAATGCCTTGGGGTCGTTGTGTGCCAGCACAGCGGCCTCTTTTTTTTCGCCATCATGATGGCCCTCCTTTCTTGCTTTGCTCAGCTTTCCATTGCTGGAACTCGGCCTCGTTTTCAGGATTATCAAAAAATTCTTGCATGGCTGCAAAAAAACAGTCCTGCCAATCTAAGATGTTGGCTTTCAGGCACGAGGTCGAGATTGATTTTACATCCCTGATTGCCCATGCGCATCGCCTCCTTTTCTTCGCTCTCGCAATAATGTGGCTTCTTAGCTAAGTCGCATTATTGCGACAATTCAAAAAAAATATGAATACACTCGTCTCGTGAGAGCTGCAAAAAATCACAGATTTTATGTATGTCGCGTATTTGAAGGCGCCCAGAAGTCAAACGGCGTCTGAAAGTACCTCTGTCAATGCCCAAAGCAGCCGCCAACGCCTCTTGGGTTGTCCCGCACTCAACAATTTTGCTCTGTAATTTTCTCGTATCTATCTGATACATGTGATTTCCTCCTTTCTGCAAAGTGTCATTTTTGCGACTTCACGGTTAGATATTACACCACACGAAAAAAAATAAGTCAATATAAAAGTCGCAATTTTGCCGCATTAAAATGTTGCAATTTTGCCGCATTATGATATACTATACTCGACTTTGATTGGAGCAAATTCTTTTCAAGTTGAAAAAAAGTGTATTGCTGAATCTATTAGTACCAACGGAGGCTATTAAAATGACAACAGGCGAACGCATCAAAAACCGTAGAAAGGAACTTGGTATTTCTGCTGACAAGCTGGCCGAGCTGATAGGCGTTTCGCGCTCACAATGTTCAGATATGAAAATGGATATATTGAGAAGCTTCCAATAAACAACCTTGTCCCTATCGCACGCTCTCAACACAACCGTTGGCTATCTTATGGGGATGGGATGACGAAAAAAATGCACCCATTACCGGCGCCAGTAATGAGTGCGAAGAAGAGGCTATGCGTTATTTTGGTAAGCTTTCAGAAAATCGAAAAATTGAAGCGCTGAATTATCTACGTTACTTGTCAACGAACGAAGATACAAAATAAATTTACCCTGTTCCGCAGGCGTCAAGAGCACAAAGAGCCCCCTTATGTCTGCCCATGTAAGCTCATGCACGTTGGTATGCCTCCATATTCAGATTGCTGCCGACAGTTGGTATAGCAAATATAACAGAAAAATTACAAATTAAATTGTATTCGGAAGATTATTACGTGAACAGTTAGGAGGAAAGATTACATGTTCGGGACAAGAATAGGCGTAACTGCTGACGGAAAGTTTTTTATTGATTCAATGCCACTCGAAAAAAAGAAGCGTGAAAACAAAGGCTCAAGTATACTCGCACGACTATCAGGACTTTACGGCGCTGGATGTTGAAACGACTGGACTATCACCGGAATATGATTCAATAATTGAGATTGCGGCGGTCAAATATCGCAACAATCTGCCTGTTGATAGATTTAGCCAGCTTATTTATCCGGGCTGCTCCCTTGACGAATTCATAACGGAATTAACTGGTATAACGGATGATATGCTTTCTGGAATGCCGCCAATAGATGAGGCGCTGCCGACATTCATGAATTTCGTTGGGAATGATATTGTGATAGGACACAATGCGCACTTTTGATATCAACTTTATATATGACAATTGCGTAAATTCAGGCTTGCCAGCGTTTGAAAATGATTTCATTGATACCATGCGTATTGCCGCGTCTCTATAAAGGCTGGGGAAAGCTACAAGCTTGATGATCTGATAGAAAAACCTTTGATTGGAAACTCGCGGTATCCATAGGGCATTAAATGATGCTGAATTAACCGCAAAAAGCATACGTTGCCATGTGCGCAAATCCTAACTTTGAAGCTGCGATTGCACCTCCGGGGAAAAAGGCAAAGGATTTTACAGCGGAAGAAGGGCGCGCAGAAGAAGATAATCCACTGTTTGGGAAGATATGCGTTTTTACCGGTGCTTTTACAACGCTTTAATCGGGCCGAGGCAATGCAAATAGTGACTAACATTGGCGGAATTTGTGCAGATGGAGTAACAAAGAAAACAAATTTCCTTATCCTTGGTAATAGCGATTATCTCGCTTCTTCTGAAGGTGAAAAAAAAGCTCAAAGCAGAAGAAAGCCGAAAAGCTCAAGGTGTCTGGCATTGATATTGAAATCATTCCCGAAAATGTCTTTTTTATGATATGCTTGAATCCTACTTTGATAGTCAAAACAATCAATAACAAAAATGTTTGAGGGTCTCTGCACGCTATGGCAAAGAGAACATCCGTTGAAAACTCAATAATCACCGGTGTAATATACGCGCGGTATTCTTCTCACAGCCAAAAAGAAGAAAGTATAGAACAGCAGATAGAGGAATGCACAGCCTTTGCCGTGACCAACGGCATTTCTGTTGTTGGCATATACGCAGACAAAGCCATTTCTGGCCGTACTGACCGGCGCAATGAGTTTCAGCGGCTTATGCGCGATGCCGAAAAGCGCAAGTTCGATGTTGTGATTGCCTATAACCAACCGAATTTCCCGTAATATGCTGAATGCGTTGCAATATGAATCCCGGCTCGATAGCTTTGGCATAAAACGCTCTACGCCAAAGAAGAGTTTGGAAAACAGCGGCAGGCCGCTTTGCTTTACGAACAATGATGAATGTCAATCAGTTTTATTCTGAGAACATGGCCGAGGATATCAGGCGAGGGCTGAAAGACAATGCTGCCGAGTGTAAGGTGAACGGCTCTTCCGTATGGTTATAAAAAAGGCGAGGATGGCAAGTATGCCATTGACGAGCCGCGCGCCGCAATAGTGCGGGAGATCTTTTCCAAAGTTGTGGATGATGTTCCCTATGCTGATATTATCCGTAGTCTCAACGACAGAGGGATTCTGACAAAAACGCGGAAGCCTTTCAACAAAAACTCGTTTAATCGTATGCTGAGGAACGAAAGATACATCGGAATATATGAGCATTCTGGTGTGCGAGTCGTTGGCGGTGTTCCTGAGATAATAAGTGAGGAGGTTTTTTACGCTGTGCAACGTAAGCTTCAGGAAGGGCTAAATAGTGAGGGCGCAAGGCGCAAATCTATTCTGATTATCTGCTCACCGGCAAGCTATATTGTGGGGGGAATGCGGCTCTCCCATGGTCGGATATGCGGGGACAAGTCGAAACGGAACTCTTCACTACTATTACACCTGCAAGAGCCGCGGGAATGACGGATGCACAAAGCATAATGTCCGCAGAGATTTTATAGAGCAGTTCGTCGTGGATCTGACGCGCGCCTGCCTGTCGCGGGCAGATGTGACAGACTGGCTTGTTTCTGGATATATCGAGCTGAAAAAGCAAGCGCAGGAAACATCGGATGCCGGTGATGGAGGAAGAGCTTTCTTCCCGTAAAAAGGCGCTGGATAATATCATGAAAGCCATAGAAGCCGGCATATTCAATGAGACGACATCTGCAAGAATGCAAGAGCTGGAAACGGAAATACACGACCTTGAAAGAAGCATTGCTCTCGGAAAGGCCATGTTTGAAGAGCCGGTCGATGGTGAGCGTATGCGGTTCTATTTAGAAAAGCTGCGTAATGGTACGCCCGACAACAGCTTATCGCAAAAGAACTGCTCCGAACTATGGTAAAGACCATCAGGCTATGGGATGACCGGATAGAGATTGAGTACAACTTCACCGGCACTGATGGAGACGGCAATAATTATCGTGTTGTCACGGAATTTCTAAAGGGGATAGCGGCTCTGCCTCTGGTGTTCATACAGCGCCTCCACAGCTCCCCACCAGAGGAACACCGCAACGAAAGTTGTGGTGTTCTTTTTTTCATTTTATACGTAACGCCACAGGAGAAACCGCTCATCGCGGTTTCTCCTGTGGCTTTGTTATTTGTATTGCTTATCAGCTTGCGCGGCGCTTTCTTTCTCGCAAGGCGAAGCGTGCCGAGAGACGCGCCGCCGAGGGCAAGCGAGAGGCCGCACATGGCAAGCAGAGTGCCAACGTCCATGCCGTTATCGCCCGTGCGTGGGTAAATGGGCGCGTCGGATTTGACAAACGGGATGCCGATATCCAGCGACAGGGGCAGAGAGTCAAGCGTTATCGTGACCTCCACCGGGTTGCCGTAGCCGTCGCGCCGGTCTATCGTAACGGTGCCGGAGACGGGGATGGTCTCTATCTTCCCGGCTAGCTCACCGCGGATAGTGGTGGAGAAGCGGCCGCCGTAATAGCCCGTGCCGATGCCCACTGCGCTGAGGTTGAGCTGCCAGCACTGATGCACTCCGCCGGGCAGGCTGAGCTGCAAATGTGAAAGATCAACGGCATAGCCGCTGTCGGCACGCCCCTTGACGGAAAGCGCGGGATAGCGCCCGTCATAGGCCCTGTCGGCCTTCTATGGCGACAAAAGTGCCGAACTTGTCGTCGGGCGTGGTATTCTCCACGGCAAGCGTCGGGCGGAAGGCGACCTTGACGGCAGTCTCATACGGCATATCCATGGCGTCATTGGCCAGAGTGAGGGTATATTGGATGCGCTCACCCTCTGTGATGCAGTCAAGCTTCGCGCCGGGGAACACCTCCGTCAGCGGGGAGATATCGGCCGTGGTGCAGCGCAGCGTATGCCACTCCTGCTCCCCCATGGCGGAGATACGGACGATGATATCGCCGGTATGCTGCCAGTACGGTTCGTTATACCACGTGACGGAAAGCCCATCCTTCTTCCACGCGCGCTCTTATCGCGCGACCAGCCGTCGTTTCGACCTGAACGAAGCCGCCTACATCCGTCTCATGCGTGACGGGGTTATCCGTGATATTGTCATCATGAGCCAGTGGACGATGGTATTCGTAAGCGTGCAGACGCCGTTTTCAACGGTTGGCTCCTCCACCTGAACCACGGCTCATCCCGCAAGCTCCAGCGCGCGATAGACATATTCAACGCCGTCTGCATCGCACAGCGGAAGCCCCGCAAACAGCGCCGACCAGCCGTTGGTCCTTGCTCAGCGTGCGCGTGGTATCGCCGTTTCTGTCGATAACGTCAGCCCACGTGTCCTTTTGTAGAAGCCCCGCCGCCCTTTACAAGGCGCTGAAGCTTCACAGTGACTGTGTAACCGTCCAGCACGGCGGGCGCGCCGTTGACCCAAGATTTTTCGACCTTGAGAGAGGTGGTCTTAAGGGTGTTGACAACGCTTGTGCGCTGCTCCCCGCCATCGGCGGGCATTGTCACGGTATATGACGCGTTATAGCGCTTCACGGGGTCCTGCTCATGCGTCTTTGGATCGACCTCGACCGCGCGGTAGGCGTAGCTCTCTCCGGAGGCGTTCACGGCGGGCAGGTCAGTGAAGCTGACTGCGGGCCAGTTACCGGCGGCGCCCTGGCTTCATTTCCGTATAAAGGCCGGAGTCGAGCCACTTTTGTCCGGCTGCGGGCTGCTGTCCGGCCGCGACGAGCTGATATTGCAGGCGGAATGTGAGCGAAGCGGGGCCGCGTGAGGAAGGCATCCCGTTATCGTCCCACGTCTTTCCAACCACGAGGGAGGTCAGCGTGGAGAGGGTGTTCGTGACGGTCATATCGTCGCCGAACGCGGGCGAATAAGCGGGCGCATAGCCTGTGACCGGCTTTTCAACGACACGGTAGACGAAGCGCTCACCGGAGGTGCACACCGGAAGCTCCCGTAAAGCGGCCCATGGGCCATTTGCCGGAGGCATCGGGCGCAAGCACCGTGACCCAGCTATCCCCGCAGGTCTGAGCTCCGTCTCACTTTCGAGGCGGTATTCAAGGACGAACTCTATAGAATCGGGGCGGCTGGCGAACATGTTGTCATAGTCGCCCTGCCAGTGCTTTTGTGAAGGTGACACTGCGGCCGGTATCAAGAGTGTTGGTGACGCTCTCGCCAAGGCCGCCGGGCGTGAATTCATACTCCGGCGCTTCATAGCCTGGAACGGCCTTTTCAACGGCGCGGTAGCTGTAGCGCGCGCCGGTCTTGTCATGCGTTGGCAGGTCTGTAAACGTGTGGCTCTTCCAGCCGCTCTGCGCGGTCATGACCGCCCGGCCGCAGGCACAACGGCACTCCAGTTCACGCCGTCTGTTGACCATTCAAGCGTGAAGCTGACGCTTTCGGGCCGTGCGGCAAAGTGATCGTCAAGGTCATTCCAGACCTTGGAGACGGTGAACTCCGTGGGCGCAAGCGTATTGACGACGCCCTGCGTAAGCGGCACGGCGCTGTCGCCCGCGGTGGAGGCATAGCCATTCGGAACGACCTCCATGACGGTATAGCTTATCTCACTGCCGGTCTTATCATACTTTGGAAGGCCGGAGACGGTGTAGGTCCAGACATTGCCGCCGGACTTATCCCACGCAACACTGACCCTGCCGGTGATCTCGACCCCATCCGCGAAGATGCGGAGAGAGACCCTCATCCGGGCGCATACCGTAATAATTATCATTATCGACCCACGTCTTTTGTGCCGGAAAGCGACACTGTTTTTGAGCGTGTTCACGGCGGTGAAGCTGAACACCTTGGTGCCGCCGCGCTCCGTCACTTCCCTGCCGGTATAGCTGACGTCATAGCCGGTCATCGGCTTTTCGCGCACATCGTAATCATACAGCGTGCCATCAGCGTCCTTTTCGGGAGGCTGTAGAAGCGCACGGTCCAGCCGCCGGAGGCGTTCGCCGTGACGACGCGGTTGGAGTACCCCGCGCCTGCCGGGACGAATTCACCCGACGTGCCCTTTCTGTACCACAGCTCAAACTCTGCGGAGCCGGGGCGCGTGATATCCTGCCATATTTCATCACCGGCCCACTGCTTCTGTGCTTCGACCTCGACGCCGGTGACGAGGGTGTTTGTGAGCGTATTGAGAAGCCCGCTCACGCCGTTTCCGCTGGGAGTATAGATGTTTTCGGCGTTCTGATATTCCTCACGCAGCTTATAGTCACAGGGCGTTCCGTCGGCAAAATACTTGGGCAGGCCGGTATAGGATATCTTCCACTCGCTGCCGTTTATTTTTATCTCCGGTGTGACGGCCGGCACGGCTTCAAGCTCGCCCGCGGGCGTCGTCCAGAGAAGCGTAAACTTCACCTGCGAAAGCGCAAGCCTTGTCGCAAAAGGCGTCGGAGAAGTCCACCCAGCTCTTCGTGAAGGAGACCTGCTTGACGTCGAGCTTGTTAGTGACCGTATGGTGCTGATCACTGTCGGGCTTGGCCTTCTGCTCGGCGGAATTTGTGAGCTTATACGCCTTGCCGCCGTTGACCTCCTCCACCTTATAGGAATAGGCGGTGACAGCGTCGCTCGCCCTGGCCTTGGGCCGGTTGACGGGCAGGCCGCGCCACGTATACGACCACCCTCCTTCGCCGATAACGGCGGCGCCGTCATGCTTCGCCCAACTGCCGCCACCGGCGCGCTGCCTGAGCTTCGGAGCACAACGCTATCGGGGCGGGTATAGTCCGCCCATTCGCTGCCGCCGCCGGTATCGCCAAGCCACGACTTGTCCGCCGTGACGGATATCGTATACGGCTCATGCCGGTTCATGAGAGTATAGCTATGGTCGCCATCCGCAGGAACTGGAATGGCGCGCAGCCCGCTTTCGGGCACAACGTCGGTCAGCGCGGAGATAGTGTTGCGCCAATCGGTTATGCCGCAGGGCCAATCTGCCGCGTCAAACTCCTCACGGTATCCGAACGGAACATCCTCCGTGACGATATAACTGCGGCCCTCCGCGTCGTCAAGCACGGTGATGCTGGCGTACCAGAAGTTAAAATCGTTCGTCGTGCCGCGGGTCATGGTGAAGCCGGCGGTATTGCCGGGCGCGCCGTTATTCACCTCTCTCACGGTCACATTCATTTCCGCGGGGCGCAGGCCGTCGGTATCGTTCGCGTCGTTCCAGAGCTTATAGATATGCAGCCTGTGCTTGTATTTCCGCCGAGGGTGTTGGTGATGTGGGTGACGCTGCCGGCCGGCGTGACGCTTGCAGCGATATTGGCCGCGGGGAACACATATCTGCCGTCCCTCGCTACGCTCCGCGGCATAGCTTACGCCCTGGAATACGAGGGCGGTCTCAACGGCCCTAGGTATACTCCGTGCCGGACGCGTCCATATACTTAGGAAGCTGCTCGGAGAAGCGGAGATAATGGTTATCCGCCACGGCGCCGATAAGCTGGTCGATCGTCCATGTCTGGGTCATCTGCGCCTCTGCACTCGGGAAGGGCTTCCACTCCGCACCATCGAGATACCCACGCCGAAGGTGACGCTGTCGGGCAGCTTGCCGAGAGCCTTGAGGTCTTCAAGCTCGGCGCGCTGTGTGAACTTCTCCCCGTTTTTATCCGCCCAGTCCTTGTTGACTGAAAGCGGAACGGAGGCAAGCGTATTCGTGATGCCGGACTCGCCCGGGCGGCACTTGTTCAGACCGTAGACGCGCTCATAAAGCGCGGCGTTATCGCCGGTATAGCGCTCTTTGACATAGTATTTATACGGCGTGCCGTCGGTGTCGTTCATGATGAAATCGCCAGTGAAGGTGCACGACCCACACGCTGCCGTAGTATTCCCAGCTCATCTCATAAGCTGAAGGCTCGACCATGATGTTATCGCCGCCGTGCTCATACCAGAGTTCAAACTCAAGCTCGTCGGGCTGCGGCCGGGTGCTGAATCTGTTGTCCTGATCCTTCCACGTTTTCACGAACCGGATATGCACCGTTCTTTCTTCATAGACGTTTTTTGAAAGAGACGCTGCCCATCTCCTTGAGCGGCGCGCTGTCCGGCACGGGCGTCAGCGCAACGTGCGCCATGCTTCCGGGTATATACCCGCCCTCGCCGTCGGGGGATCATGGACTCATAGCCGTTCACGGGCTCCTCAATGACCATGTAGACATACTTGCAGTTATCCGGGGCATATATGGAGAGGCTGACGGAATCCGTGCTTTCAAACCTAAGCGTTTCCGTAAGGTCGCTGCCGTCGGCGGGAATGGTTCCGGCGGGGAGGGTCTTTGTATCGACGGGCGTCCAGTCCTCGGGCGAATACTGCCCGTCCTCCTTCTCCGCGGCGCGGTAGAGCACGAAGGTGACAGCGGATACTCCGTCATGTGTGCGGGCTTATTCGGCCAGCTCCAGTTCTTCGTGACCTCTATGACGACTTCACCGCCGCCGGTATACTCGTTCGTTATCTTTTTGTGCGGTTGGTGTCCTCGGGATTATAGACGTTATAGGCCTGCATCTTGGCAAGGGGCGTTGTGCAGTCCTTGACCGAGACGACCTCCGCCGCGTAGTAGCTGAGGTGGCCGCCGTAGGCGTCGAAGCGCGGGGAGCTTAAGGCCGTCGTCTCCCTGCCCCACGCAAAGACCGTTTCGCCGTTTTCAAGCACGATGGGCACAACTGGCGCGCCGTTCGTATAGCGTGCGATGTGCGCGGCGTCATAGGTGTTCTCCTCCCCTTCCGACTTGCAGAAGAGCATGACCGTGACGGGCGGAGCTGTGTGCGGTCGTACCCCTCCGGCAGATGCGACCATATCTTTTCGCCGGTATAGCTGCGCTCAAGCTGCGGCGTATTTATGACGGTGCCCTGTCCGCAGGAATACGCCTCACCCAGCGCGCCGCCGGCGCGGACGCGGGCACGAAGGCCGCGTATGCGGCGGCGTCCATGCCGCCGGTCTCGTCAAAGACCTCCTGCGCGCTGGCCGGGTTTTTTTTCAGCGCGTTCGGCTGCTTATCGCCGTTATAATAGCTGGCGACGTAGCCCGAATTCTGCGTGACGAGCTTTTCCACCACATAGTATTGATATTCAAAGCCGTTTTCATCGAATCTGTCAAAGTTCTGCTTGCCGAAGGTGCACTGCCAGAACCAGTCGTTTATGGTGAGGTCCCACTTGTAATCGCCGGAGACATGCTGCGGCTGTGCGCCATTGGAGACGCGCCACAGCTCAAACGTGATATCGGGGCGCTTGGCCACCGCGGCCTTGACGTCGTGCCAGACCTTGTTGACGACGAGCGTGCCGCGCCCGCCGAAGCTGTTGGTGATGCGCGTGTGCATCTCGTCGGCCTCCGTGGCCTCATTCTTGCAGTAGTTATACTTCACCACGGAGGACGAGACGACATACTTCATCTCGCCAAGCGTGACGATATTGTTTTCAAACTCCTTCGGCTGGCCGTCCGCGCCGATGATGGCGAAAAGTTTTCATCAATACCGTAGCTCATAAGCTCGCCAACGGAGTTATATTTGGGCAGTCTGGGAATGTCACCGTGACGCTGCCGGGTTCTGCGGCGGGCGCGGGTGAAAGCGTGAACTCGCCGTTTTTCATCCGTTGTGACGGCCCTATCCATGCTGACAGCGCCAGCTACAGGCTGCTGTTCTCCGTCGGACGTGTACGCGACGAGGCGCAGGCGCATCGACGGCTTCACTGCCCATCTTCCACTCCTTCGTCAGCCTGGCATCGACCCAGCCGGTGCGTGTTGGTGATGGTGGTGACGCTGGAATGCATGGCGTTCATCATCGGGGGCAACGTCAAGACTGCTGACCTTGTCAGTAACGACGTTGAAGGCGTATATTTTGCTGCCCACGTCGAGCTGTTGCGGGCGTGCCGGACTTGTATTGCCGGTGCGGAGATATTCGGATCGTCCATGGGAAGCGTCCAGCCCTCAACGGCGTTGGATATCTCGACGACGGAATAGTTGCTCTGGTCAAACTCGGCGTCGCCGGCATTCTCGGGAGGACATAGCACGCGCTGGCTGACCAGCAGTTATCTTCACTGAGGGCGATGCTGTTGGAAACAAGCCGCGGCGGCGCACCGCTGGGGTCGAAGTAGTATATGCCAACTGTGACGGGGGCGGCGGTTTGGAATGTCGGCCTCGTCCTGCCAGCGCTTGACGACATCAAAAGCGCAGCGAACGCCCCTCGTCAGCCTTGACGTTGGTGAACTTGACGCAGGATATCATCTGCTCAAAGCCGTTTATGACATAGGGCGCGCGGCTGTATACGGAATCGGCGAAAACGAAGTCGTCTGTACAGGCGCGCTCAAAGGCGGTGTAGCTGTAGCGCCGCCCTTCGTCGTCGTACAGCTCAAGCCCGTGTATGAAGCGGACAGTGTCGTTTGCATCCTTATATTTGAACACGGCCATGCCGTTTTCTATATACGCATCCTCGATACGCACGCCGTTTTCGTCAATGAGGTTGGCATCCGTCAGCTCATACGGCACACCGTCGCGGTAAAGCTGCACGGATATCCACAGGTTGTCGTCCTCCTGCGCGCCCTGCCACTCCTTCACGACCTTGAACGCGGTCATATTGTCGAGCGTGTTGATGACCGTGCCCATTGCCCCGGTGGAGGGGCTTATGACGGCACGCGATTCATCGACACTGAAGATATACTGGTTTTCGCCGTGCTCGACGGCAAAGGCCTTGCCGCCGTCAATGCTGTACGTCTTAGCGTCGGTGCCGCCTACGGTGAGGCCGGTCTCAACGAAGCGGTATTTTATCTCTTTCCCATCGGCGTCCGTCTTGGGATAGGCCGTGCCGAGGGAGCGCGTGATGGCGGGAACTTCGCGGGAAAAGCCGTCCAGCGTGAACTCCTCGCCGACGTTCTCCCACTCCTCCGCGCCGGGGAGCAGCCGCTGAAACTGAAAGCTTGCGGAAATGCCGCCGATGCCAAGCGCGGACTTCGCGTTCCAGCTCTTGGTGATGCTGGGCACGAAGCTTTCGGTGGAGCTGTTTATGACGACGCTGCCGTTCGTGATGAGGGTTTTAAGCGTCTCTATGGTCTCGTCGTTCTCGACGCGCTCAACATAGCGCGCGGCATTGGAGCCGTACATGCTCCGTAAGGAAATAAGCGTACTCATAGCCCTCGTTGTCGTACTTCGGCAGGGGAGGCGATACGCAGCTCAAACTCATCCGAGAGTCTGTCGTCCCCGATGATATTTATGGGCAGCGCACCAGAAACGGGGCTTGGCGTGGCCGCACGGAGCGTGTTATCGTCAAGCTTGACATATGTGAGCAGCGTGAAGCTGACGTCCGGGCGATTGGCCGGTTCAAGCTCGGCGTCCTCCCAGCGCTTCACGGCGCGGAAGGTGACGGTACCCGTCAGCGTGGAGATGAGCGTGCCGTTATTATAGGCGGCATCTGTCTTATTGCTATGGTTATCCTCATTTTTAAGAGACTGCACATAGGTTCCGGCCGCGCCGGGGAAATCGCTGAAAGCGCCGGGCGCTTCGCCGATGGCGTACTCAATGGGGCGGTTTGCGTCGTCATACGCCATCAGGCCGCTGAGCTTCACCGTCCAGCGGTTGCCGTCATGCGTGACGGTATAGGGATATGGGTTCTCGTTTGTATTCGTGAACTTATGCGGATTGCCGTTTATGTAAAGCGTAAGCGTTTCAAGCCAGGCCTCCGGCGTGGGGCGCTTGCCGCCGAGCGCGCCGTCGTTCCACAGCTTATGCACGGTAAGCTCCGTCAGGACGCAGTTTGTGATCTGTGCGTTCCCTGTCTTCAAAATACGCGTGGCCGTATGGGTCGTCTGTATGCACGGAGTAGCTGTCCGGCAGCGTCTCCGCCGCGCGGTAGATCACGGGATTGCCGTTTTCCATCTTCGGCAGGCCGGTGACGATGCAGTGCCACGTGCTGTCGTTCGCGGTATCCCAGCTCAGCGTATAGCTGTCCGTGGGTACGTCCTGCCAGCCGTCCTCCGTCCGCTTCTGTATGCTCATGCCGATACCGGACGGCTGCGGGCGCAGCTTCTTCGTGTCGTTGTTATCCTGCCAGCGCACGGCGATGTCCAGCCGCGCAAGCGCGCTTGCTTCAAACCGCGTATCGGGCGCGATGGTATTCATGCTGCCGGTGTTCACCGCCGCCGTGCCGGAAACGGGCGCGGCCGGAGAGAGAACGTAGCTGTCGGGCTGCGCCGTCTGGGTGATGGTATAAGCGCCGGTCGCAAAGGTCAAGCTCAAGCGGTAGCCTATCGGCTTGCCGTCCATTGGCGTGACGGTGAAGCTAAGCGCGGCGCTGTGCTTATTGGCACTTTCGCGCGAGATTATATTTATGGTATAGCCGTCGTTCGTTTTGCCGGAAGCGCTGACGTCCAGATTCTTTGCGTTGTTCGGATCGCTGACAATAGTGAAGTCAAGCGCGGGATTGATCGCCGTGCCGTCCACCGTGAGGCCAAGGCTGATGGTATAGTTATACTCAGGCGTTCAGCCAGCGGCTGCACGGGGATCTCCGCTTCCGGAACTATGTAGACAAGCTGCGGCGCTTCATCCCTGTCAAAGCCGATGATGCAGCCTCCGGCGCGGGCGATGTACTGCCCGTTTGCCGGGTCTATGGCATAGCTGAGTGCGAACTCGCCTGCGGCATCCGCCGCGACGAGAAGTGCGGCGTATTTCGCAAGGCCGCCAAGCTCAAAGCTGCCGTAATACATCATCCCGAAGCATCCGGCATCCTCCGCATAGGCCAGCTCCTCCGCCGTGACAAGCTTTTCCGCAAGTCTGACGGGCGCTTCGCCATGTTCAATGCCGTACAGGCCGAGAGTGACGGGCCACACGGCCGCGTAAGCGTCCGCGCTGGCCGGGCCGACGGACAGGGCAAGTTATAGACCTCCCCTGCGGATAGACCTCCGGCGCGGGCGTAGGTGCGGCGGTGGGTGCGGGAGACTGTTCCGGTGCAGGTTCTAGAGAAGGCTCCTCCGCAGGCGCGTCTGCCGGTGCGGGCGTTGGTTCCGGTTCGGGCGCCGCGTCCGGGGTCTGCGTGGGTTTGGGTTCCGGTGTTTCCGACGGCTCCTCCGTCGGAAGCGGCGTGGGCACCGCCGCCGTGGCTTCCGGTGTCGCCTCCGGCATGGCCGCCGTTTGAAAGCGGCTGTTCAACAACGGCAGATGTATCCGCCGTGTCAGCCGGGGCGGCATAGGCCGCCGCGTTCACGCCGTCGACATGAGCATGAGCACTGTCAGCACTCCTGCCAGCCATCTTCTGCCCCCTGATTCTTTTCTCATACCAACATACCTCCGGACCAGTATTCTCCGCGCTCCAACCCGCGCGAAGCGGACAATGCATATAGCGGCGCACGCGCGGCCATTAACGCTGCGCACGAACCCGCAGTGTATCCATTATATGTTTTAAGTATATCATCTAAAATGACGCCAGTCAACATTTTTTGGCACCATTTTGTGTCTATTATGTCAACCAGCGTCGCATTATTTTGGGTATTTTGTAATTTTTCAGATGAGGCCGAAGGTGCGCATGAGCATGATGAATATCGGGAGGGTGAAATCAAACCGCCGCCCTGACGAAAAAGGGCGGCGGTTTGCGTTAACCTACATTCAATTATCCTGTTCGCTGTCTCTTTTGGCAAGGCCGGTCAGCCAGTTGTCTATCGTGTCCAGCGCAAGCTTCCCGTTGCCGACATTGCAATGGTTCTGCGCGTCCTCCTTATCCGTGAACAGGCGGAAGGTGAGGCTTCGTATTCAAATACTCCTCAAGGTCAACGCCGAAGGAGCTGCCAACAATGTGCAGACTATAGAACTCATTTGCTTGAATACCGCAGCGCTCCAGCGCACGATCTATTTGAACCTCAGATGCGGGCAAGCATAATGTCGCCGGTTTTGTTTCCCTGCATCACATCCAGTTCCATCATGCAGTCCCGGTCCTCATACCCGATAAACCTTCTACCGTCATAGACTTCGTCGAGCCAGAAGTCGTTTTCGTACACCACTCCATACGGGGTTATCTTTGCGGACAAATCGTTCTGCAGCAAGTCAAGCGCAATGAGGCGGAACTTCTGCCGGGCAAGTTCAGGTGAAGTTACACTGTAGTGTGTTTATATAATGCTGTCTCCCGATAGCTTCAAGGTCAGTGAAATCTGAAATGACGGTTACCTGCTGACAGGAGAAGGTCAGGTTGATGAGGTCTTTAAGTTTGTAGTAACAATTCTTCGCTGCCATTGCCTGAAACTGCTGGAGCTCATGATCTGAAAAAGCTATCCAGCCGCTTGGCGAGATAGTCCAGCTCATCAACGTTGACGTCAGTATCCTCCAAGCATTTGAGCACCGGCAGCGGAGAGTCTATCTCCGCAACATGACAGTCCGACTTCCGTACATCTCCGACCTCAAGAGCTTCGAGCCTCTCTATAATGCGCGGGTACTCTTCTGTGGGAATAGGGAACGGGATGCTTGCAACGCCGTATTCTGGATGCGATCTGTTGCCCATCACGGTATGAATGATCATTTCTTCACCTCCCGCATTTCTGTTCTCAGGCATTTGCCGTCGCCATGCCAGCAAATAAAACCATGCGCCGGATAAAAGACAGCCATCGCACTGTTCGTATTCGTGGCACATAACTTGCTCATTGTCCGAACTCCCAACGTCCGGCAGATTCTTGAACGCCTGTTTGATTTCGTAGTTCTCCAATTCGACACCCCCTTAGAACGGCAAAAAGGCCGGAACCTTTGATTTCTCAAAAGTTCCGGCCTTACCGATTTAATGTTTTGTTGTCTATCCAAACTACTTGCTCATGTTTCACCTCCAGATATGGCAAAAGCGCCAGATTGTTGATTCTATAAAACCAACAATCCGATTTTTCTTTTCTTTGATATTCAGTTTCAATGACTGTTTCTGCTGGTCAAAAATTGCAACTTGCACTCAATATTCCGTCCACAGCGGTTCATATCCCTTACGCTTCTTAAAAACGGCGTTTGTCATCAATGAAAAAACAAAAAATTTCCGAGCCTTTTAAGCCCGGAAAGCCTTGATGACACTGCATTTGGAGCAGTGTCATCAAAATTGGCTGACTATTCTGGCGGAGAGTAAGGGATTCGAACCCCTGTGGGCTTGCGCCCTAACGGTTTTCAAGACCGCCCCGTTATGACCGTCATAAATACGTGTAACTGAACGAAGTACAATTGAG
>VOFK01000773.1_pt1 | contig 17951 bp, 31 predicted proteins | sample 5384121 | NCBI WGS metagenome assembly VOFK01 (sample SAMN12384730, study PRJNA508395) | human gut metagenome | isolation source: healthy gut J | host: Homo sapiens
CTCATTGTACTTCGTTCGGTTACGTATTGCTAAAGGTATTTCAAAGGCGAGCCAAAAAAACTTTTACTGCGCTTATAATAACAAGATGAATCAAATCAGCTGCTTATTATACAAGCGGCCTAATTTTAAACCTACTATATTATAGTCTAAATACATCTAAAAACCGCATGTCCGGGAACAAACATTGCAACATGCAGGATATAAACAATAATTTTAGTTGATACTGCTATAATGTACTTAAAATAAATTTTACAGACGGCAATTGACTTTTATTATTAATAATTTTTATTAACTGCATAATACTTAAGATATAAAAATATCATTTTTTATATTATCTTTAAAACTTTAGTACAGAATGTTATTTTATTCTATATAATAAAAGTATCAAGCATAAAGCGGCTGCCCAGTTTCCATTCTTCAATAAAATATTCCAATAATTCCAGACTTGAAACTTCTTCATGTGCGGCTAATAACTGTTCAAAAAAATATTTTTCCCTCATTCTTCAGTGTTTTGCTTAGTTTTTCTTCATTTTTTCTAATATAACTTTTACATGTTTTCAAATTCTAAATTGCTGATAACACGTTTTTCATGAGGATTTATATTTCCATAATACAATTCTTTCAGTACACTCAATCGTTTCCCCTCAATTTATGTATTTTTTAAAATTTCTTCACGCTTGAAACTTCCTTTTTATTCTTTTTTAAATTTATGACTTGATTTTGTCTTTTTATAATGGTATTATTTTTGTTTGGAATTGAGAACTTTATCATCCGGTCACATTAAAAAGATTTTATAGAATCAGGTAAACAATAAAAAATGTATCTAACTGCATAACCACTATACTTGCATACAGTTTTATCATATTTTTAAATCACCTGCTTTATTATTTTAATGTATCAATAGATTATCTAGTTGGGCGTACCGATAATCTAAAATAAACAAATGATTGCTTCAGCACATTATAATTTGTTAAACTTCTATATTATATTCTGTAATAAAAATCTTAATATTATATCACTCTTGTTCTTATATTCTGATGCTTGTTTATATATTTAAAGGATTTGTGTATACTAATAAGCAAAGATTGAAAACATTTGCATTGTTTAAATGACTAATTCATTTTCTTTATGGTGTCAACATAGTTAAATTGTCCTATTTTTTTAATCGTTAAAAAATATCGAAAAAAAATACTTGAATATTTTATCTGTTTGAGGTAAAATAATACTGCTGTCGGCTAAGAGGCGTATTTTTATTCTTACTTGAGCTTCGCTGTTCCGATAGCTGATAAACCTGCAAAAATATAAAAACAATATATATCTTTTTAGGAGGTACTTTTACTATGTCAGTAAAAGTTGCTATTAATGGTTTTGGACGTATCGGCCGTCTGGCTTTCAGACAGATGTTCGGCGCGGAGGGTTATGAAGTTGTTGCTATAAACGACTTAACAAGCCCTACTATGCTCGCTCATCTTTTGAAGTATGATTCAGCTCAGGGCAGAATACGCTCTCGGCGATAAGGTTACAGCCGGCGAGTCTTCTATCACAGTTGACGGAAAAGAAATTGAAATTTATAAGGAAGCAGACGCTAACAACCTTCCTTGGGGAGAGCTTGATGTAGACGTTGTTTTGGAATGCACAGGCTTCTATACATCAAAAGGATAAGGCACAGGCTCATATCAATGCCGGAGCTAAGAAAGGTACTTATTTCAGCTCCTGCAGGAAATGACCTTCCAACCGTTGTTTTTGGTGTTAACGAAGGAATTTTGACACCTGAAGACAAGATTATTTCTGCTGCTTCATGTACAACAAACTGCTTGGCTCCTATGGCTAAAGGCTCTTAACGACTACGCTCCTATCCAATCAGGAATCATGTCTACAATCCACGCTTACACAGGCGACCAAATGATTCTTGACGGACCTCAGAGAAAAGGCGATTTAAGACGTGCACGTGCCGGAGCTGTTAACATAGTTCCTAACTCAACAGGCGCTGCTAAAAAGCGAATTGGTCTTGTTATTCCTGAACTTAACGGTAAGCTTATCGGAAGCGCACAGCGTGTACCTGTACCAACCGGTTCTACTACTATCCTTGTTTCAGTAGTTAAGGGCAAAGATGTTACTGTTGAAGGTATCAACGCTGCAATGAAAGCTGCTGAATCAGCATCATTCGGATATACTGAGGAACAGCTTGTATCTTCAGATATTATTGGTATTACTCAGGGTTCATTATTTGACGCAACTCAGACAATGGTTAACCAAATCGGCGACGACCTCTATGAGGTTCAGACAGTATCATGGTATGACAATGAGAACTCTTACACCAGCCAGATGTTTAGAACAATCAAATATTTCTCTGAACTTGGCTAAGATTTCTATATTTATTATAATTTAAAAAATACGCCGCCTGAAAACAGGCGGCGTATTTTATAAAAAACATACTTTATAAACCGAAGTTATGAAATATTAAGTTTTTTTTATTATCATATTTTACTTAAATATATTATTCTGTACTCTCAGACTGAAAATTTACTTGCTTTTTATAATAAACCACATAACTTTTTAATATAAAGAATTATTTACAATGTTCTCAGTTAAAATATAGTTATAACTGTTCTTGCCAGCTCGATTTACTTTTCAGTATTTTTATCTGAAATTCATTTTAGTTTTTTAAAGTATAACACATAAAAAGCAAACTTAAACAAATTGTCAAATTTACTTTTGCACGTTTTTTCCACTTTGCATGCTTCTTATATTTATATTTTAATTTCTAATTAAAATATAAATCAATTCTAAATGTGTATACGCTATTTAACCTTAAAAATATTATACTTCTTTTTTTCTATTTTATTTTTGTCAGCTCTATTGATTCTTTTCCGGTAATATAATCAATCTGCAGCTCAAGCATACATAAATTATCCCATTCCTTTTTTATTTCAGCCTCTCTGTCCGTCTTATCCCCGGGAGAATATTTGACCGCCAGCTTTTCGATTGCACTTTTTTTTCTCCCTCATCATCTAAAAATCCGAATCTTCCAAAAAGGCAATGATGCTCTTATAATTGGTCGTATATTTTTCCGGCACCACGTCGTCTTGACCGATTATGCAAAAAGACGCTTTATTATTTCTTTTTTACAGCGTCAATTTTGTGTCCGGTTTTCGCCGCATGGAAGTAAATGCTTGAACCGTCATACACATAGCTGAGCGGAACTGCATACGGGTAATCATTGTCTCCCGACAGAGCCAAAACTCCCGAGGTACCATTATTTAATATCTCCGATATTTTTTCACCGGACAATGACTGTTTTTTTCTGCGCATCTCTAAACATATTTCTTCTCCTTTATATCAGTAACTCTATAATAATCTTTTTCTTAACACGGCAATATAACACAATACCGAGGATAGCTACAAGCCCTTCTGTCATCGGCAATGTCAGCCATACCCCCTATAAGACTTGCTAAAATGACATAAGTAGCGCTATAGAATTATAAGCACAATTCCGCGGAGCAATGAGATTGCCTGTGCTGGAATTGCTTTTTCAACCGCTATAAAAACATTGAAATAACTATATTAAGACCCATAAACGGAACCGCCGTAAAATAAATTTTTTTTAATCCCTGTTCTGCAATACTTTTGCAAAATACCATTATTCCCGCTGTTAAATATTCCTGTTATCGGTCCGGCAAATATAAAAATACATGTAAACCAAAACTGAAACCGCCAGCATTGTTACCACTGCATACTTTTAAAGTAAGCTTTACGCTGCTGATATTACCCCCCTGCCGTATGCAGAACTGACTATCGGCTGCATTCCCTGAGCGATACCCGTATAAATAGACGCGACCACAAACGAAATATTTGCAATAACCCCATATGCCGCAACTCCAACATTCCCTTGAATAGCCAGTATAATTATATTAAAGACAATTATTACTATGCCGGAAGCCAGCTCCGTAATCAGAGATGGAATACCCAACGAAAAATCGTGCCTATAAGCTTTTAAATCAGGTCTCTTAAGTTTAAAGCGAAAGCAGTTTTTATTTCTGAAATGCACCGACAGAATCAGCATACTTATTATCGGAGCAAAACCGGTTGCCAAAAACCGCGCCGAATATACCCATACCAAATGGATATATAAAGATATAGTCAAGTATAATATTAGAAAAACTTCCGGCAAGCATTGCCGACATTGACAGTTTCGGATTCCCGTCATTGCGCACAAAGCAAATCAGCACATCATTCATTATAAACGCCGGAGCAAAGTACAGCAGCACGCTCAGATAAGTTTTTGTCATATCAAACACTTCATTATCGGCGCCTAAAAGAACAGTTATTTTATTAGAAGCAAACACTCCCAGCAGCACAAAAAATCACTGACAGAAGACCTGCCGCGTATACAGTATTTGTAAATACTCTGTTTGAATCTTGGTATGCCTTTTGACCTCTTAAAAACAGAATACTTAGACGCGCCGCCTATACCAAACATTAAACCGCTTCCGTGAATAAAACTGTATACCGGAACGGCCAAATTAAGCGCCGTCAGACCATTCGCCCCAACTCCGTTAGAAACGAAAAAACGTATCCGCTAATATATAAAAATGATAAGCCTATCATTCCGAGAACATTAAGCGAAGTATAGCGAATAAAGTCTTTTTAAACAGTTTGTCTGCTCCATATATCTTGTCTCCTTATTCATAAAAAGCGCCAGCTTTCTATCTTCAAAGACCTAATGATAGAAAGTCTGACGCTCCGCTGTTTTACCCGGCGGCAAAAACAGCGTAATTATTTAATTTAACATTTAACCATATCTCTTATATAATGTCAACCCCATATTGCATATATCTTAACCTGCTGTTTTTATATATATAACAATTTCTATTTTTACAATACGGTTAGTTAACTATATCTATATCCGGTTCAAGCTGCCCCGTTGAGTATAAATATATAACGACAGCAATAAAAAACGATTAAAGCAATGATAGACAATGCGTTTAGTACTTTCCTCCCAAACGCCCATCCACTTACTCGTATTCCTTGCAGGGTTATACTGTTTCGTCCCCACTATACCCAGTATTAGGCCAACAATCGGACCTATAACCGTATTGCAGAGTACCAAACTTATAATACCAATTATAAAACTGGCTATAGCTGTCCCGACCGGACCTTTTTTCCTTAACACTATGAAAATCAGAATATGTACCGCTTTGGTTCTGAGAACCCTCTTTCTTTTGAGTTTCTCCGCATATTGGGCATACAGCGGCGTTATCGTCTATCGCATTGCCGCATTTGGTACAATATTTCATCTAATCGTCACTCCTTTATTTGAGTAAACCGGTAATCAAATCCACAAGGTTAAACTTAACAATAAGCGCTGCAAAAACGATAGAAACCATAGATAACAGCTTAATCAAAATATTAACGGACGGACCTGGAAGTATCCTTAAACGGATCTCCAACTGTGTCTCCGACAACTGCCGCCTTATGATTGTCGCTGCCTTTTCCGCCAAAGTTTCCGGCTTCTATATATTTCTTTGCATTATCCCAGGCGCCTCCTGAATTAGCCATCATGATAGCAATAGCAAATCCCGAAACCAAAAGCTCCTGCGAGCATACCGCAACAACTCCGTTTACTCCGAGAACCAAACCTACAACTATAGGAGCGAGTATACCGAGAGCCGCCGGCAAAATCATCTCTCTAAGCGATGAACGTGTGCATATATCAACACATGTCTCATAGTCCGCTTCCGCTTTGCCTTCCATCAAACCCTTTATCTGCTTAAACTGTCTTCTTACCTCAACAACAATTTTCTTGTGCCGCACGCGTCCTACAGCCTGCATAGTAAACGCGCTGAACAGGAACGGAAGCATTGCTCCCCACAAACAAACCAATCAAAACAGGCGGATTTGTGAGCGACAACTGAAGCTGTCCTCCGAGAGCTGAATTTTATCAGTATAAGAAACTATCAAAGCCAAGGCTGTTAAAGCTGCGCTGCCGATAGCAAAATCCCTTACCGGTTGCTGCAGTAGTGTTACCCAAAGAATCCAAAGCGCGTCTGTACGGTTTCTAACTTCCTCATCAAGGCCGGCCATTTCTGCTATACCGCCGGCATTATCAGCAACAGGACCATAAGCGTCTGTAGCCAATGTTATTCCCAAAGTTGCAAGCATACCTACAGCAATATTCCAACGCCATAAAGACCCAATGAGAAACTGCTCAAATCTCCTGTGGCAAGGGAAACCGCCGCCGCCTGCGGCAAAAAAAGAAGCTGACAAGGATTGAGATACCCACTATAACTACTGGAATTGCTGTTGAATTCATACCCTAGCGCTATACCGTCGATTATTATAGTTGCGCTTCCCGTCTTTGATGACTCAGAAAGCTTTTGGGTCGGCTTATATGAATCAGATGTATAATATTCAGTAAAAAGAATCTATCAGCACACCTGCTACCAGACCTGATATAACTGCCCAAAATACGCCTGTATTCTGCGGAAGCAGTGTAAAATATCAAAAAACTGCGGCTGAAATAGCTGAAAGTATAGCCGAAACATATGTGCCTCGTCTCAAAGAACCCAAAAAGATTTTTTTCTGTGTAGCGCCCTCTTTTGTAGAAAACAAAGAACATTACCTATAATTGAAGCGATTATTCCTATAGCGGCAATCATCATTGGAACAACTATGCCCTTAAAGCCCAAACCTGCCGCTGTGGCAAGCGCGCCTGTTGATATGATTGAACCGACATATGACTCATAAAGGTCAGCGCCCATTCCTGCAACGTCGCCAACGTTATCACCTACGTTATCTGCGATAACAGCAGGGTTACGAGGGTCATCCTCAGGTATTCCGGCCTCAACTTTTCCAACCAAGTCAGCGCCGACATCTGCAGCCTTTGTAAAAAATACCTCCGCCGACACGGGCAAACAAAGCCATAGAGCTTGCTCCCATACCAAACGTCAGCATAGCCGCCATAATCTCGTTCGGATCACTCAGAACGGCTTTTTTAAAATTATGAACCAAACGCTTATGTCCAAAAAGACCCAAGCCAACAACTGTAAAGACCCATAACCGTACCGCTTGAAAACGCTACCTTCAGGCCTTTATTCAAACTATTTTGGGCTCCGTTAGCAGTTCTTGAGTTAGCATATGTAGCAATCTTCATTCCTATAAATCCTGAAAGTCCGGAGAAAAATCCGCCGGATACAAATGCGAACGGAACAAACCATGTGAGAAGACCAAACGCTGCCATTACGCAAATAATTATCAGCATAACGATAAAAGAAAATACCAACTGTCTTATACTGTCTCTTTAAATACGCCATAGCGCCTTTTCTGATTTTAGCAGAAATATTCGCCATTTCTTTTTGTTCCCTCAGGCTGTCTTTTAACCCAGAAAAAAATTTGTACATCGCAAAAAGCCAGACCACATATTGAAGCGGCCAAAACAATCCACGGTGCAATGTCTACAATACCCATTGTAAAACCTCCCATAACAACAAAATATATAAGTTTATTTTTTTTACAAATACATAAAAAAACTGGGATTTTTTCTTAAAATCATTAAGACGCAGAAAAACTGCATGGTTAAGGAAAAAAACTCCATAATATGACAAAAAATTTAACAAAATTTCAATTATATTCTATATATATCTATAATTTCTTTGTGTTTATTATACATAATAAACATATAATTCGTCAAGTTTTTTTTAGTCATGTAACATAATTGTAGTATCAAAAACTAATATTTTTATATTATTACCATAGTCTCTACTGTTTTTTGCATTTTTTGATTTTCCGCCGCAGATTGAGATAGTAATTTATAATAGATAAACCCTCTCTTAAATAGTTGCTTATTTTTGGAAGCCTTCGGCGTATATGCTGAAATTTCAACAATATTTTTATATCCAATAAGCTCGGCTATTTTTTAGAGCGAAAAGACATGGAAACTGTTGGTTACAAATGCGGAATTGTTTCTCTATACTTCCTCCGGCCTTTAATATTTTTTCTTTTGAAAATTCAAAGTTTTCATAAGTGCTGTGTGAATCCGGTTCAAGGATAATTCTACTTTCCTCTACACCGTTACTGACAAAAAAAATCTTTCATAGCCCGGGCTTCGGTTGTGTCTTCGTTATCTCCCTGCCCCCTCCGCTGCAGACTATTATAATATCCCGGTTTACTTTTTAACCAGTTTCAGCGCGGCTGAGAGACGTTCATATAAGCATCGGCTTGGAGTTACGCCCAAACAAGCGGCACCCCCAAAACTATCAAATACTTAATATTTTTTATTTTTCTTTTATTTCAAGCTCAGATAACTTAGGCATAAACCTACCCCTTAACTTATATGATTTGTTTGTTATCTTAATTCAGATAATATAAGTTTATAAAAAAATAACCTTTATTATTACAAATATATAAAAAGATTGCACTGCCTAAGCGGTGCAATCTTATATAACCAAAATTTATATTTGGATTATTCCCCAGCGGCAGCTCCGCCTGCTGCAGGAGTTTCCATCTGCAGCGGAGTTTCCGCCTGATGTAAGTTCCGGCGCCTGAAGCGGCGCTTGCAGCAGCCTGCTCGTTTTTCAAGTTCCTCTGTTGCTGCCTGAACATCATCCAAAATTGCCTTAACTGAAACCTTATCAAGGTTCCCCTTGTTTTCGCTTACTTTTAGCCTGTTCAACCCAGTAACCCTGTATCTCATATAATCAGGGATTCTCATGATTACGTGGTAACCATAATCGGTCTTAACCGGTTCAGAAATCTCGTTAAGCTTCAAAGCGAATGCTGCAGTTTCAAATTCTTCAACCATTTCGCCCTTTTTTGAAGGTATATCCGGCTGATGTTTCGCTTGTATCAGTATTATACTGAGTCATTAACTGGTCAAAGTCGCCGCCCGATTTAGCCTGCTGCGCAACATTCTGAGCTGTAGCTAATCCTGTAGCGTCGTCAACAGCTGTTGGGTCAGGTGTTGCGGCCGGATCTGCAGCTGCAGGGTCAGTTGTCTCAATCAAAATGTGTTTAACAGACGCTCTGTCATCCTGTGTATAATTCTGAAGGTCAACGCCTTCCGGAGTAAACTTTGAAATATCTTCTTCCATTGCCGCCTGAACATTCTGCGCCTTCATAACAGTTGTATACATTCTAGCATATTCATTTGCAGAAGATATACCCATGCTTCTTGCTCTCAGGCTGAATCCGTCCTCGCCGAACTGCTGAACATAGCTGTCTACTGTAGACTGAATCTGCTGGTCGTTCTTCTCTGTCCAAGCATTATCGTCTGTAAGCAGCTTTTTTCGCCTTGCTGTCCTGTAACCATATCGGCAACAGCATTTTTCATTGCATTTTCTTTTTATAGTATCAGAAAGTTTTTTGCCGTCGATTTCTGATCCCAGTCAAAACTGCTGAGGTCGCCGTCTGCGCTTTTCGCCTTCAATATCATAGTACTGAGTCATAGCTTCAGCATAGATATAATAACCTAAATCTTTATCTGTGATTTTTTCACCGTTAACCGTTGCAACTGTCTTGCCCTCAGCCTTGCCATACTTTGGCTGTGCGGCCGTAAAGTTCATAATCAGAAATACTATCAGCGCTGCAACCGCAACACATCCAACTATGATTCCAACCAAAGCGCCGACAGAAATATTGACGCCTTTTTTTTCTTCTCTTCAATAACTTCTTTAATGTTATCAACGCTTTTCCAGCGCGTCTGCTTTTTATCTCTGTAATAGAGTCTTCAAGCTTATCTCCGGCTTCTGAAATCACTTCTCCGGCGTCATTAAGTTTATCGCCTATAACTTCTTTTTGCCTTTTGATCAGCCTCAGAAATTTCTTCCTTGATTTCAGACGCGGCGTCAGCTATTTTAGAGCTTACGTCATCTTTCATCTTTTGAACTTTTTCATCGTTCAAAAATGTCCTTTTGTCATTAGCCATCTTTTTTTCTCCTTTTTTATGTTATGTTTAAATAATTTTTAAATCTCATAAAACCGGGACAGCCCGATATACTTACACAGTCCCAAAATATTGACCTGCATAACTACACAATCCCAAAATATTTTTTCTATTATACATCAAAGCAAGTTAATTTTCCACTATTGTTGTTAAAACTTATTCAAATGTTTACAATTTATTCAAATTTGCCTTGCTTTGTTCTGATAAAAAACTCATCATTTCTTTTTTATCTGAGCCAAATAGTTCTTCCGCCTTTGTCAGAGGACAGAGGAACAAGTTTTATTGCCAATTTAGGATTATTGGGCGTCAATATCGATATTTTTCCGGGATATTTGTCTATCAGTTCCAAACACGGTTTCATATCGGGTATATTTTCAGGGTCAAATTTTACCGTTATCCTCTCTGAGTTTCCTATAACTTCGGTTATATTATAACTTGAAGCGTACGCCTTAATCAGGGCCACCTCCATAAGGTTTTCAACCTCCGGCGGAACAGTTCCGTATCTGTCTTCTATTTCATCATACGCGTCATACAGCTCATCCTGATTTTTATATCGCGGCTATCCGCTTGTATGCTGCTATCCTTTGACTGTGATTCTTTATATACTTATCTGAAATATATGCTGATACAGGTAAAATCTATCTGTGTCTCGGTCTCATTTTTCGTCTCTATCCCCTTAATCTCAGCCGTCGCCTCTTCAAGCAGCCTGCAGTACATCTCATAACCCACAGCTTCCATATGCCCGTGCTGCTGGGCGCCTATAAAGATTTCCGGTGCCCCTTATTTCCAAATCTCTCATTGCTATCTTAAAACCGCTCCCGAACTCAGTAAACTCCTTTATCGCCAGCAGCCGTTTTTCAGCCTCGGGAGTTAAACTCTTATTCCGCCTGTAGGTCAGATATGCGTATGCCAGCCTGTTTGAACGTCCGACCCTGCCCCTCAGCTGATACAGCTGCGCCAAGCCTAAGCGGTCAGCGTTTTCAAGAATTATTGTGTTTACATTTGGTATATCAAGCCCTGTTTCAATTATCGTTGTGCAGACCAGGACGTCCAATAGTTCCGTCTGACACGTCCATCATAATTTGCTCCAGCTCGTTCTCGTGCATTCTGCCGTGAGCCACGGCTATTCTTGCAGACGGCACCAGCTCCGCTATGCTGTTGGCGACTTTAAATATGCCGTCTATTCTATTATAAAAAGATAATACACCTGACCGCCGCGGCCTAATTCCTTATTTATAGCCTCCCGAATTACGTCCTCGTCATACTCAAGAACATAAGTCGATATCGGAAACCGCTCCGCCGGAGGTTTCGTTTATTATGCTCATATCCCTTATTCCGGTCAGCGACATATGAAGAGTTCTCGGTATCGGCGTTGCGGACAGCGTCAGCACATCCACTTCTTTTCTTATCTCTTTTATTTTTTTCCTTATGGGCAACCCCAAAGCGCTGTTCCTCGTCAATCACCAAAAGTCCCAGCTTATTATATTTGATATGCTTTCCCAGCAGTTTATGGGTTCCTATAACAACGTCTATTTCACCCGTTGCCAAACCTTTTTACAATACGCTTTTCTTCCGCCGCGGTACAAAAACGAGACAGCATTGCAACGTTTATCGGATAATCCTTCATTCTCTGCTTAAACGTGTTAAAATGCTGTGTAGCCAAAATTGTTGTCGGCACGAGATACGCCACCTGATACCCTGCCATGACCGCCTTAAACGCACCTCTGAGCGCAACCTCGGTCTTTCCGTATCCAACATCTCCGCACAGCAGTCTGTCCATAGGATACGGCTTTTTCCATATCCTCTTTCATCTCTTGTATGCTTCGGAGCTGGTCGTCAGTTTTCCTCAAACGGGAACTTTGCTTCAAAATCGCTCTGCCACTCATCATCCTTTGGGAATGATATTCCCGGAGTATTCGCACGCTTGGCGTAGAGGTCTATAAGTTCCTTAGCCATATCGGCAGCGGCAGCTTTTTACCCTCTGTTTGGTACGGCTCCATTCTCCGCCGCCCAGCTTGTTCATTTTTATTCTTGCTCCGTCTTTGGCGATGTGCTTGTAGACCATATCCAGCTGGTCTGTCGGCACATACAAAAAGTCGTCTCCCCTTGAATCTTATTTTGAGATAATCTTTTCTGACGCCGTCAACATTCAGCTGCTCAATGCCTATATACTGACCGATACCATAATTTCGGTGAACAACATAGTCACCCATATTCAGGTCGGTAAAGTTGTCAATCTTTTTCGCCTTTAACCTTGCCGTAGCGCTTTCTTTTTTTCTTTTCATGCCCGAATATCTCTTTATCAGAAATCACCACTGTCTGCGTGGAAGGAAATTCAAATCCATGCGAGATAGAACCGTGGGTTATAACTATTCCTCCGGGCGGAGGAAGCTCTGTCAGAACGTCTGTGTACGCACAGTTAAAAACCCTCGTTTTCCAGCTGGTTCAGCAGATTCTTAGCCCTTATTCAGAACCGCCCAGCACAACCGTACGGTATTGGCTGGACTTATAAAATCTGAGAGACTCATATAAAAATTCAAGCTTACCCTGAAAACCTGCCAAAGACTTGGAGCCAACAGCATAGGTTCTCTTTGCCCTATATTCAGCTGAATAATTTGAAATACCGCTGTCCCCGACAAATCTATGCGCCGTAAGCCGCTTTACCGCCTTCTTCAGCGGCAAAAAGTATTCCATATCCGCCTTGGGGATTATTCCCCTTTCAGTCATCTCAGTTATGTCTTCCGCAAACCTTACCGTTCGCCTTCATACGCCTCGCTTATTCTGCGGCCGTCACACCAAAAAATAATTGTATCATCTGCCAAATAATCCAAAATTGTGGGCTTTTCACGATATATATATGGAATATACTTTTCTATTGAAGGGAATCTAATCCCCTGCTTAAGTCTTTCAATATCCCTGTTCAACACCGAAGCCGATTTTTCGGATACAGGCTTCTCAGTATCGCTAAGCAAGCTGTTCAGCTTTTTTACTAATTTAGCACGTTCTTTATCATCCGGCACCAGCTCGCCTGCCGGAGTTATCCTGGCCTCATCACATCTGTCAATCGTTCTTTGGCTGTCCTTGTCAAAGGTTCTTATCGAGTCAACCTCTGTGTCAAAAATTCAATTCTCAGCGGATACTGACTGTAATACGGAAAATAATCAAGTATTCCACCGCGGACGCTGAACTGACCGGCTCCCTCAACCAATTCCTCACGCTTATATCCTAAACTTTCAAACTTACCGATCAGCGTTTCTAACTCAATGTCATCCCCAACTTTTAATGTTATAACGTTTTCCTGATATTTCTTAAACGGTATAGTCACACTGAGCAAAGCCGAATACGTGGTCACAACATAGGTTCGCCGGCCTTTGTTTCTGAACAAATAGTCGAGCACCTCAAGTCTTTGCTTCTGTATCTCATGGCTCTTTACATCTACATCGTAAAAAAGTATATCGGAGTTTCCGTAATACAGAACCTCCGCACCTGAGAAAAATCTGAGGTCGTCGGCTATTTCCATTGCGGCAGCCTCGTTTTCGGCAACCAATAAAAATCGGAGCCTGAAATTTTTCGGACAAAAAGCCAGGTGTGCCCTCACAGAGTCCGACACACCCGCTACGTTTATAGGCGTAATATTTTTTTTGTAAAGCCCCTGCCAGCTCCTCAAAGTCGGCAAGGTCTTCCATAACTTCATAAAAACCGTTTGTTTTCATAGCCAATCACATACAATCCTTATCCGTTATACATTTGCATAGCCGTCCTGGCATCTGTCCTGATTATCCCCTCAACCGCTTTCACAGCTCTTACCGCTGTGTCAGTCAGGATTTCAGTCTCCGCCTTAGAAAACCTTCCCAAAAACAAAATTGCATATATCCTCATGCTCATCCATATCATTTCCCTATCCCCAGTTTTACCCTAGGGAACTGGTCTGAGTTAAGATTGAGTATAATATTTTTTCAGCCCATTATGCCTCCGGCGCTGCCGCTTGGTCTCACTCTCAGTTTTCCTAAACTCATAGTTTTGTCATCTGAGATGACAATAATATTTTCATCAGGTATATCATAATAATCGGCAATAGGCGCAACGGCCTCGCCGCTCAGATTCATAAAAGTTGTAGGTTTAACCGCAATCACCTTTTCGCCGCATACTATACCCGTTCCAACCTCAGCCCTAAACTTGTTCTTGACTTAAACTTTATATTGTTCTTGGCACAGAACGCGTCAACAACATCAAAACCGATATTGTGTCTGGTATTAATATATTTTCTGCCCGGATTTCCCAATCCCACTATCATATACATTATATTTACCTCAAGTAAATTTTTTATTATTTTTTCTTGCTGTCTTTTCTTTTTGCCGTCCACTGTTCCTTAACAACCTGCTTAGAACGGGCTATAGCCAAAGATTCAGGCGGCACCTCGTCTGTTATCGTTGACCCTCCCGCAGTGTACGCGCCGTGCCTTTACAACGGAGACACCAGGTTGGTGTTACAGCCGATAAAGCAGTCGTCTTCAATAATTGTACGGTGCTTATTCACGCCGTCATAATTTACGACAACGGTTCCGCACCCGAAGTTAACTCTCTCTTGCCTACGTCGGCGTCTCCAATATAAGTCAGATGAGCCACCTTGGTTCCATCATCTATTGTAGAATTCTTAACCTCCACAAAGTCGCCTATCTTAACTTCAGAACCAACTTTGGTTCCGGGTCTCAGATATGCAAAAGGTCCGACATTTGTATCAGAGCCTATTTCACTGTCGATACCCACAGTCTCCAATATCTTAGTATTATTCCCAACCTTGCAGTTATTCAAAGATGTGTTGGAGCCGATAACACAGTTTTCACCGATTACAGAGTCTCCCTCAAGAACTGTTCCGGGATACAAAAACGGTATCTCTTCCTACCTTAACATTTGTTGTAACCTGAACTTTATCAGGGTCGATAATTGTAACACCGGCAAGCATTAAAGCTTCAACTTTGCGGCGGTTTAAAATCTTTTCCGACCTGTGACAGCTGGAGTTTATCGTTTACTCCCCATAGTCTGTTCAAGATCGGTGACATACGCCCGACCTTTTCGCCCTCGCTCAGCATTATTTCAATTACGTCGGTTATATAGTATTCTCCCTGGGAATTATCATTAGTAATTTTAAACAAGGATTCTTTTAGTTTTTGAATATCAAAGAAATACATACCCGAGTTAACCTCAGTTATCTTCTGCTCATCCTCAGAAGCGTCTTTCTGCTCAACGATTCTGACGATTTCACCGTTTTCTCTGACTATTCTTCCATATCCGTACGGCTCGTCGGCTATCGCAGTAATTACAGTAGCGGCCCTCATCTTTTTGCTGTGGTCTTCACGCACCCTCTTTAAAGTCTCAGCCTCTATCAGAGGCGAATCCCCATATAGAACCATAACAGTGCCGTCTACGTCCTTTATGCTTTCAATACCCTGCATAACAGCGTGGCCTGTTCCCAGCTGTTCATACTGATAGGCATACTTCGCCCTGTCCCCAAGATATGCTTTAACATCTTCGGCCTTATGACCGATAACGACGATATTTTCATCGCTTCCGGTTTCTTCCGCAGTATCCAAAACCCATTCCACAAGGGCTTTTCCTGCCGCCTGCTGAAGAGGTTTCGCAATATTTGATTTCATTCTCTTTCCTCACCGGCCGCAATGGATAATGCTATATAATCCCATTTCTATTCCTCCAAACAAAATTTTATATCACAATTTTTGCATTATATCATAATATAGTATTATTTTCAATACCTATCACAATAATTGATATCCGGTATGCCTAGCTTAATAAAATACTGCCTAGAGCATATGACAGTTATATTATAAACTAAAAAAAATATTGCATAATTATCATAGCAGACTATTTTCCTATCTAAGTATTCCTAAATATGGATTTTACTAATCTATTGTGCAGACAATCCACGTTATATTTTCGCCTGCAATTTTTAATTATATATCTATATAAGCAAGGAAGACATTATAAAACGATTATGTAAATATGCTTTTAGCAAATTACTTTTTTTTTACGTCATAACAGGTCGCAAAATTGTAATTTTATTACTTATATAGAAATTTCAAAAAATTATGTTATAATAAAATTATTAATTTTGCTTGACTGGGAGGATTTATTATGAGAAAGATATTTCCGATTACAGTGTTAGTTATTTTTACTGTTAATATCCGTATCTGTAAACGCGGAAAATATAACAACGATAACTGACCTCTATGATTTCAGCGATGTCGGAGAAGGTAAAATCACTGAAGATATTATTCTGCCTAATAATTTGTATGTTCACGCAAGCGGCGGCAGCGTTACCGTGAATCCCAGCATCAAAAAGTTTGAGGGCAGAACCTACGTCAACCGGGCGGTTCTAAGCCCATGTAAAAATGTTGAAAATCCCGACTGCGCCGTGAGTATTATACCTGAAACCGACAGTATGCTGTTTGTTGATATGTATAACGGCGGCGGAAGGATCAGGTCTCAGAAGCTTTGAGGTGAAGCAGGACGGTATAAGTGTTAGCTCGTTCACCCCTTGACGGCAAAAACAATGATAACCACTGAGCCTATGCAGGTTAAAAAAGGAATCCCTGTATACATGTCATATGTCACCGGAAAATATGGGCTTATCTTTTACGGCGCCGGGCTAAAAGTATGATACAGTATCTCCTGACGCGGTTCCGGGAATTCAAGGCGGCGAAAAAAGACCACCGGCGCCAGGGGAAATAAAAAACATAAGCGTCTATCACGTTACAAGTCTTGCAAACGACGGCCCGGGAACGCTGCGTGACGCCGTATCGCGTCCCGGCAGAATTGTCGTTTTTGATGTCTGCGGAACAATTAACTTGACCGAACGTTTGAAAATCGGCAACTCAAATATAACGATTCTGGGACAGACTGCGCCGGGGCAGGGAATAACCATTGCCGGAACCGACGTTCTGATTGCAGCAGATAACGTCATAGTAAGATATTTGAGAGTTCGCCCCGGAGACAGTGTTGAAGGTGAATGGGACTGTTTGGGCGGCGCGCACATAAATGATATTGTCTTAGACCATTGCAGCGTCAGCTGGGGGATTGATGAACTTATGTCCCTGTACGGCGGCCTTAATCCAGACGGCGCTGACACCGGTAACTATACAATTTCAAACTGTCTCATATCAGAAAGCCTGCGTCTGTCAAACCATTATAAAGGCGCACACGGTTACGGAGCGATATGGGGAGGAACCAACACAAGCTACTATAATAATATTATAGCCCATCATGACAGCAGAAACCCAAGACTTGCCAGCAATGTAAGCTATACTGAGCTAAAAAATAACGTAATATATAATTGGGGCGGCAATTCAAGTTACGGCGGCGAATCGACTGCTGAAAACTTTTATACAAAAGTCAATATGGTGAACTCATACTACAAGTTTGGTCCGAGCACAAAGGCAAAGTATAAGATATTTGACGTCTCAGGAACAGGTTCGAACTATTATATAAACGGTAACTACGTTTACGGCTATGAATCAGAAAATAACAATAACGGCCTGAATGACAACTGGGCAGACGAGGCGCTCATTCATAACATGGCTAACGCGGTTAGGGAAAATGAACCGTTCGACATGGGAGAGTATAAAGTGAATGAAGTCAGCGCCGAGGCGGCTTATGACAAATCTGTAAAAGCGCCGGGGCAGTCTTGCCGGTTCGAGACAGCATAGACGCACGTGTGGTTGAGGATATGAAAAATCAGACCGGGCGTTTAATCAATAAGGCATATGAGGTCGGCGGATGTTGATATGTCCGGCGAAAGCAAAATATTTAAAATTTCCGAACCATGGAAAGAAGCAAACAATATGGGCGGCGCGGATGAAACTGATATAATCAGAGAGGGTTTATACAAAGGATATACCTGGCTTGAAGCTTATGTGTTTGATGAGATTGAAAAACTTTGTCGTATACCGAACCGGCTGGACAAATTCAATAACGCCGACCAATCCCAAAATAACAAT
>VOFK01004315.1_pt1 | contig 17951 bp, 22 predicted proteins | sample 5384121 | NCBI WGS metagenome assembly VOFK01 (sample SAMN12384730, study PRJNA508395) | human gut metagenome | isolation source: healthy gut J | host: Homo sapiens
GCCACAAATCCGACGGCACCGTGGCGGTCTTGGCATGGACGCTTTCCTCCTTTGTTTTCGGTATATGCCGATTATAGCACGTCAGACAGAAAAATCAATATGGATTTTTAAGAAGCCGCTGCAATTTCTGCCCTCATATAGATGCTGGCTGATAGTCGGAGTTGAATGCAACAAGTGAGCTATCCTCAAGTTAGATACTTCACGAAAAAAAGCGACGCCTGAACGAGTGCCCGTGGCACTCTTTTTTTGTTGCAATGCAATGCGGGTTAAAACATTTTTGTTACGCTATAAACAAGCACAATTCGATAAATGACTTGAATCGCAGAGCAAAAAACATAATTCTTTGTATTATAGCATAAACTCTTGTATGCTTTCAATGCAAGCGGCGTAAAATCGTGGGTTATTATTTTTCTTCGGTCATCACCTAAAATAATCATAAGATAGGTGGTGAATATCATATGGACACACAATTCGTGCGTGATCGAATTACTCAGCTGAGATTAAAAAAGGGTGTCTCTGAATATCAAATGAGTTATGATCTCGGGCATAGCAGAAGCTATGTTTATAACATATCCTCTGGCAAATCGTTGCCACCTATGGCAGAATTTCTTCAAATCTGTAACTATTTTGATATTACACCAAGCCAATTTTTCGATGAATCCGAAGAAAATCCTGCACTCCTGCAAACGGCCATTGAAGAATTGCGAAAGCTGAATGACGATGACTTAATGCTCATCATCGGCAATATTCGTCGGCTGACCCGTGAGTGACCATTCCCTGAAATAACACATTTGTAAGTACAGAGAAACCGCAAGGCATCGGTGTATAATCCATGCCTTGCGGGATTTTGCTTTATAGAGGTGATTTGCATTGAAACCTGAGAGAAAAACAATTTGCAGTTCTAACTCTGGGTAATACGCCGGAATTGCATAGTATATCACCACAAAGTACACATCATTTGATTGCCATATACCATACTGATGAGTTCTACAAGGATAATCAAATGAGGTGTAAACTAATAACATAGTAGGTGGTATATATGTTCAATGCACAAAACCGAATCCGGCAGCTGATGGCCGAGCGTGGATGGACTATTTATCGATTAGCGCAGGAATCCGGCCTGTCACAGACGACAATCAGTAACATCTTTAAGCGGAATAATCAGCCCTCGCTGCCAACTGTAAACGCAATTTGTGAAGCTTGTGGAATCAAGCTGGCTCAGTTCTTTACTGAGAATGAGCCAGTAAATGTTCCTAATGCCCAGAGTGAATTAAACAGCAGTGTTGCATCGCTTAGAGAAGATCAGCGTGAGGCGCTTGCCGCATTCATCAAGACAATCGTATAGTACATAACCGCTCAGCCCCTTCTGTGCGGTTCACAGCAGAGGCTGTCCGAGGTACATTGGACAGTCTCTGCATTTTTTACAAATCAAAGGGGGCATATTCATGAGCAGCGAAATCATGCAGGAAACCACATCGCTTGTTGAATGCAGTGCGTTCCATCGTGGAATGAGCGTGTTGGAGGCCAGTCTGCGAAACACCGAGGATTCAGAAGCTATCATCAGTGGCCTTCTGAAAGGTGCAGCTGAGTTTTTATGGCGCATCAAGAGCCTCTGTGGTGGAAGCTGACTGGGATCTTGGAATCGGCGTTATTACCTATGAATGGTGCAAAGATGGTGTGCCGGCGCAGAGAGATATGCTCCAGTGCCTGCCCATGGAGAAGTTCCCGAGATGGAGGAAAGCACTTCGGGCCAATAAACCGGTCGTGATTTCTGACTTGCAGAGATTAGAGAAAGTCTATCCAGATGAGGCAGCCTTCTTTCGGGAGTATGGGGTGACTACACTGCTGGCGGCACCATTCTCCAAACGGATTAATCAGGGATTCATTGCCGTGGACGATCCGACCCACTACACGGATGACCCGGTTTTCCTATTCATCGCCTCCTATGCAGTGGTTGTGGAACTCAACGAAATCAAACAGCAGCAGTCCCTGTTGGCAGCAACAAAAGCCTCCAAATACAATCCGGAAGACATCCATATCAATTTCTTTGGCGGCATGGAGATCATCAGCTCCAAAGGGACATTGACCGGAGAAGATATTAAAGCGGATCAGTGCTACCTGCTTCTGGCATATCTCATTCTGAACCACAAAAAGAATTTCTCTGTTGACACACTGGCAGAGATCATCTGCCCATACGACGAACTTGATTCGCCATATAAGGTCGTCAATAATATTGTTTATCGCCTGCGGCGTACTCTTTCCGTCATCGGGCTCGACAAGCTGGTCATCGGGAAGAATGGTATATTCCAGATCAATCCCAACTTCAATATCCATACGGATTTCGACCGCTTTGAGGATGCCTGCATTCAGTTGAAAACAGAAGAAAACCCGGATATGCGGCATTTCTGAAGCAGGTCAAGGCAGAGAAAAACACGGCGATGTTACCGTGCTTTTCTCTGCCTTGAGCGTTGAATCAGGCGCTGTGCGCCGGAAAGGAGAAACTATGAATATCCGAAAGGCTGTGGACTACAGCACAATGTTTGCCACACTGGAATCTGTCATGAAAGCAGATCTGCCGCAGATGGAGCTATACTGCGAAATCGGCAAGGCCGTCTGTGCCCACTCGGAAAAGGGTGCAGCGGTAGCTGCTGCGGAGTTCATAAAAGAACAATACCCGGATATGACCGGCTTCTCTCCGCGCAATGTGCGCCGGATGCGGGATTTCTGGCAGTTGTACAGCGGCACGCCGGAACTGCTTGGCGAAGCGCTTCACTTGAATTGGACACAGAACGTTGTGATCATGGAGGCAGAGCTGCCCGCAGAGGAGCGCCGCTGGTACATCCGGCAGGCTACAGCACGGAATCAATCAAGGCGGAGCTTCTGCGAATGATCGAGGATTCTGCGTATCTGGAAAGTGTTCTCGACGAAAAAGGTCGATGTGTGGTATAATGAGGGCAACGATGAGATTTCGGGAGAGAACGCAGTATGAAGAAAGGATCCCTGTTTATCTGTCATGGCAATATCTGCCGCAGCCCCATGGCCGAGTTCGTGATGAAGGACTTGGTAACAGAAGGCGGGGCTGGCATCGCAATTTCATATCGAATCAGCGGCTACCAGTCGGGAGGAGATCGGCAACCCAGTCTATCCTCCGGCACGGCGCAAGCTGGCCGAGCATGGGATCTCCTGCGAAGGCCATGCCGCACGGCAGTTGACAAATCGGGATTACGACGAATACGATCTCCTGATCGGCATGGACCAGGCCAACCTCCGGGATATGTACCGTATCTGCGGCGGCGACTATGTCGGCAAGATGTCCCTCCTGATGGATCACACCGCCCATCCCGGCAATGTGGCAGACCCATGGTACACCGAGGACTTCGAGGCGACCTGGCAGGATGTGCTGGATGGCTGCCAAGGACTTTTGAAAGAATTCATGACAGAACGAGGTGATTCAAATGGCACAAAACGATAATATCCAACTGTTCGAAGACAAGCGTATTCGAACCGCATGGGATGAGGAAAAGGAAGAATGGTACTTTTCCGTCGTTGATGTGGTAGCTGTGCTGACTGATCAGCCAGATTATCAGGCAGCTCGTAACTACTGGAAGGTAACGAAGAAACGCCTGAAGGATGAGGGAAATGAAACGGTTACAGCTTGTAACCAGTTGAAAATGACCGCTTCGGATGGCAAAAAACGATTGACTGATGTAGCCAATACCGAGCAGCTTCTCCGAATCATCCAGTCTATTCCTTCCCCGAAGGCAGAACCGTTCAAGTTGTGGCTGGCACAGGTCGGTCGAGAGCGTATCGAGGAGACCATCGACCCGGAGCTGACCATTGACCGTGCTCTGGAAACCTATCTCAAGAAGGGTTACAGCCGTGAGTGGATCAATCAGCGTCTGCAGGCCATCCAGGTCCGTAAAGAACTGACGGATGAATGGGATGCCCGCGGTGTGCAGAAAGGCGTAGAGTACGCCATCCTCACGGACGAGATTTCCCGAGCCTGGTCTGGCATGTCCACCCGGCAGTACAAAAATCTGAAGGGCTTGAAAAAGGAAAACCTTCGTGATAACATGACTACGCTGGAACTGGTACTGAATATGCTGGCGGAGGCCACTACCACTCAGTTTTCAAGAGATCGCAAACCAACGACCTTCCAAGAGAATTTGGCAGTTGCCAAGGCGGGCGGTCAGGTGGCTGGACGAACCAGAAAAGACATTGAGTCCCAGTCAGACACGCCGGTCATTACTGCTAAGAATGCCGCACAGCTTAATCAGGTAGTGACAGATCTGCTGGAAGGAGCAGTCTCTGACACAATTGAAGAATCAAAAAAAGACAAGTGAGTTCTGTGCATCAAGTTTTTCTTGCTGTCATACACCGATTTTCTGAAAGCAATTTCAAGAAATCTATAGTGTTGAGTTATGACAAATAAGCCCGATGGTTTTGATACGAGACCATCGGGCTTTTTTAGTATGGAAATTAGTGCAAGAATGTGATACAATCAATTCCGCAAAGGAAAATTGTCAGGTCTGTAAATTTAGGAGGTACAACATGGAAAGAGAATACCCCCAGAAAATGTTTTGGCTATTTGTTCTAACGAATTTCCTATTTCACTTTTTCTACTTATCTGTTCCGGGGATCATCCTCTGCATCGTTGGGATTTGGATAAAGACCTGTCTTTACATTGGATGTGCGGTTCTTGGCCTGAATCTGATCCTTTCGATTGTTGAACAGTCACGCATCCGAAATGCTGCCGTGTCTCATAGCGAAAACCCTGAGTTCAACGAACTGATGGACGCATTTTGCAGCCCTGACGGGCTACAGGCAGTCGGGAAAGTACTGGATGAAAAGATCAAATCTACCCCTGATGATGAATCTGAAAAAGGAAAAAGACCAATAAGGTATCTTTTGATTCATCTCTCGTCTCATTATGGTTTCACCTTTCACCGCTATGGTTTCATTTTTGAGTGAAATCATTTGAAACCAAATGAAACCGTATCATTTTTATCAACTGTTGCCATAAAAAAGAGTTACCGGTATAGATGCGTCTGGCGCAAAGCCAGGCGCATCAACCGTTTCCGGGCTTTTTCGAGCCCGGATTTCTTCTTTTGAACCATAGATTTTTATGGAGGTTTCGGAGCAACTGACCGGATTTGAACTGGAGGATCTCATGTCTTGGACAGTTTCCAACCTCCAGCGCCCTTTTAGAGAGGACTTTTCTCTCAAGAAAAGCGGCATCATCGCAGAAAAAGAATCACAAATATTTGGGCGTCGTTTTGTCGGCTTTGACAGGCCGAAAAAAGCGGCGCCCTTTTTCAATTTCTAAAAGGGCGCTGGCTGCAGCGTCTGAAACGGCAGGCCGGAGAAGACCTCTCCGGCCTTATTTTTTACAACAGGAGGATCGTTCACATGGGCACCCAAAACACAAGCCGTCAGCTCCGCTACCTTGAAGAAATCCGTATTTCCCTGCACCGTGCAGGATTTGAAACCTTCTGCCGGTGGAGGGAGCGCAGTTGCCTGTCCTTTGGAACGGAGCGCCCCTCTGCCGCATCACCGGCAAGGGCAGCGTGTTCTATCGGCGGGAGGACGCGGACACGTCCCAGGCAGAGGACGCCCTGTATCGCGTCGAGGACATCGCTGCGAAGACGCTGGAGTATATGATCGCTATGGAAGCCGCCCCGCAGCTCAAAGCCAGCGGACTGGATGAAGACTACCGCATCCTCGCTGACTTTGGCGGCACGGTGCTGGCAGGTGCTCCGAGCAAATACGGCGTTCAATTCGTCACATGGGATTGGGACTACCATACATTGGGGAACTGATCCGTGATACGGATTGCCCCGCCGTGGAGAGTATAACGACTTTGCCGAAGCCTTGGAGGACATCTGGCAACAGGACGGGATGCTTCTGACCTACGTTGCCGTGCTGGACGCCGAGCGGCCGGATACCCTGCGCGGAGCCTGTGAACTCCTGCGAAATCTGGACAACTACCAGCGCATCGTAGAAGGTGCCTACGGTTACGGTCAGCAGCGATTGCAGGAAACGCCGGGGCTGGATGATGAAGCCATCTATGAGCTGGATGGCTACATGGATTTTGAGCAATACGGTCGGGACTGCATGAAAAATGACGGTGTGACAAAAACGGAGTTCGGCCTTCTGCGCCGCTCCGGACCCGCCGTTTCCAGAGCAACGGCAGGGGCAGAGGATGATGATAAGTAAAAGCGGCTCGATCCATTTGGATCAAGCCGCTTGATAAGCAGACAAATTGGAAGTTGTTATTATCTTATATATCTTTTATTTATATTTAAAATTAGTATTGATACTATTATCGTTACATCGCTTGACAAGGGCACACAGCCCTTTGTCGTGTGCGATGGATAAGTAAAAGTCAAATTTTCCACTCAATCGAAACGTGTTCGTCGGTTGCGCGGATCTGTGAGATCAGGCCGTCGGCAACCTGCCGCCTGTCCTCGAAGTCAATTTCTTCCCATTGGTTCAGGTAGACCGACAACCGCTCAATCTGTTCCGGGGACATGGTTTCCGCTGACAGCGCCGCGATCTCTTTTGTCAGGGGGGCTTGGCGGCGTGTGTCCAGCTCCTCGATTTTGCTGTTGGCATAGGACAGCAGCACCGCATTAGCCCCGGTCAAAGTATTCAGCAGCTTTTCAATCTCGTCCTCCACGCGGGCAAGCTCCATGTTCAGCGCGGTCAATTTGGGATTGACCGTTTCTCGCTTTGCCGTCAGCGTCTGGAACACAGACAGCTTCTTGACCATCTCGCCGTACAGAAACCTTTCAAATTCCCGTGTGCGGAGCGTCCCGCAGCCGTCACAGCTTTTACTGTCAGCCCGCTTGGAGCAGCGGAGATACTGAACACCTGTTGGATTGCCGACGCTCATAAGCGCATACCCGCAGCGGCCACACTTGACCTTTCCGGCAAGCCATGTGTTCTTTGCCTTGCGCCCGCCTTGGAATGTCTTGTTTGCCATGAGCTTCTTCCGGCAGCGCAGCCATGTATCAGACGATACCAGCCCCTCGCTGGGAGCCAGAACAAGTATCTGATCTTTCAGGTGCTTGTTTTTTCTTTCTTGCACGTCCCGGCCCTGATAGAGATAGCAGCCGTTTGTCCCGGCAAAATCTGTGGCTTCATTGACTACCACCGTACCCTGGCTTTTGAAGAACTCGTACATATCGAGGTCAGCCTGTGCGTAAATGGGGTTTCTCAAAAGTTGGGAGATAAAGCCCCGTTTCATTTCCTTGCCGTAGATCAGGATGCCCTCGTCGGCAAAGTAACGGGCAATGTCCCCGAAAGAAATTCCGGGCTGAGAGTACATTTCAAACATCAGCTTTGCAATATCTGCCGTTTCCGGGTCAGGCTTCATCATTTTTGTGCGGATGCCCTCAATGGTGGTCGGCTCCAGTTGGAAGCCGTAGGGGGCCGCGCCGCTCATGTGAAAACCGTGCTGGCAGCGGGAATAGTAGGCATCGGTCACGCGCTTCTGGATGGTTTCACGTTCGAGCTGGGCGAACACGATGCAGATATTCAGCATGGCCCGCCCCATCGGGGTGGACGTGTCAAACTTTTCCGTGGAAGAAACGAACTCGACATTGTATTCCTGAAAAGTTTCCATCATGGTTGCGAAGTCCAGAATGGAACGGCTGATACGATCCAGCTTGTAGACCACCACGCGCTTGATCAGGCCCCGGCGAATATCGGCCATCATTTCTTGGAACTTGGGTCTATCGGTATTCTTGCCGGAATAACCCTTGTCTGTGTACTTGCGGAAATTGCCTCCTCTCAATTCATACTTGCAAAACTCGATCTGGCTTTCAATGCTGATACTGTCCTTGCGGTCAACGGACTGTCTGCCATAAATGGCATCTTCACGAATAATCATTTGGTGCTCCTTTCCGTGTAGGAGCTACCAAACCTTACACCTATATTATACCTCTGGCAGCCCCGTATCTCAAGGATGTCCCGCATTAGTGCATCTGCGCCCGTCCCGGCGCATACTTCACAAAGACCTCATACAGGCAGCTTTCAATTTCACGCTTGCGCTTATCCCGTGCTCGGGGAGAGCATCGGGGTCAGGTTTTCCACGGTGATGGATTTGCCCTGAAAAGACGCGGTTTTGACTTCCTTGTGATAGCCGACTCTTGCCTCCGTCATCTGAAAACCTCCTATAACAATCAGCGGTGTGAATAGATTTGATGGTTTCCGTTGTCCGTGGGGAAACGTGAAAGGACGGCACAAAAAGCGCCGTCCTTTGACCTTGCCCCACCTCTGGCCACGATGACCAGAAGCAGCGGGACAGTTGTTTTCCGTTTCAATCCCAAAAAGAGGAGCCGCCGCGCCGGAATGGTTTGGGCTGTCATAAGACAGAAAGGCCCGGTTTGGCGGCTCCCTGTATGATTGTTGTGTGCCGTATTTGCCACGCATCCCCGGCACGGGGAGTATTCCAGACCGCCGATGGCTTCGGCTGCATAGCCCCACAGCACCGCTGCCCGTGGAGGGCTGGCGCATACCGCAGGGACTCCCCCTCAAGTCTGTGGGAGGGCGTGAGCAAGTTTCATTATCCTCCGCGCTGTCCTCGCGCCCGGTTTGCCAACACCGGGTCAAAGGCTGCGTTGATCGCTCGGCCAGCTTGTCCATCACCTCCTGAGCTGGCTGTCGTGGCGGCGCACCTTACGTCGCTATCACGCGGATTTCGTATCGGGAATACTGTCTATTCAGTTTTCAAGGCGAGGAAGAAAACTCCTCTCACCTATCAGGAGGTTTCGGGGGCAAACGTACTCCCTCTTACAGAGATTTTTCAAAATATTTTTCATAGCGGCCAGCCCACGCTCAACGGAGCAGCAGATGCGGCTCCGTCCAACGCCCTCGGCTGCCGCGATCTCGGCCTTGCTCATGCCGAGAAGATAGTGCTGGTACACACGCCGGGCCTGCGTGGGCGGGAGCTGGGCCATCGCATCATAGAGGGCAAAGGTGGTTTCCCTCGCCTCAATGTACTCGTCCGGGGTCAGGGGCTGGCGGAGCACGTCGGCCTCAAAGCCGGGATCGGTGTCCAGCGAGCACTCGCCATTTCTGCGCTTTTGCCGCTTGTAGCTGTCGCACAGGCGACCTCCCATAGAGAGGGCGGCGGCGATCTCGTCCGAAACTTCCAGCATCACATTTTCAGTCATATAGGGGTAATACCGTTTCAGGTTGATAGTCGTCATGATTGTCCTCCATTTCAAAAGGTGGTTGGTGAGTGCGGATTGAAATGGAGAACAGGCGGCCCGCGGCACCTTGGAGCCTCTGGCCACCGTGACCAGAAGCAGGGGCATATAAAAACGCCCGCACAGCATGACGCTATGCAGACGCAAGCAAATAAAATTCGTGTTACATGATGTTTATAGCAATTCAACATCTTCATGTAACAGCAACAGCGTTGAATTGCATATCGCAAATTGCTGTTTTAACGTTCCACTAACTTCTTGCCTTGCGATCAAGAAAGCACTTTCTGCTAAACGCCTCTACATTGAAAATGCAATCGTACACTGCTATAATAAAATTGTGATATTATCACCAAAAATCAAGATACAAAAGCGTTTGCGATTGGCAAACATTCAGGAGGAACGCATGGTAACAGGAGCCATTAAAAAATAAAGTAGATAAGATCTGGACGGACATCTGGGCAGGCGGTATCACCAATCCGCTGACCGTCATTGAACAGCTGACCTATCTCATGTTCATCCGGTCACTGGACGAGAAAGAGCTTGCCACCGAAGATTTTGAGAACATGGCGGGCGAAAAAGATGGAGCACATCTTCCCGGCCAGCGAGGCAGGCCAGTCCATGCGGTGGAGCCGCTTCAAGGATAAAGATTCCCGCGAAATTTTCCTGACCATGCAGCAGCGGGTCTTTCCTGCCATCAAAAAGATGAAATATGGCCGTCTGCCGGACTTTGACGCAAACGGTGAGCTGGTGGAGATCGCAGACGACCCCCCACCCGCCCGGACGAGGGGCAACACCGCCTTTGCGCGGTATATGGACGATGCCATGTTCCTGATCCCCACGCCCCAGGTGCTGCAAAAGATCATCACCGGGCTGGATGACCTGTATGAGCATGACATTGCCGATCGGGACATGCAGGGCGATCTGTACGAGTATATGCTGGGCAAGCTGGCGACTGCGGGCCAAAACGGCCAGTTCCGCACCCCCAAGCTAATATTCGGAAAATGATGGTGGAGCTGTTGCAGCCCACCCCAGACGACATCATCTGCGACCCCGCCTGCGGCACGGCGGGCTTTCTGGTGTCCAGCGCACAGTACCTCCGCGCCCACTACGAGGACAGCATGACCTCGGAGCAGTGGCAGCATTTTGCCGGCCCGATGTTTACCGGTTTTGATACAGACCGTACTATGCTGCGGCTTTCCGCCATGAACCTGATGCTGCACTCCATCAGCCACCCGGAAATCGATTACAAGGACAGCGTGTCGAAGCAAAAACTCCATTTGCAGCAAATATACCGTTTGCCTTGCGAACCCGCCGTTCAAGGGAACCGTGGACGCCGAGAGCATCAACGATGACCTGAAAGCCGTCACCAACACTAAAAAGACGGACTTCTGTTCCTTGCGCTCTTCTTCCTGCGGATGCTCAAAACCGGCGGACGCTGCGCCTGCATCGTGCCGGACGGCGTTTTGTTCGGTTCCAGCAAGGCGCACCAGAGCATCCGGAAAGAACTCATTGAAAACCATCAGCTGCGGGCGGTGATCTCTATGCCCTCCGGCGTGTTCAAGCCCTTATGCGGGCGTGTCCACGGCGGTGCTGGTGTTCACAAGACCGGAGCGGGCGGCACCGACGAGGGTGTGGTTTTACGATATGAAAGCCGACGGCTTTTCGCTGGACGACAAGCGCACCGAGGTGAAGGAAAACGACATCCCGGACATCATCGCCCGGTTCCATAACCTCGACGCCGAAACTGACCGCAAGCGCACCGAGCAGAGTTTCTTTGTGCCCAAAGCGGAAATTGCCGCCAATGGGTACGATTTATCCATCAATAAGTACAAAAGAGACCGAGTATGTGCCGGTGGAGTATCCTCGACCACGGAGATCCTTGCCGACCTGCACGAGCTGGAAATGGAGATCACCAAGGGTCTGGCAGAGTTGGAGGAGATGGTGTGATGGCGAAAAGTTGGTAGAGGTTTGCTGATGTCTGTAAAGAAATATTTGAACGTCAAGGTGATGGTTCCGAAAATCTTTCTTATGGTGGAAACAGCAAATATAACGAGTGATATTTTTTCAAACGGGGAAAAAGATGCGATTTATAACGGTTCAATTATTCAGTTCGAAAGAAAATGTTTTGTATTCAAAGCTCCGTCCTAATTTGAACAAGGTTGTTCTCCCCAAAAGATGGAAACCGTTTGTTCCATGTCGTTCCGACTTTCGCATTGATGCCAGTGTGTTAAATAAAGATTATTTAGCAGCTTTTCTTCGGTCAGAAGTTTTGTCAGCTTGGGCAGTATCGAAAAACCGCTATTCCAAAATGCCAACTGTTAGGTTGAAAAACTTAATGAATGCAGAAATTGCTCGTGCCAAATTGAGTCAACAAAAAGAAGATTGCAGTAAAATTCAAAAAGTTAGATCAATTGATTTCTCTTCGTAAACAGCAGCTTGCTAAACTGGACGAGCTGGTAAAGGCACGATTTGTGGAGATGTTTGGGGAGCCAGTGCAAAATCCAAATTGTTGGAAACGGAAAATCTATTGATTTGGGTTATTGCAAAATGGAATGAATTTTCATAGAGACGATTGTGGAACAGAAAACCATTGCCTAGGTGTTGGCGATTTCAAGAACCATTCAACGATTAGAGATGTCGGAAGTCTACCATTTATTTTCTTAATGAATTGCCGACCTCTGAATATTTGCTTCAGGACGGAGATATTGTCTTTTGTTCGTTCTAACGGAAATAAAGAATTAGTTGGACGGTGTTTGGCAATTACCCTGCCAAAAAATACCTGTTACGTATAGTGGATTTTGCATTAGATACAGACTGACCAGCAATAAAATTACGGTTTCCTACTTGCTTAGGGTTTTGAAAAGCGGATTCTGTGCGTAAGAAAAATGACGGGACGCGGTGCAAACATTCAAAACTTAAATCAGCAAATATTAGCGCAACTGGTTGTCCCAATTCCGCCACTTTCCCTTCAAAATCAGTTTGCCGCCTTTGTGGAGCGTGTAGACCAGCAGAAGCAGACTGTACAGCAGGGCCTTGAAAAGCTGGAATTGATGAAAAAAGCACTGATGCAGGAATATTTTGGGTAAAGTGTTGTACTATTGAAAGATTGCCCCGGTATAATGAGAGAAAAATGCTGAAGTGGTGAGATAATGGATGTGACATTTTTAATTGGAAATGGTTTCGATTTGGGAATTGGATTAAAAACAGGCTATAAAGACTTTTATGATGTTTATTTCAAAAGCAAATCATCAGATAGCGAAATGCTTCAGCATTTCAAATCTGATATACTAAAAGAACTGAGACATGGGCTGATTTTGAAAGCGCATTTGGAGAAAATCGAGCCGTTGTAAAAATGCTGAAGACTATATGCAGCTATTTGAGGATTTTATTCGTCAGCGGCAAAAACCATCGACCACTTTATTGCAAAACTTCTATTGCCATGCCGAAAAAAGCTGATCATAGAATTGATATTCGCCCCAGCACCGATGAAGAAAGCAGGGCATCGAACGGGATAAGGGAGCACCGCACCATGGAACAATATGGGCTGAACGTGATTCGATTCTCCACCCTGGAAATCGCAGAATTTTCAGGGCGTTTGTACGGCGATTGGCAGTATACCGATCAGTCATTATGGGGACAGCTGCATCCCCCTGAGAGGGAGCCTTTGACGTGGCGGATGAAAAGCCCTTGGGAGGTGGCACGGCGTGAAACCCGGCGGAGGGAGTTTATTGCGTCAATTATGAATATGAGAGCAAAAGTGAGGACTATATGACGCGAATAGCCATAACAATGCACATTATTCAAGGTGATGAGGATACGGAAGGGTTTAAAAATGCTATAGAGAAATCTGATGTTTGACGACATTGTTTTTCGATGGAATTTGGCAACCACCATGAAATGGTTGATATAACATCGAAAGCGATTATCATTCCACATTATGAGAAAAACATAGAACCAAAAGAAGCAGAAGAAAAAGACAAAAAAAAAAATCCAAACGGATGATAAATTAAAAACTTTAGTATAAAATTTTGCTGGAAATGCATAGTAGTTATAAAGCGGCAATGACGTTTGATATGATAATATCTTCTAATGTTGATCTTGATACTAATAGAATCATCTTTTCCGAACTGCGATGCTTCAGAGTGTGAGTGGGATTATTTTGATAGTTTTTATGAAGCGGTACATTGCAAAATTAAATCTTGGCACTTGTAATGGCTTTTGTTTTACACAACCTCATATGCATGGGGAATATGACCAAAGTGTATATCAATGAAATTTATTATTCAAGCGAAAAATTATGTCAAAGAAATAATTCCAATTGAACCCTAAAAGAATACAAAACAATAAAAAAGGTTGATGTAAGTTATAAGAAAGCATTGATGTGATTAAAAAATCAACAAGTTTATGTGGAAAATCGTGATAAATACCCCTCGGTTTGGCACTCACATATGTATTTTAAACCGTCAATATCAAGGGACTGATTTATTCTAATCCCTGATGGAGAAGCATTTATTCTGGCCCGGAAAATCTTGAATTTCACACACTGCAAAAAAAAGAATAAATAAAATGCGGTTTTTTTCCAATGATTTTCAAAAAGATGAAATAAAGAAAATGTATTCGCTTCGATCAAAATTGTTCATGGAGCGCGTCAGTTTTAAGTAATTGTGATTTAACAGTTGAAACATTAGATGATTATGAACGATTTTTGGAACATCATTTATGGCAATGTCACTTTTGTTTGAAAACTTCTTAGAATTTTACTGCAAATGATGCAGATTCTATTAATTTACAGAAACCATATCATACGCTTTTTAATTGATTAAGTTGAAAGGAGCCTTCCCATGTCCAACTTCTCCTATCTCTCCACCAAACCCCGAATACTCCCTCTTCGCTAATTCTGCCATCGAGGCCGAGAAAGTGTTCTCCACCTCCCCCGGCGATGTGCGCGGTGGGGTGCCGGAAGGCGTTGGAGCTGGCGGTGAAGTGGGTGTATGCGGCAGAACAAAACCATCACGATGCCCTATAAGGACAACCTGCAATCCCTCCTGCACGAGCCGAGTTTCCGGTTCGCGGTGGACCAGGACGTGTGGAGCGTGCTGCCCAGCATCGTGAAGGCGGGCAATCTGGCGGTACATACGGGGCATAGTGTGTCGGCGGCGGATGCAGTGTTCAGCCTGCGGGGACTGTTTGATTTCATCCAGTGGGTGGATTACTGCTACGGCACGGACTATGTGGAGCGCTCCTTTGATGAAACAGCCATCCCCGGCGAGAAAGGTGGAGCTGGACACCCGGAAGATCCGGGAGCAGGAAAGCCTGCTGGAAGAAAAAGATGCCGAGCTGGAAGCGTTGCGCAAGCAGGTGGAGAGCCTTTCGGCGGCGTACACAGCCAGCAAACAGCAGAACCAGCAGAGCCGCAGCTTCACCGCCGCCGACCTGACCGAGGCCGAGACGCGGCGGAAGATCATCGACATCGACCTCAAGGCCATGGGCTGGAAGTTTACCGGGGCGGATGCCGATGTGCGCGTGGAGTACGAAGTGGACAACATGAACGGCGTGCTGGGCCAGAAGGGCTATGCAGATTATGTTCTCATGGGCAAGGATGGCAAGCCGCTGGCGGTCATTGCAGCCAAGCGCAGCACCAAAGACCCCAACATCGGGCGCAAGCAGGCTCAGCTTTATGCAAACTGTCTGGAGCAGAAGTTTGGCCGCCGTCCGATGCTGTTTACCACCAACGGCTACACCACCTATTTCTGGGATGAGCAGAGCGGCCCGCAGCGTGCCGTGAGCGAGGTGTTCTGCAAGCGACGACTTGCAGAAGCTGATGAACCGGCGCACCGAGAAAAACCGCTGGATACCATTGCAATCGACGATAAAATCACCGACCGCTACTATCAGAAAAACGCCATCCGGGCTGTCTGCGCCCACATCGCGCAGGGCTTCCGGCGCAATCTGCTGGTGATGGCCACCGGCACCGGCAAAACCAGAACCGCGTCCAGCCTGACCGATGTGCTCAGCCGCGGCGGTCATGTGACCAACGTGCTCTTTCTGGCCGACCGCACCGCGCTGGTCAAGCAGGCAAAGGACGACTTCAAAAAGTATCTGCCCGACCAGTCGCTGTGCAACCTATGCTCCTCTAAGGACGATAAGGCCGCGCGCATCGTGTTTTCTACCTATCCCACCATGCTCAACGCCATCGACAACGCCAAGACCAAGGACGGCGTGCCGCTGTTTTCGCCTGCCCACTTTGACCTCATCATCGTGGACGAGAGCCACCGCAGCATTTTCAAGAAATACCGCGCCATTTTTGATTATTTCGATGCGATTCTGGTGGGTCTGACCGCCACCCCGAAAAACCGACGTGGACCGCAACACCTACGACTTTTTCGAGATGGAACACGGCATCCCCCACCTACGCCTACGATTACGATACGGCGGTCTACACCGACCATGTGCTGGTGCCTTACTACAACTACGAGGTCAAGACGAAATTCACAGAAGAGGGCATCCACTACGACCAGCTTTCACCGGAGGATAAGGCCCGCTACGAGGACGATTTTTGCCGAGGACGACACCCTGCCCACCTTCATCCCATCCGAAAAGCTGAATAAGTTTATCTTCAACGCCAACACTGTGGACACGGTGCTGCAAGACCTGATGGAACAGGGCATCCAGACGGCAGGCGGCGACCGCATCGGCAAAACCATCATCTTTGCCCAGAACAAGCGCCATGCGGAGTTCATTCTGGAGCGGTTTTGCAAGCTGTATCCGCAGCTGGAACAGCAGTATCCCGGCTTCATCCAGCGGGTCGTCTGTGACGATGCCTATGCGCAGTCCATCATTGACGATTTCAAACAGCCGGACAAGCCGCCGTTCATTGCGGTCTCGGTGGATATGATGGATACCGGCATCGATGTGCCGGAGTGCGTCAACCTCGTATTTTTAAAAAAGTGCGCAGCAAAGACGAAATTCTGGCAGATGATCGGCCGAGGCACACGACTCTGCCGTCCCTTGCCTGCGTGGATGCCATCGATGGCGAATATACCGGCAAGCGGCGCTTTCTGATTTTCGACTACTGCGGAAACTTTGAGTTCTTCCGCCAAAAGCCCAACGGCTACGAGAGCACGTGACACTAAGAGCCTGTCCGAAAGCATCTTCTGCAAACAGGTGCGCATTGCCGCCGCACTGCAGGATGGCGCATACACGGATGAAAAATACCAGAGCTGGCGCAATATCCTTACCGAAACTTGTCGGGCTGAGGTGGGCGCACTGAACCCGGAACTGGTCTCTGTGCGCCTGCACCGGAAGGCCGTGGAACACTACCAGAAACCGGAAGCGTTCACCGCCCTGTCCGAAACGGACAAGGGGCACCCTGATGCGGGAAGTTGCACCGCTTATCTCGCTGGATGACAAGGATGAAGCGGCCAAGCGGTTCGATAATTTTGTGTACGGTCTGGTGCTCTGTGAGCTGGAAGGTCTGCCCGGACTGACGCGGGCACAGCGGCAGCTGAAAACACCGCCGCTCTGCTGGAACGAAAGCCACCATCCCGCAGGTGCAGGCCAAGCTGCCGCTCATCCGGGAAGTACAGACGGACAAGTTCCTGACCTCCACGACTTGCTTCGCTTTGAGGAAATGCGGCAGGAGATGCGGGAGCTGGTCAAGTTTCTGGTGGACGGTGTGGAAGGACAAAAACCCATCTATACTGCCCTTGCTGACCCGGTGCTGGAACAGACCGAGGGCAAAGGCGCTGGACTCCGGTTATGATTTCGGGGAGTACCGGGAGCGGGTCAACCGCTACATCATGGAGCACCGCAACGATACACTGGCCATCCACAAGCTGACCCAGAACATCCCGCTTTCGCAGGGCGATTACATTGAGCTGGAACACATCTTTACCAGCGAGCTGGGCAGTAAAGAAGATTATGCCGGGGGTTTCGGGATACACCCCTTTGGTCTGCTGGTGCGTAAAGTGGCAAAGCTCGACCACGAAGCTGCCATGCAGGCATTTTCCAAGTTCATCAACGATGAATCACTGAACGCAAGGCAGATCGCTTTCGTGCAGAAGGTCATCCATTACATCGAGCAGAACGGTTATGTGGAAAGCAAAGCGGTGTTGATGAAACCACCCTTTGACCAACCCATTCTGTTTACCCGCCTGTTTGATGGCAAAATAGGCAGTGAGCTGATGGAGACAATCAATTCGGTGAAAGAGAATGCCACCCATGTGACCGCATAAAGTAGTGGAATGTACTGATAAAAACGGTATAATGGACAAGGAGCGGATAGACGGTTTCCGCAGCGCCTTTGCGCCGGGGAGAAACTTTATTCTGGCAGGTCCCTGCTGCGGCAAGGGAGAGAATGGCGTTTTACAGTGAGAACCTTCCCACCTTTTTTCTGAAAAAAAAAATCACGGCGGTATTTGCGGTGTCCGACCACTATGCGCTGGAATTTATGCGATTTTTGCAGGGGACAGGGCATCCGCGTCCCGGAGGATGCAGATCATTGGCTTTGATGATACACTGGCAAGCCGGGAAAGCGTTCCCCGCTCTGACCACCATTCATCAGGATGCGGCGCTTCCGGGCAAGGGACTGCCATCCGCCGCCTTGAAGTCCCTGCGGGACGGCACCCCTGCGATGCCGGCATCGTTCTGCCGGTGGAGCTGGTGGAACGGGAAAGCACAAGGAGGCTGCCATGTCAGACTTTAGAGGACCCTTTGCAAAATCGCCATTCCAGTCAC
>VOFK01001903.1_pt1 | contig 17950 bp, 31 predicted proteins | sample 5384121 | NCBI WGS metagenome assembly VOFK01 (sample SAMN12384730, study PRJNA508395) | human gut metagenome | isolation source: healthy gut J | host: Homo sapiens
TGGTCAGCAAATGTCTCTGGCTGTTTCGCACCCGTCTGGAGGCGGTACGCCGATGGCGGCTCCGGTCTTCTAACCGGATGCCGAGCGCGGCATAACGCAGATGATCACACACGCCGCGCTCACGCAGCGTCAGTTGTCGATCGAAACCGCTCGGAACCCCAAAAAGCCGCTCCTCCCGGATCATACAGACCACCCCTTCATTCCCCATGATTTCACTGGGATTACCCAACATCATAGCCACCTCCGGCGAAAAAGTCAAGCGAAACAAGGCCCTCTCCAGTGCTGGCTCGAAAGGGCCTGAGGGGTTAGCCCGCCCCTCACGACGTATCGTACAGAATTTCGCCGCAAAAAGGTGCAGCCGACAGATTCAGGCTGCACCTTCTATTGACTTAAAATATTCAAACTGAACAACGGACGAATTTGATTCCATCGTTTCAGGAGGCATGTCGGATGGTGAGAATTGTGGTAGGCTTCGCCGAGGAGGTCTTCCAGGTGAAGGTGGTGTCTTCGAGGGGTCATGTAGCTGCAGGCGGAGCCGTTTTTGGGGATGGGGGAGACAGAACCAGGGGTTAGATAGAGGTTGCCTGAACTTGGCTCCCACGCAGGGTGTGCGTGTGCCAGGATATCAGGGGCGGCAGGTGCAGTGTTGAACGCGTGGCCGTGCGTGGCATAGACAGGCGGTCTGCGCGGCCGGGAGCACGCTGTAATCGGCAGGGATCGGGAAGGTCAGCACCACAATTCGACCTCCGTGTCGCAGTTGCCGCGCACGCAAGAGATGCTTTCCCGCCGTTCGTTCAGAGATCAAAAAACAGAAAGCTTGGAACCGGGCGATTTGTACCTATGAAGTAATACTGCAAAAAGCAAAATAAGCAATTAGATGAACGCCAACCCAGTTCGAACCACTGCCTAATTGCTTAAGTGGTACAGGTCTGTCCGGCTTGTCTACTACGACAGTTACCTTATTGAGGTCAAGCCGGTATGGACTATCACAGTGTTCAAGCTCCAGTTCTTTACCATTTAGTCATATTTTCTTGTATACGAGAAAGCGCAGATTGCTTGCGATCCTCTACGGAATCTGCATCAAGAATTTCGTCAATTTCTTGGATTCTATCTTCAATGCTTTTTAATAATTTGCTCTTGTTTATCAGACTCTGTATCATTTTCTACACTTTCAATCCACAAGCTGATTCTTCCAATTACTTTGCCTCGTCGAGCGTTTATGTCTCTTAGGTGTGTACGTTCGTCTTCTTGCTGGTATATTCCATCAATTTCAGATTGTAACCCTTTGATTTCTTCTAGTTTTTTTCTCGTTCCTGCTCTAATTCAGAAATAAAAAGAGCGGAGCTTTGGTTGTTCACGTGTTACATTTGATATTGATTTATCCAGATTGGCAATAGAGGCTTTTTATCATTTCAACACTAGGGAGTGGATGTTCTAATGTCCCTGAGCATAATGGACACTTTCCGGGATTAAAGTCCAGTTGCTCAAAAGCCCTATAGACTCAAGACGCACTTTTTTTGATGTTCTGCTTCACTTGAATATCCTGTGCTTTCTCCGATAAATCTTTTCGCATTGTCGATAGTAATTCCAATTTCATCGTAGTCACTTTGACACTCTTGAAATTTGCTCTGCAAAAAGTCAAGCTTGCCCATGCCATTACTAGGTTGTACTTGATTTGGAACCCAATTCATTGCTTTTTGCAGGGTTAAGTACATTTCCTGATAATCTTGATAATCTATCTGCATTGCTGGATCTATAAGTCCAACTCTGCGAGCTTCGCCTATAAGCGCGATTGCCCTCTCTGAGCCTCCTCCCATTAAATAACGATTTTCTTCGAGCTTTCGCTTTTCGATCTTCAATTTCCGTTTAAGAATGTTTCTTTCGTTTTCTAACGCAAGAGCTTCTTCGCTAACTGCACCTAAAAAAATAAGGAATCGTGTCTTTGATTGCTTGGGTAATAAAATCTTCAGATTGGTGGTGAAACAAAAAAGGTTTTTTGCTGCAATTTCATCCTGTCCCTGAAAACAATAGTACAATGAATGCCGGATATTGGCGGCTAAGGGCAGTCTGCTCTGTCCTTCAGGCGGTGTATTAAGATTTTCTGATATACCAATTCTTCGAGTTAATGCTTCTTCAATTCCAGAGACATTGGTGTTTGGCGAGAAATTACACTGTTCGGAACCTCTAAACTAGCACCTACTTCAATATAGCACGTTGTAGTTGTCTGTTGGCCTTGTCAGGATTTTTTCGGGCAACAAACACTCGTTCTTTTTTTCAAACTGCAGGAGAAGGCCATACCACGCCACATTTTCGCGAACTACACCGTCAGCAATATTGCAAGAATTACCGCCTAGGCAATAATCAATAATATCTCCAACCGCAGATTTACCGGATTTTGATCTTCCCGTAATAATATTTACTTGTCCCAATTTGAAAGGCAAGTGTCGAACTTTCTGATTGTATCCGTAAAGCACTAATTCAAGTATCTGCATTATGGCCTCACCCCCAACACAATATATATTGTTTCTGTTTTCCCGGCTGAAGCAAACCATTTAGCTACGTGCTCAGCTTTTTGTTAGGCATTCTTTTACTTCGGAATCTGCATACTTTGTTTTGCTCAGAGTGCGAGAAGTGGGGAACAATTTCTAGTTCTCCGTTCGGTGTTAATACAATTTTACCAGTCTGAAGAAGAAACTCGATTGCTTCGTTTGAAATGGGAACCAATTCTCTTGTTCTTCGAGGAAAATCAATTAACAGTTGAGAATATTTTTGAACCCAGACCAATAACTGCGTACGACTACTAATGTTAATGCGCGTTTGTTTGTGCAGTACGAGTGGTAAAACTAAGTATATCAACGGAAATGGAAATGCCCTATTTAATATTTCATTATAAGTTTTTTTGATAGTTGAATATAAAATTCTTCCGCAAAAAGCTGGATTAAGAAGGTATGCGACTTCATGTGTACGCATATCCCATTTGTTCACATAAATCGCCCCCTTTATGTACAAAGCAGACCTTTCAGTCGCCCGAAAAAAATCTACATGCCATCCTACTTTTAGTTTGTTGGCGAGCATATGATAGCTGCCTCTCATAACAAAAGCTTCTTCGCATTTGGGTCTAATACGAATATCTTTTTTTTTCAATATCAGATAACAACTTACGCCCTGCTTTGGCTTTCTCTTCTTCAGTTAAAGATTTAATTTCAGCCAGATCATCTTGCATTTCACCAAAGGCATGGTCCCATTCATCAATTAAACGCTTCTCATATTTCTCAAGTTCGTTTACATATAACAGGTCATTTCTGACCCATGCAGCTCTTTGTTTAAAAGCGCGATAATAATCTCTTAATGCATTTTGCATACGATGACTTCCCCAGACAAATCAGTTTCAGCTGTTCATAGAGGATTTTTTCACTTTCGCTCAAAGCATTTTCTTGTAGATCATCAACGTCAAAAAAAGTCATCTATGGGCAGATATTTTCATCAGAGTATTCTGACTTACGGAAACAATAAACGAACGAACTTGATTTTGTGTAACAAAAATTGGATCCTCAGAACAAAGGGCCTCAATTGCCTTTTTTATACCACCAGCCCTCTAATCGTTCGTATATAAGATTTTCATATTTAGGAATACAACTATAGCGAATCTGCTTTTTTACAATTTTTTCTACATCAAGAATATTACTTGCACCATCGACAATATAAATATGTTCAAATAATTTCTTAACAGTCAATTGATCTGCACTTAAAAAATGCATCGTAGTATTTTTGGTGAGCAGTATTTTGGGATTGCTTGCAAACATCTTTCAGTTTTGTATATGCTATATTTGGATCTCGGTCATTTTGCCTCAAATACCCGGCGGCCGAATCTTTAGGTGCAATTGCGGTTGTAATAATCAAAAAATTCAGTGCTATCTAGTAATTCTGGTTTTTTGTGCCAGGGAATCTATCCATACTTTTAGTGTTCGCCATAAATCAGCACTGCTATCTGTGAGATTCCCTTCTTTTGCTTAATGTGATGCTTAAGCTGGATAAGCTGGACAGGTTGGCCGTCTTTATCGAATGCAACATCATCAAATTTCTCGATGCTAATTTGATAATCGGGATTGTCATTCTTCAGGAGCAATGCTAATGCATACCGTATTTGATACAGATAGCCTAGCATCTGTTCGGTAGCCTGATGGTTGGACATTTAATCAACCCCCTTTCCTGTTTAATGACATATCTCCATAGCGTAAAAGAGCACTTTGGAGAAAATGGTTTTGTCTCTATTATGATTACTTTTTATTATACCATATATTTTTGGCAGCTTCTACCTTTTTGAAATTTATTATTTATTTTTACTGGATCGTTTGTTACTGTTCAGAGGTAAACTTGTAACAAAAAGAACCGATGGTATAGACTAATCGTAGTCAAAACCATCGGTTTTTCTTATGCAAATATTTCTGCAATCTCGCGGAACAGATTGGTCTGCTCTTTTTCTGCGCATCAAAATCAGCATGCTCATGCATTTACAGAGATGGTCGATGCTTGACGGACTCCGAATGACACAGCCTGCGCCTGTTTTCTTTTTATATTTTCTCAGCAGCCGTTCGGCTTCGTTATTCGTGGCAGGTACATTCTTGTTATGGAGGAAAAGAAGATGATCTTTCTTATACTTTTTCATCCTTTTGTACAGATTGTATCCATCACGGTAGTATTTCCCAGGCGGCTCATAGTCGTATTCATCCCCAGCTATGGACAGGATTGTTTTATAACGTTCTTCAAATTCGAGACGGTCTGCGGATCTGGCTCTTCTGATTCAGATAAACCATTCCGGTAATGGATCATTTCCTGTATCAGGGAATGCATCTGCCTGTTCCAGGTACGGTCTTTTTTTCGTTGTCCATGCTGTCTTTCAGATAACGCAGTACATGTGCAAGGCATTCCTGGTGGCCGGTTCCATACTTATAAAAGGTTACATCATGATCGTGGACCAGTGTCCCCTGATAGTCTTCAACGACCGTGCCCTTTTATTCCATCGTGTCCCTTTTTGCCCCTGGCAAAATAGAGCACACCGCCATCCGGAACCGCACATACAAATACATACGAACTTTCCCCGTTTACACGGGCATTGGTACAGTCTGTATGCATGACAGGGGAAAGCAGCATGTCGCAGAAAATCTCTTTACGCTGGGATTCTGTTTTTTGGCAAATGACCGGCAGAGATTATTGATCATGCCTTTTGATATGTTTATTTTTCCATCTGTCAGATCAGACAAAAACCTGCGGCTTTTATCAATTGATGTACAGCAGCCATTATTCAGCAGAAACAGGAAAGCACGTAAATTTCCTCCATAGTTAACGTCATCAATGACTCCCTGTGGAAATGGTGCATGGATCCGTTCACCTGTTTTGGAATTATAGTACACATCGGCATAATACTCGGTCACATGCACTTCTACGCTGATGTCGATTTTCTGCTTTGTAATGGTTTTCGATGTTTTCTTAAAGTCAGGAGTCATGGAGTACTTCTTCGGGTGCAGGAAGATAGATTTCCCTTGTCGGGGTGAGTTTCTTTCTGCAGTGCCCCCCTGTGTCCTGGCTGGCCACCGGGTTTCCTTCCTGTCTTTTTCGCAGCTGTTGGATATTTTTTTGCGGGCGATAGATTTTGAAGACGGATGGATGAGTTTTCATAGTTACGGTTAATCTGTGCCGTCAGTTTCTGTACTTTTTTGTTTTTCATCATCAAGCTCTGTCTTTACTTTGTAAAGTTCCCGTCTCTGGGAAGTTACTTTTTCAAGGGCTGTGTCGCGCTGTTTTTTCTGCACGGAGTGCCCTTTTTTTCCATTACAGCCGCCTTTTTTATGTTTCAGCGACCATACGGTCGCATTCTTTTTGCCGATGTTCAAAAATCTCAAACCATTGATTCCGAAGCGTAATGGCATGGCTGTGTTCTTTTGCTACAGCTGCTTCCAGTTTTTGCAATTCTGCGTTCCAGGGCACGCACCTGTGTAAGGTGCTGTTTTTCCATTCGGATATATTTTTTCTCCCCGATTGAAAGGCTGCAAGTTCTTCTTCCTGTGCTTCTTTCAGCCTGTATTGAAGTACTGTAATGGTTTCAAAAGAATTTCCCATCCCCATGCCGCGTCCTTTCTTTAAATGTTTGTCAGATCATCAATGATTTTTTCTAATTCTGCATTATGTTCCTCAAAGGGATTTGATCAATGAGGACTGGGTTTCAATGACCCCTGTGCTGCAGTCTGTTTGTATGCTAAAGACTGCCTATAAGTTCTTCATATGCTTTGAGTTTGCTTTTATCATCTGCGTTCATTTGTGCCTCCTTAAGTATAGGATAAGTATAGCAAAAACAGGGGCGAATGGGAAATCGGACGAATTCCGGGGACCGGCAGAAAAATGAAAAAAGAAGCAGGAGGAAATCCGTATTCCAGCCATGTAAAAGCAGGAAAACATGCAGGTACTGTTTATAATTTCAAAAGAAAAAGCAGGATTCGGAAGTCGTTAACGAGACTTCCCATCCTGCTTGAGTTTATCCACAAAATATATTTTTTTAAATTTCGTCAGTTTTTACAATGGTCTGAACAGTAACAGGCACTGCAAATAAAAGGGAAACGCTGTAAAAACCTTCGTTGATTTTTTTACAGCGTCTTTGGCTATAATAAAAGGTAGAATATAATATTGATTTTTGAAAGGATGGTAACTATGCCAAATATATTACCGGTATCTGATTTGAGAAATTACAATGAAGTGTTGAAGAACTGCCAGGTGGGAGAACCTGTTTTTCTTACGAAAATGGCAGGGGAAAGATTTGTGGTAATGGATATAGAAGATTATGAGCGAGATAAAGCAGAAAAGAAGCTTTTTAGAGAAGCTGCAAGAAGCAGAAGCGGCTGTGAAAGATGGAAACGGTTGGGTGTCATTGGATGAGCTCAAGACAATGGTGGGAGAATAGGATATGATGAAATTACGGATCAATCCGTTAGTGGCAAAGGACTTGAAATCTATTAAGGAGTTCATTGCTGAGGATAATGCAGATAAGGCATTGGAAACAGTGCAGGAGATTTACCGCCAGTTTGAGAATATACAGCAGTTCCCTTACATTGGTGCGGACTTGTCCAAGCGTGTGAGTTTTAAGACGGACTATAAGTATGTGGTGTGGCAAGATTATGTTGTGCTGTATAAGGTTGGTAAAGAGGTAGTAGAGATTTATCGGGTGGTAAATCGTTATCGGGATATTACGGGAGTGATTGAATAATTTGAATCAAAAAAAAGAAAGAGGCTAACAAGGTTTACTATACATTGCAGCATGATGGTTCATTTGTTAAATCTGAGGTTGAAAGTGATTTATACTCTCATAATAATTGTTATTTTGTCTCTGCGACAAGAGAACTTGATGAGAGTGAAATTAATACACTTAAACAGAAAGCCAAACTATACGCCGTTGCAGATAAAGAGAAAATTAACAAAATATGGGATGAATTATCAGGAAATGTAGATATTTTTGAGTATTTTTATAGATTGATAATTTTAATTAGACCAAAGCTTGAAGCAGGGTTGTCCCGTGAACAGAGATTAGTTAATCGTTATATTAGAAAACAATTATCGCTGTTAGAGGAAAAAGGAAGACGAGGTATACAATCCGTTATTTGAAGCATTGAAAAAAGCTGGAATACCTTTAAATGAAGAAGCACAAAAGGCTCTTGAAGATGATGAAGTTGATGTATATGATTTAGATAAATTTAATATATGCATTGCCATGTTTAGTCGATTTAAATTGGATACACCTTATTCATTGGCCTTTTGCTTAGATTGGTTGGATTTGGCGATAATGCTGGCTCTGGATTCCCGACAATTCTTGATGTGTGGAAGTCAGAAGGATGGATAAAACCACAATTGATAGAAGATACAAATCTTGATCAGGTGACACTTGTGATGAAGATGGAAAAGGAATCTGATGATAAATCAGCAGAAAAATCAGCAGAATCAGCAGAAAAATCAGCAGATTTAAAAAAACAGGGAAGGAATGATGTTATCAGAAAGACATCAGCAGATTTTAGCCATTATGGAGGCTGGTGTTGAATATAGTACGGAACAGGTGGCAGAAAAGATAGGATTAAAAGGTCCAAGGACAAGACAATTATTAAACGAATTAGTGAATAAGGAGTTATTAGCTTGTGTTGGAACAACTAAAAAGAAGAAGATATATTAAGCCTGTGGATTGAAAAATTCCAGCCTTATTATTGCTAATGATAACGAGTATAGATAGACCATGCTTTATGGCAGGGATAATAGAGAAGTTTTGGAAAAGCAAAAGGCAAGTTGTACAGATTAAAATAATTCGTCGCTTTTTCATTAGAAAAGCGACGAAAAAGTTTTTATCAGTTCGGGCAAAAACATTACTAAATCAGCTTGTGATAATGATAAAATAGCTAATATTAATTAAATTCATTCATAGCGTCCACATATTCCTGTAATCCATTAGGCTACAGATATTCAGATAAAAATGTTTGATGACCATATAGTAGTTGAAAGCCCGGGAAAACTTCCGGGACTTGTAAGAGGGACAATATACGATTCACACATTTTTCAAGAAATCCTAAGATTGCAGAGTTTCTAAAGAACTATAAATTTGTAAAAAGAATTTGGAGAAGGTGTCAATCGTATGTGTAATGAGTTGGAGCAGGTGGGACTAAAAGATCCTGTTTATCATACAAATGCTTTTTTATGTTGCAAGCGGTTATTTATAATTCAAAAGTTGGAAAAATTATTGTTGAAAAAACTGCTGATTCATTAAAAAAAAAAATTGGCTGTTGCAGTCAATAAGTCGTTGATTGATTGCCAAAAGCCGGCGATTGGAGAAGAAAAAGTCGGCGATTGACGATAAAAAATCGGCGGTTGATAAGTATGTATTCATAGAATAAAAATGAGATATAGAGTTTTCCTGAATGTAAAAAGCTCTATGTGTTGAAGTCAGGAGAATGTAAAAACTGAATTGGTTAGCTAAAGGCACAAATTTGGTTTAAGTAACTCTTATAATGAAGATGGGAAATGTCATAGAAAATGTCGTAGAAATGTCATAGAAAATGTCATAGAAATTTTGAGAAAAAATCAAGTGGCTAAAATCAGAATATTCTAAGAAAAAGCTTTCTAAAGAGAGCGTGATTATTAAAGAGCTTTCTGAAAACGAATATTTCAAAGTTAGTCTCAACGAAGTCTCACGAGATTTGAGACTGAGTGCGACTCTATGATATAGCAAAACGCGATAAAACCGGGATTTGCAGGTAAATTATAAAGTTGTAGTTTCAAGTTAGTCTCATTTTTGAAATTGTTTGCTGAGACTAACATGAGACTGAGGAGATTCAAAATCATGGACATAAGTAAAAAAAAAGATTGGAAGCTATTTCGAGAAAGATTATCAGGCTGGCAGGAAAATTATATGGAAGGTCTTGTTAAAGAGTATGCAAATTTTCTGAATGATGATAAAAAAGCCTGCATCAGAGAAAATTTTGGGAACTTGAAAAACGGATAAAAGAAGATAAGCGTCATCCAGGAGTTATCATGGAGATGAGTAAGTCAGAGGTAATATGGGATATCGTTCGTCTTATAAGATTGAAAGTAATTACATATGATGATTTATCAGACTTCAGTGATGAATTAAAGCAGGAAGTAGAAAGAATCCTTTTGAAATGAAGTAGAAAATAAGTATGGAGATTGCAGTATTCGGAAAGGAATAATTATGACTTTAGAAAACAAACTTAATATTACGGATTCCACGGAACTGGCCAGAATGGAAGAAAAGATAAGTAAGAAGAAGGCTGTTGAATTATTTGAAAATGAATACCTGAATCAATGTGAAGTTGGAACCTTTCAGATGCTGGCAGCGATTCATAAGTACCTGTTTGATGAGATCTATGATTTTGCCGGAAAAATACGAACGGTAAACATTGCAAAGGGTAATTTTCGATTTGCACCAGTGATGTATCTTAAGACAGCAATTGAGAACATTGAGAAAATGCCACAGACAACATTTGATGAAATTATTGAAAAGTATGTTGAGATGAATATTGCGCATCCGTTCCGGGAAGGCAATGGACGAAGCACAAGAATATGGCTTGATTTAATATTGAAAAAAGAATTAAACAAGGTCATTGATTGGAGTACTGTAGATAAAAAGAAGATTATCTACTTGCGATGGAAAGAAGCCCGATTAAAGATATCGAAATAAAAATACATTTTAAAGCAGGCTTTGACGGACAAAGTTGATGATAGAGAAGTGTATATGAAAGGCATTGATCATAGTTATTATTATGAAGGTTATGCTGTGTACAAGGCGCAGGATTTATAAGTATATCCGCTGTTATGCGCATGGATGGAATGATTAAAAGATATGCAGGAACAGGGAGTTTGTTCCTGCATGGAAATAGCTGACTGGCTGTTTTTCTTGTAAAGAAATAAAAAACAAATGTGGAGAAACAATATGAATTGGCAAAAAAACTATTTTTGCATCACATATTTTAGAAAGGGGATATGATTATTATTGTGATGGTGCAGTTGAAAATATAGAGATCGGACGCGATGATATACGAGCTGATGTCGTTGGAACCGAGGACTACGAGGTTGAGATTTCCTTAAATGACGGGAAAGTTACAGATATGTACTGTTCGTGCCCCTATGCTGCAGGTGGAAATAATTGTAAGCATATGGCAGCGGTGTTATATGAATGGACTGCGGATATTATGGATGAAGATGAGCCAGAAGATACAGACAACGAGGACATGGACAATGATACGGATGCGGAAAGCATGGATTTATTTGAGCCTGCAGTTACCGTCTGTGATTATAAGAAAAAATCAGCTGCTGTGGAAAAAACTGGTGACATCTGCAGAAAGGGATATTGTGCAAGCATTTCTTGTGTCTGTCTTGGCAGAAGATAAAAAATTATTGCTTCGTTTTCGGAATATGGTAAACAAATGTGCAACAAAAAGAAGATGTCGAAGATTATTTTGAACAGATTGATGAAATAGCGGATCGTTATCTGGGGAAGAGATCATTTTATCAATTATTATCAGGCATATGATTTTTATGTTGGAGCTGGAAGAAATCATAGATAAAGATGTCCGTCGCATGATTGACAATGGAAGCCACATAAGTGCGTTTCATGTGATGAACCATATTTTTTGTGTTGTTGGGGAATGTCGACATGGATGATTCCGGTGGGGAAACAAGTATGTTGGCAGAGCAGATTTATCAACTGTGGTTAGAGTTGCTTACTAAGGTTAATGCACAGGATAAAAAAGGAAAATGTTTATCTGGTTTACCACGCATATGGATGGTTCTGTTATCGATTATTTGGAAGAATATATCGAACAGATCATTATGGAAGAATTTAAGGAACCGGAGTACGAGCAGGATAAACTTTTCTTTTATGGAGGAAATGATTGAGAAAGCAGAAGAAAAAAGATTCTGGTTGGAGCAGAGATTATGCGGTAGGTAAATGGACTCAGGTAACATATCTGAAAACATTAGAAGAGAAAAAATGCACCAGAGGATCAGCTGGAAGAAATATGTAAAAAATACTGGAACAATTCCGGGGTGAGAAGATATTACATAGACAGATATTTGAAAAAAAAAAAAGAATATGATCGTGTGCTTCAGGTATTGGATGAAAGCATCGAATTGGACAAAGCGTATCGAGGTCAGGTTTTAGAATATATCCAGAAGAAAAAAGGAGATTTATCGTTTACAGGGAAACAAAAAGTGCGTATATCGAACAACTTTGGAAATTAGTACTTGAACAAAGTGCGGGAGATTTAGACATTTATAAAGAATTGAAAGCACAATATTCAGAAAAAGGAATGGCTGATAAAACGAGAAGAACTGTTCAAAAAACTTCCGCCAAATGCACATATAGACAGATTGTACAAGGAAGGAAAAAAATTATATGACCGGTTGCTTGCATATGTATTAAAAAGTTCTGGATTGTATGCAGTGCAGTCGTATGAAAAAATGTCCTGAAAAAAGAATATCCAAAGCAGATTTTAAGTAAATATCAGGGTGAAGTAAACAAGATGGCTTCATGCACCGGAAATCGAAAACATTATGCAGATCTGGTAGCGTTGCTGCGGAGAATGAAGCGGATTAAAGGTGGATCTGAGATTGTGGAAACAATTGTCGAAGAATGGAAGATAAAATATAGAAATCGTCCGGCGATGATGGATGAACTTAGCAAATTATAAGCGCATGCGACTAAGAAAGATACCGTTGATTTTATGCAGACTAACCAGATAGATGTAAAGGTTATTGATGTGGTATGTAAAATCATAGATGAAGTTTCATTTGCAGGGACTGATTCCGTTATGCATGGCACGATAGAAAAAATGGCAGAACACTGACAAAAAGTTATGGAAAATTTTTCCTGATGAATTTATAAGTTCATCAAAGTAGTGAAACTCATGCAGGAATATGTTATACTAAAGGCAGACAAAGCTGGAGGATATATGGATGAGCACCTGCAAGGCACTGTTATCTAAAATTACAAATAAAAAATGCTTTTTACGAGCAGGAGGATATGACACAGAATATTTTTGCGTTCCGTGTGGTGGGAATCTGCATTTTATTCTATTCGTTTGTGATGATTCTGAACTGCCTGCATATTTTTATCGTGGATCAGGCGATTTTTATCAGAGGCTATGTGGTGGCATGTGTGCTGACGCTGATTTATGGATTGCTGCTTGTGAAGATGGGGCTTGAGCACCCATTTACCAAGTATCTCAGCGTTACGGCCATCGGGTTGATCGTCATGGCCGCGAGTGCATCCCTTACCTACCATATGATCATTATTATGATGATCCCGATTATCATTGCAAGTATGTATACTTCAAAGAGACTGTCGGTTTATGCCTTTATCTTTACAGTGGGTGGGATTACGATCAGTACTTATGTGGGCTATTATTTTGGGGTATGTGATGCAAACATGGCACTACTGACGGTGACATCACTGGATCATCTGCAGAAGGATGGTGTGTTTTTGCTCAACAAAGTAAACGAAAATCCTATGGTTACGCTGGCACTTTATTATGTGATGCCGCGATCGCTGATGGCGGTTGCATTTTATTATGTAAGTAACAGTGTAAACAGTATTGTGCGCAAGTCCATGGAAAATGCAATACGTATGGTACAGGCGGCTTCCATGGATGATATGACGGGACTTTACAGCAAAAATAAACTGCTTGAAACAGTGGAACATATGGAGCCAAAAGAACGCCCGGTTGCGGTTATTTATTGGGATGTCAACCAGTTGAAATATGTAAACGATACGTTTGGTCATTTGTACGGAGACCAGCTGATTGCTAAAATTGTGGGATCCATTCGGGCAGCAGTGACGAGTGAGGAAACCAATGCTTACCGTTACGGTGGGGATGAATTTCTTATGATTATTCCGGATGGGACACAGGAGATTGCAGAAGATGTCATTGAAAAAGTGGAGGCAGGTGATGAAGCCGATTCAGAAAAAAACAGTGAGATTCCAGTATCTGCCTCCGTGGATATGCCGTGGGGAAAATATGAAAATATAATGGAACTGATCGAGATCGCAGATCAGAGAATGGCAGGACAAACAAATACGCCGCGAGTAGCGGCGTATTTTATGGCTCAGAGGGATAACAGAACCGGAAAGGGGTAGAGAAAATTTGAAAACAAACAAATATGAAATAGATATGTGCAATGGTTCGATCATGGATAAACTGATCTCGTTTGCACTCCCACTCATGCTGTCTGGAATTTTTACAGCTGATGTTCAATGCGGTGGATATCATTGTTGTGGGGCATTTTACGGGAAAGCAGGCACTGGCGGCAGTGGGATCGACCAGTGCGCTCATCAACGTGTTCACGAATCTGTTTATCGGAATTTCGCTGGGGGCTAACGTGCTTGCGGCACGTTTTTTTGCGTCTGGCAGGGGAAAAAGAAATGTCAGACACGGTACATACCGCCATTCTGGCTGGCACTGATCAGTGGAATTCTCATGGCTGGAATCGGGGTAATCAGTGCAAAAAGGTGCGCTGCTTCTTATGGGAACGCCGGACAATGTCATTGCACAGTCAACCCTTTACATGCGGATTTATTTTCTGGGGATGCCGTTTTTTATGCTCTATAATTATGGGGCAGCGATTCTGCGTGCGGTGGGAGATACCAAGCGGCCGTTGTTGTTTCTGGTGATTTCCGGATGTGCCAATGCGCTGCTGGATCTGATTCTTGTGATCGGTTTTCATCTGGGGGTGGCAGGCGTAGCCACTGCGACGATTACGGCACAGATGATCTCCCTGCATTCTGGTTTTGTTATGCCTGTACCGCACCGACAGCTGCTATCAGCTGCGCTTTTCGAAGCTGAAAATAAAAAAAGGTTTATCTGCTGCAGATTTTTCAGGTGGGAATTCCTGCCGGGATTCAAAGTACGGTTATTAACTTTTCAAACGCGCTGCTGCAGTCTTCCGTGAATTTCCTTCGGAGATACGGCGATGGCGGGGTATACGGCGGCGAATAATATTTTGGGATTTTTGTATATGTCGGTAAATTCCATTACACGGGCATGTATGAGTTTTACGAGTCAGAATTATGGTGTGGGGAAAATATAAACGTATGGATCGTGTGCTGATCGACTGTCTGATTCTTACGGTCAGTGTTCCCCTGCTGCTGGGATGTGGCGCATGGCTTTTCGGACCGCAGGTACTTAGTATATATACGAGAGAAAAGGATGTGATCGAGAGTGGCATGGAGATTCTTGCCATTACAACAGTGCCGTATTTTTTTGTGTGGCATTATGGATCTGTTTCCCGGAGCACTGCGGGGATGGGACATTCGGCAGTGCCGATGATCCTGTCGGTGATCGGTACGGTCGGAACGAGAATTCTCTGGATTTTTGGATTTTTCCCACATCACAAATCGTTGTACTTCCTGTTTATTTTTATCCGGCATCCTGATCATCACGATTGTGATGCAGGTCATCTGTTTTTATTTTGTGAGAAAAACGGTGCGCAGGGAATTGATGCGGGGATAAAACGCAGCGTAAAAATGTGCCCAAAAATCGGAAACGATTTTTTGGGCATTTAGTTTCTTGAAGAAAGAAAAAGAACATGCTACCATGATGGAAACTAAAACAAAAAAGAAAATAGTTTCCTTCCGGCAGAAAGGATGAAAAGAATGAATAAAGAACTGAAAGAGAACATTATGCAGGGAACGTTGCAGGCATTCAATCAAAAGGGTTTGAAATTTACGATGGATGATATTGCAAAGATTTTAGGGATCAGTAAAAAACGATTTATCAAGTGTTTTGTGATAAGGAGGCTTTGTTTCTGGAAACGGTGGACTATTTGTTTGACCGGATCAAGGACAGTGAGCAGAAGATCGTAGAGAATCCCCAAATGGATACCCTGCAAAAGATTCACACAATCCTTGGTGTGATGCCGGAATGTTATCAGGATGTGGATTTTCGACAGTTATATCAGTTAAAAAGAAAAATATCCGGAGATTTATCATCAGGTGGAAGTACGGCTCGAAACAGGCTGGGGAAACGACCATTGCCCTGTTGGAACAGGGCATGCAGGAAGGTGTGATCCGTCCGGTCCGGATTCCGATTTTAAAGATGATGCTGGAAGCATCGTTAGAGCAGTTTTTCCAGCGCGATATCCTGCTGCAGAATGAAATTACTTATGCGCAGGCATTGCAGGAGGTTGTCGGGATTCTGATGTATGGAATTGCTTCGGAGAGGTAAAACGAAAGGGGAGCATAAAGAAGCATGGAGAGGTTGTATTGGAACAATGACTGGAAATTTGCCGAAACATGGGAAGAAGCCATGAAAGAGGCAGTATATCCGGAAAATGAGATGGAGGATGTGCGGCTGCCGCATACCTGCAAAAGCTTCCGTATCATTACTTTGATGAGCATGCATATCAGATGCTGTGTGGATATCGCAGACATTTTATGGCGCCGGAAGCGTGGCAGGGGGAAAAGTGTGGAACTGACCTTTGAGGGAGTGGCGCATGATGCGGTTGTTTATGTCAATGGGACAGAAGTGAAAGCGCACCATTGCGGTTATACGGCATTTTCCGTGGAACTTGCAAAATACCTGAAATATGGGGAGGACAATGTACTTGCGGTGCGTGTCGACAGCCGGGAAAATTTGAATATTCCGCCGTTCGGATATGCCATAGATTACATGACTTTTGGCGGGATATATCGTGAGGTTTACGTGCAGGTGAGAAATAAGACACATCTCGCAGATGTATTTATCAAGCCACAGATACATCCTCTGCAGGTGACTACAGAGATTACGGTACAGAATATTTCGGATGGGATAACGTTGCAGCAGGAAATCCGCAAAAAGGCGAGGGTGCATATAGTCCCCTGGGACAGAAGCCGGTGCAACAGACAAATATGCAAACCGTTTTTCCGGTGCAGGAGATCCGTTTTGTGGGAACCGGAAAATCCATATTTGTATGAAAATCCGGACAAGTTTGTGGAAAAAATGGGGAAATGATAGATGCGCGTGTGGATATCACAGGGTTTCGGGAGGCCGGATTCCGGAAAGATGGTTTTTATCTGAACGGAAAGAAACTGCGGCTTCGTGGGTTAAACCGACATCAGAGCTATCCGTATGTGGGATATGCAGCGCCGGCATCCATGCAGATTTTCGATGCCGATATTCTCAAAAAAGAACTTGGCGTGAATGCTGTGCGCACTTCCCATTATCCGCAGTCGCAGGATTTTATCCGTCGTTGTGATGAAATCGGTCTGCTTGTGTTTACCGAGTTTCCGGGGTGGCAGCACATCGGGGGTGAAGAATGGAAGCGGCAGGCGATGCAGAATTTAAAGGAAATGATCGTGCAGTACCGCAATCATCCGTCCATCATTCTCTGGGGGTGCGCATCAACGAGTCGCAGGACGATGATGTTTTTTACAGGGAAACAAACCGGGTGGCACATGAACTGCACGATACGCGGGCAACCGGCGGAGTGCGGATGCTAAAGAAAAAGCCATCTTCTGGAGGATGTTTATACGTACAACGATTTTCTTCACGATGGCAGACATCCGGGGTGTAATCCGAAACGAAAAGTTACACCGGATATGAAAAAACCGTATCTGATCAGTGAGTATAACGGGCATATGTTTCCGACCAAGCCGTTTGACGATGAGGAACATCGGACGGAGCATGCAATCCGTCATGCAAATGTATTAAATGCGGTGGAACAGGAGCCGGATATTGCAGGAAGTTTCGGCTGGTGCATGTTCGACTACAACACACACAAGCGATTTTCGGCAGCGGAGACCGCATCTGTTACCACGGCGTGATGGATATGTTCCGCAATCCGAAACTTGCGGCGGCGGTGTATAGCAGTCAGCAGGGAAGATACACCGGTTTTTGAACTGAGTTCTTCGATGGATATCGGAGAGCATCCGGGCGGAAATCGCAGCGGAAACTGGATGATTACAAATGCGGATGCTGTGCGGATGTTCAAAACGGCAAATTGATCAAAAGAGTATCATCGGGAGGACTCCCCCATATCGTGCACTGGCGCATAATGGACCGATTCCTGTGAATGACTTTATCGGAAATGCGATTGTCGAAAAATGAGCCGATGAAACCGAAACAGGCCAGACTGATGGGCACATTTTAGCGATTACATCCTGATATGCCTTTCCGGTATCCTCGATCAGTTCCTCATCAGTTGCATAAAATTTCTTGTCTGCTCGATGTTCTGCTGCGGAACGATCATCTGCTGATACATCTGTGCCGGTGCCGGAATCGTATATTTTGCAACGGTCTGCTCATCTTCGAACTGCTTTAAAACTTGAGAGTATTCTACAAAAACAGGATGTACTTTTGCTTTTACCTTTCCTACGAGATAAGTTGCTTCAAGATGCCATCTCTCCGTTAAACTGTACAGCAATACATGT